>Ga0194132_10003802_pt1 | contig 26381 bp, 21 predicted proteins | sample TA2KigOf80mmetaG_FD_148612 | JGI IMG/M metagenome (GOLD analysis project Ga0194132, IMG submission 148612) | Freshwater microbial communities from Lake Tanganyika, Tanzania - TA2015054 Kigoma Offshore 80m | ecosystem: Environmental > Aquatic > Freshwater > Lake | place: Tanzania: Lake... | reverse complement strand
CCTCACGATGTTCGAGAAAATGCCATTGGATCAACTACTTAACAAAATCGTCGCCGACGAAATTCCGGACATGTCCGCTAACCAATTGAATTTATTCGATTAACGTCCGGACATTACTGAATAAAAATATAAATTAAATCAAGTGCCTATGTTGATTTCCTAACTGCAGGGCCGAATCACGGAGCACGCCGCTACAATTTGTGCGTTTAGCGGTGTGTTTGCGCTTGGCGGCGCTTCTCTCGCAACAGTTAAACCAGGACACATCGTGGCCAATCCCGACATCACCTTCGATCACGTGCATCTTATCAGCAAGAACCCGGCGGGCACCGCGCAATAGCAGGTCGACAAACTTGGCGGCGATATCGTGCACAGCAACGGGGTGCGCGGCGCGCCGTAAATTTATCTCGCGCTGGGCGACGGTGTGCTGCTGATCGTGCGCGGCGAGCGGCCGGGGGAAGCGAGCTTCGAGAAGCGCACGCAAGAATGGGGCGTCGATCATTTCGGTGTGTGCGTGAGCGGCGATTTTGTGGCGTTTTGCGCCGGGCTCAACGCCAAGGGCGTGGTGTTTTCGGCCGAGCCGCGCGACAACGGGCCGAGCACGCGACTGGCCTTTATCGAAGCACCCGACGGCGTCAGCGTGGAATTGTTGAGCCGTAAAGGCACGATGTAAGCCGCGCGCGATTGCGTTATGCTACGTGCCGTTACTTATTTTGAATTCTCTTTACACAACTACACCACTTAACAGCGGGGGAAAGCGCATGGCAACACTGAACGTCAACGGCAAGAGAGTCGAGGTCAACGCGGAGCCGGATACGCCGCTCCTATGGGTGATACGCGAGCACGTGGGGTTGACCGGTACCAAATTCGGCTGCGGCATCGCGCAATGCGGCGCTTGCTCGATTTACATCAACGGCGCGATCCAGCGCTCGTGCGTGGTGCCGCTGGCGGCGGTGGGGCCGAACGACCGTATCACCACCATCGAGGGCTTATCCGCCAGCGCCTCGCACCCGGTGCAGCGCGCGTGGAAGGAAATCGACGTGCCGCAGTGCGGCTATTGCCAATCCGGGCAAATCATGGCGGCCGCCGCGCTGCTCGCCAACAACCCGCGCCCGAGCGATGCGCAAATCGACGCGGCGATGACCAACATCTGCCGCTGCGGCACCTATCAGCGCATTCGCGCGGCGATCCATCTCGCTGCCGGCAACAAGGCGCGTTCGGATGAAATCATGAAAAACGAAGTCACTGCGGTGTAAGCCAGAGGAGCGATCGACATGAACGACATCATAAACCCGACGAATCTGGAAAATCCCGCGGTGGAAAATCCTTCCCGCCGCGACTTCATCGTCAAAACTGCGGTGGCGGGCGGTGGCCTCGCGCTGGGCTTGGTGGGCTGCGCCACGCCAGGCGACAGCAACGAGCCCTACACCGGCCCGCAGACCGAAATCAATGCCTGGGTGCTGGTGCGCCCCAACGACGAAGTGGTGGTGCGCATCGCGCGCTCGGAAATGGGGCAGGGCACGTTGACCGGCCTCGCGCAATTGGTGGCGGAGGAACTCGATTGCGATTGGAACAAGGTGCGCACCGAGCATGTGTTGCCGGGGCAAAACCTTGCCCACAAAAACGTGTGGGGCGATATGTCTACCGGCGGCAGCCGCGGCATCCGCGGTTCGCACGATTATGTGCGCCGCGCCGGCGCGGCGGCGAAGATCATGCTGGTGCAAGCCGCGGCCAATGAATGGAAAGTGCCGGCTGGCGAACTCACGGTGGATAAAGGCATCATCACGCACAAAGCCTCCGGCCGCAGCACAAGTTATGGCCGGGTGGCCGATGCCGCCGCGAAGTTGACGCCGCCGGATTTGAAATCGATCAAACTGCGCGATCCGCGCCAATGGAAAATCGCCGGCAAAGCGGTGAAGCGCCTCGACACCGGCGACAAACTGGACGGCAGCAAAAAATACGCGGTCGATGTGACTTTGCCCGGCATGCTGCATGCTGCGATCATGGATTGCCCGGTGTTTGGCGGCAAGCTGGTGAGCTTTGATCAATCGAAGATCGCCAACCTGCCGGGCAAGCCACGCGCGCTCAGAGTGAACGAAACCACCGTCGCGGTGGTGGCCGATACCTGGTGGCGCGCGAAAAAAGCGCTGGAAGCGCTGCCCAAGGTGTGGGACGAAGGCCCCAATGCACGGGTGCAGCAAAGCGACATCATGAAGCACGTTGCCTCGGGCCTCACCGGCAGCGCAAACATGTTCGCCGATATCAACGACGGCGACGCGTTAAAAGCCATCGCCGGTGCGGCGCGCAGGATCGAGGCGGTGTACCACTCGCCGTTTGTTCCGCACGTGTGCATGGAGCCGATGAACGCCACCGTGCGTCTGTCGCCGGGCAAGGCCGAGTGCTGGGTGGCGACACAAAACGCGCAAGCGTCGATGGCGACACTGTCGCAAACCGCGGGTGTGCCGTTAAGCCAATGCGAGGTGTACAAAATGGATCTGGGCGGCGGCTTCGGCCGGCGCGGCGGCAATCAGGATTTTACCCGCCAAGCCACGCTGATCGCCATGCAACTGCCGGCAGGCACGCCGGTGAAAATGCTGTGGACGCGCGAGGAAGACCTGGGCCACGATTTTTATCGTCCGATCCAGCAAGCGCGCTGCTCGGCGGGGCTGGATGAAAAAGGCAATCTGGTGGGCTTGCATATCCGTGTGGCGGGGCAATCGATCAACGCCTTTGCAAACCCGGCGGCGATTAAGGATGGGCGCGACCGCCGCCAACTGCAAGGCCTGTGGAAAGAAGAAAAAGTGTGGCCCAACGACGCGCAGTTCGGCTACACGCCGCCCAATCTGCGCACCGAATACGCCATGCGCAACACCCATGTGCCGGTGGGCCCGTGGCGCGGCGTTAACACCAACCACAACGGCATTTTCGCCGAGTGCTTTATCGAGGAGTGCGCGCGTGCCGCGGGCCGCGATTCGCTGGAGTTTCGCCGCGCCTTGCTGGGCAAACACAAATATCACCTCGGTGTGTTAAACGCCGCCGCCGCAAAAGGCGATTGGGGCAAGCCTTTGCCGGCGGGCGTGCACCGCGGCATCGCGCAGTTCATGGGCTACGCCAGCTACTCGGCGGCCACCGCCGAAGTGTCGGTCAACGGCAACGATGTGAAAATCCATCGCATGGTGCTGGCGACCAACTGCGGCCACGCGGTGAGCCTCGAGCAAATCGCCGCCCAAGTACAAGGCGGCGTGGCGATGGGCATCAGCACTTTGATGAGCGAAAGCACGGTGCGTGACGGTCGCATCTACGAAGTCAACTTCGACCGCCTGGCGATGCCCAAGATTCAGCACATGCCCAAGGTCGAAACGGTGGTGCAGCCGACCTTTGACTTCTGGGGTGGCGTGGGCGAGCCGACCATTTGCGTGGTGGTGCCGGCGGTGTTAAACGCGATTTTTGCCGCCACCGGCAAACCGGTGCGGCATATTCCGTTTAATAACGGGATGCGGTTGGTGTAGCCGCGCGCGCAGAGCCGTCGAAAAACCGCCGCCTTGCGCGGCGGTTTTTTTATGCTCAACGGTACGCGTCGGGGTTCCATGTGTGGGTTTCGCTTTGACCCTCCTTGCACCACGAGTAAAGCGCGTCATACATCACCATGCCGTGCTTTAACATCTCGTGATCGTCCGCATACAGCCGCGATAGCCCCAGCGATACCGCAAGTAAGCCCGGCGCTTGCGGCGCCAGCGCGAGGTTGCCGGTGTCGGCGCCGCGCACGATATGCGCTAATTGTGCGAGCGCGGGGTCGCTGCCCAGCCGATAGGTTTTGATAAAGGCATCGAAGCTGCAGTGCTCGCCGTCGTGGGTGAAGTGCACGTCGGGCACGTCGTAGGCGATAGCGTCACGCTCGGTGGCGACTTTTTTGACATCGGCGGTGGGCACATACAGAAATTGCGCGTCGCGATCGACAAACCGCGCGATCAGCCACGGGCAGGCGATGCGGTCGATTTTCGGGCGCTCGCGTGTCACCCAGCGGCTGTGCGCGCCGGCGGGTTTGCGGGTGACGGCGCCGCCGTCTTCGATCCAGTGCGCGACGCCGCCGTCGAGAAAACGCGCGGTGATGCCGCGCTCGTTGAGTGTTTTCGCCGCGCCTTGGCTCACCTGGTGGCCGTGCACGCAATACACCACCACGCTCGCCGCCCGCGGCAGTGTAGTGGCCCACTCTGCGATGTGTTCCGGGTCGCGATACAGCGCGCCGGCGATCACCTCTTTCGATTCGATAAATGCAGGTTTGCGCCGCACGTCGATGACCAGTGGCGGCTCTTTGGATTGCAGTTGGGATTGAAGTTCGGTCGTGGAAATAGATTCGTCCATAGTCTCCTCGGCATGGGTAACCCCGCGCTAAGGCAGAACTTGGACGCCACTCCCGCGCAATCAATTACAACGTGCAGGCGAGGGCCTCTTGCACACGCGGGGAGTCTGCGGTATCCCCGTTTACTTCGCGATTAGTTTGCGATACTTGGATGTGCGAGTCAAATTCGGGGTGGCGATAGGTTAGTGGCGCAGCCGAGCCAAAATAAAAAATTGAATAAAATCAAATGCTTACGGAAATTCCGTATTCGCGGAGCTGTGTTGTTGGCGGGTTGCGCTCCGTTCGTGTAGATCGAGTGGCTCGCGAGGGGTGCATCACCCATAAAGCAATACGACCGTACGGAATGGATTAGCCAAACATTCGGTGCAATGCACTTCGCTTATTGGCATCTACGAGTTGCCATGCACGTTAGCCGACCGTTTTCACCGGATGAGATTCTGCATAGCTGCTATTACTTTGACGAACGAGCGCGCGTATTGCGTCTGATTTCGCCACGGTTACGAACATCACCGAGTGCCAAAACAATGCGGTCGAGTAGCCGAAGTCCAGGCGCTCATTTATTCGTGCGTAGTCCTCGACGAAATTCTTGCGCCGGTGATGTTGAAAAATCGTTATAACGGAGCGGGGCGACGCTTGGCTGAGTGTGTCCCTTACCTCTTGGTAACGCACGTGTTTCTCGTTGTAGTTTTTTTCTGGTTCGAAACCATTGTCATGATCAAGAAATAGCGCTTGATCGTGTTTGCACGAAAATTCACAGAAATATTCATTGCGCTCTCTATTGTTGAAGTGGCCTGGCCAAGAATCGAGCAGCGCATCATAGCGGTTATCGCTCAGCGAAGGCAACTGCCGGACAAGTGATGGCTCACGTAAGCGCCGCAACGACTTGCAAAGCTCCAAGGTACCTTCGCGTGCGGGAAATTGCTCGGGGCTGGTCTTTCCATCCGACGTGCTGTCATCCGGAGTCATCATCCAACCGATCTGCAGCATGGGAAGCCGCAGAGACCTCGTCAAGTGGTCGAGATAGTCCCACTTGAAGCTGTCCTTGGAGTCGCCGAAGTATTGACGTTTCATTATTTTTGGGTGGCTAATAACATTGGAGTACTCGCGTACGACTGCTGCAGACAAACTTATATCGGCTGCAATGACGAATTGCCCCAGGCTTTCATCAGAACACAGGTTTTAGGTGGCACCCGCCGCTTTCAACTTCGCCTGCTCATCAGCCGACACACCGAGCCAATTCAACACCTCCACCGTATGCTCCCCCGGCTCCGGCGTCTCACACCGCAGTTGGCGCGGCATGCCCTGAAAGTTAAGCGGCGAGGCGACAAACTTGGTATCGCCGAACAAGCGCGTTTTGAGCGGCGCGGCGATGCCGACGTGCTGCACTTGCGGATCAGCGAACACTTTGTCCATGGTGTTGATCGGGCCGGCGGGGATGCCGGCGTTTTCGAAGATTTCCGTCCAGTAGGCCGCCGGTTTGTGTTGCGTGACTTCCGAGATTGCGGCGTTTAAAGCCGGGCGATCTTGTGTGCGGCCCGCCGCGGTTTTCCATTTTTCATGCGCTTTCCACTCGGGTTTGCCCACGGCGTCGCAAAAGCGGTCCCACAAGCGACCGGAGCTTGCAGCGATGTTCATATAGCCGTCGCTAGTCTTGAACACACCGGTCGGCGTGAATGTCGGGTGATCGTTGCCGGTTTGGCCCGGCACTTCGCCGCGCACGAGATAACGCGACGCCTGAAAATCCATCAGGAAGATCATCGATTCGAGCAAGCTGGTGTGCACCCAGCGGCCTTCGCCGGTGCGGCTGCGGTCGAATAGCGCCATCGAAATGCCCATCGCTAAAAAACTGCCCGATGCCAGATCGGAAATCGGTATGCCCACGCGCATCGGCCCTTTGCCCGGTTCACCGGTGACCGATTGCAAACCGCCCATGCCTTGCGCGATTTGATCGACGCCGCCGCGCTGGCTGTAGGGGCCGGTCTGGCCGAAGCCGCTGATGCTGCCGTAGACCAAACGCGGGTTTACTTTTTTCAGATCGTCGTAGGCGATTTTTAAACGGCCTTTCACTGGCGCGCGCATGTTTTCGACCAGCACGTCGGCTTTGGCGACGAGCTTCATGAACACCTTGTAGCCTTCTTCCGATTTTAAATTCAGTTGTATCGCGCGCTTGTTGCGATGCAGGTTTTGAAAATCGGAGCCGTGCCGGCGGCCCACCACATCCTCACCGCCGGTGGCGGGCGGCTCCACTCGAATGACATCCGCGCCCCAATCGGCGAGGTGGCGCACGCACGTCGGACCCGCGCGCGCCAGTGTGAGATCGAGCACGAGGACGCCGGAGAGCGGCAGGTGGGGTTGGTCGGCCATGGTGGTTGCTCCTAAAGTGATGGGTTCGGATTCGTTGGAATTATAGCCTTCACACATCGCGCGCCGGCGGTGCGACAATGCGTTACACGATTCCACCATGAGGCCGCATCATGAATCAGCCGATACCCGAAGCCCTGCCCGTTGTGCGTCACAACTTGTCGAGCCCTTGCGGCGCGCATGTGTTGGCGCGGGCATTAAAGCGCCACGGCGTCGATGTGCTGTTCGGGCAAAGCTTGCCGTCACCGCTACACTTGGTGATCCCCGAATTCGGTATGCGGCAGATCGCTTATCGCACCGAGAACGCCGGCGGCGCGATGGCCGATGGCTATGCGCGGGCTTCGCAAAAAGTCGCGGTGGTCACCGCGCAGAACGGCCCTGCGGCGGCGTTGCTGGCGCCGGCGCTGGCGGAGGCGTTAAAGGCGTCGGTGCCCATCGTCGCGATTGTGCAGGAGGTGCGGCGCAACCAAACCGATAAAAACGCGTTTCAGGAACTCGATCACTTCGATGTGTTTCGCGGCGTGGCGAAGTGGGTGCGGCGCGTGGCGGATGCGTCACGCATCGAGGATTATGTCGACATGGCGTTCACCGCCGCGGCAAGCGGGCGGCCGGGGCCGGCGGTGTTGTTGTGCCCGCAAGATTTGCTGATGGAAGCGGTGAAGCCTGATGTTGGCGGGGAACGGCGGGCGGCGCTGGGTGCCTATCCGCTGGATCGCAGCGTCGCCGACCCCCAGCGCATCGAAGCGGCCGCAGGCTTGCTGGCGCAAGCCGAGTGCCCGCTGATCGTCGCCGGTGGCGGCGTGCATTTGTCGGGCGCGCACGAGGCGTTGGCGCGCGTGCAGGAACTCGCCGCGCTGCCGGTCGCGACCAGCAGCATGGGCAAAGGCGCGGTGACCGAGACCCATGCGCTGTCGATGGGTGTGATCGGCTATTTCATGGGCACGCGCGGCATGGCGCGGCACATGCGCGCGCTGATCGACCGTGCGGATTGCGTGCTGTTCGTCGGAGATCGCACAAATCAAAACGGCACGGATTCGTGGACGCTGTTTCCCAAGCACGCGCGTTTCATTCACATCGACATCGACGGCCAGGAAGTGGGGCGCAACTACGAGGCGCTGCGTTTGGTGGGTGATGCCAAGCTGACTTTGGAGGCATTGGGTGACGCGCTATCGCGGGTTGATTTGAGCAAACGCCGCAACGCGCAAGCCGCAGTGGAAAAAGAAATCGTCGCCGGCAAAGCGGCGTTTCGCAACGAAGCCGAGCCGATGCTGACATCAAACGCCGTGCCGATACGCCCGGAACGTTTGATGGGCGATTTGAGTTCGCTGCTCACACCCAATATGCAAATCGTCACCGACGCGAGTTACTCGTCGATTTGGGCGATGAATTATCTGAACGCTTCGTTCGCGGGCCAACGTTTTTTGACGGGCCGCGGTCTCGCGGGTTTAGGCTGGGGCCTGCCCGCCGCGCTCGGCGCGAAAGTGGCGCACCCCGAGCGCGAGGTGGTGTGCATCGCCGGCGACGGCGCGTTCGCGCACGTGTGGTCGGAGCTTGAAACGGCCGTGCGCATGAAGTTAAAGGTTATCCAGATAGTCTTGAATAACCAAATACTGGGATATCAATGGCACGCGGAGGAGGTGATGTATGGTGATCACACCGACGCCTGCCAGTGCGAGCCGGTCGATCACGCGGCAATCGCGCGCGCCTGCGGTTGCGAGGGTGTGCGGGTGGAGGATCCGGCGGATTTCAAGCCGGCGTTGGTGCGTGCGTTGGCTGGGAGCAAAACGACGGTGATCGATGTGATGATCGATCCGCGGGCTTATCCGCCGTTGACGTTGTATGAGGGGAAGATTGCGTACCGAGTAACGTAGCAAAGCAACGCTGCAAACCACCGGTGTCGCTCCCGCGAAGGCGGGAGCCCATAGGGTGTTGCCGCAGGAAGCAGTGTTATGGGTTCCCGCCTTCGCGGGAACGACGCTGTGGTGTTTAGTCTGTTTCGGTCAACGCGACGCAATCAATCCCGCCCCGCCTCCCGCAACACACCCCCCAGCGTCCCCACCAACTCATCAATCTGCGCCTTATTGATAATTAGCGGCGGCGACAGCGCGATGATGTCGCCGGTGGTGCGAATCAGCACGCCTTTTTCATAGCACTTCAAATACGTTTTAAACGCGCGCTCGCCGGGCTTACCGGCTTTCGGATCGAGTTCGATCGCGGCAACCATGCCGATGTTGCGGATGTCGATGACGTTGGGCATTTCGCGCAGCGCGTGCACGGCCTGTTCCAGATATGGCGCCATCTCTTTTGCGCGCTCGAAGAGCCCCTCTTCTTCGTAGACATCGAGGGTAGCCTCCGCGGCGGCGGTGGCGAGCGGGTGGCCGGAGTAGGTGTAGCCGTGAAAGAGTTCGATGGTATCGGGTGGCGCATTGCCGACGATGGTGTCGTAAATGCCTTTGCGCACCGCCACCGCGCCCATCGGCACCATGGCGTTGGTGATGCCCTTGGCCATGGTGATGATGTCGGGTGTCACGCCAAAGGTGTGCGTGGCGAACGCCGAGCCGGTGCGGCCGAAGCCGGTGATGACTTCATCGAAAATCAGCAGCAGGCCGTACTTGTCGCAAATTTCGCGCAGCCGCTGCAAATAACCTTTGGGCGGCACCAGCACGCCGGCCGAGCCTGCCATCGGTTCGACGATCACCGCGGCGATGTTGGACGCATCATGCAGCGCGATGATGCGCGTTTCGAGTTCGTCGGCCAAGTGCGCGCCCCAATTCGGCTGGCCGCGCGTGAAGGCGTTTTCTTTCAGATTATGCGTGTGCGGCAGATGATCGACGCGCGGCAGCATGCTGCCGTACATCTTGCGATTGGCCGGGATGCCACCGACGGAAATGCCGCCGAAGCCGACGCCGTGATAGCCGCGCTCGCGCCCGATCAACACATTGCGATTGCCTTCGCCGCGCGCGCGGTGATAGGCGAGCGCGATTTTGAGCGCAGTATCGACTGCCTCGGAGCCGGAGTTACAAAAAAACAGGTGATCCAAATCGCCCGGCAGCATTTGCGTGACGCGCTCGGCAACGCGAAACGAACCGGGGTGGCCCAGGTTGAACCCGGGCGCGTAATCCATGGTCTCGGCCTGGCGCTTGACTGCTTCGACGATCTTGGTGCGGCAGTGGCCGGCGTTGGCGCACCACAGGCCGGAGGTGCCGTCGAGCACCTGGCGTCCGTCGTGCGTGGTGTAGTGCATGTCCTTGGCGCCGACCACCAGCCGCGGGTTTTCCTTGAACTGGCGGTTGGGGGTGAAGGGCATCCAGTGCGCTTGCAGGGAGAGGTCGCTGGGGGGCATGGTGGGCTCGCTGAGGGTTGTTTATGGATTAATTCTACGCTGGGTTGGGTCCCGCGTCAGGCGCGGCGTTGTTCCAAGCGTTGCTTTAACCGTGGAAACACCTTCAATGCATTGCCACTAAAAATCTGCGCCCGCGCTTCTGCCGACAGGCTCGCGCCCTCGATGTAGCGCTTGGTGTCGTCGTAATGAAAACCCGTAGTCGGATCGATGCCCTTTACCGCGCCGACGATTTCCGAAGCGAACAGCACATTCTGGTGCGGAATAACGCGTAGCAGCAAATCAATGCCCGGCTGGTGATAGACGCAAGTATCGAAATAAACATTCTTCAGCAAATCGGTCGCAGGTGGCCGCGCCATGTCTTGCGCCAGCCCGCGATAGCGCCCCCAGTGATACGGCACCGCGCCACCGCCGTGCGGAATAATAAATCGTAGAGACGGAAAATCCTTGAACAAATCGGCTTGAATCAACTGCATAAACGCCGTGGTGTCGCCGTTGATGTAATGCGCGCCGGTGCCGTGGAAATTCGGGTTGCACGACATGCTCACATGGACCATCGCCGGCACATCGAGCTCGCACATCGCTTCATACAGCGGATACCAGCTTTTGTCGGTGAGCGGCGGGCCGCTCCAATAGCCGTCGGACGGTTCGGGATTTAAATTGCAGCCGATAAAGCCGAGCTCATTCACGCAGCGTTTCAATTCGGCCACGCAGTTCGCCGGCGCGACACCAGGCGACTGCGGCAACTGGCACACGCCGACGTAGTGGTCGGGGTAGAGCGAACACACACGGTGAATCATGTCGTTGCACGCTTGCGTCCAATGCTTACTGGTGGTTTCGTTGCCGATGTGATGCGCCATGCCGCCGGCCTGCGGCGAAAAGATCGTGAGATCGACGCCGCGTTCGCGCTGTATGCGCAACTGATTTTTTTCGATGGTGTCGCGGATTTCGTCGTCGCTAACTTTTAAGTTGGGCGCAAGCGCCGGGCGCTTGGCGTCGAAATCGGCGATTTGTTGCGCGCGATACTCGCGCAGCGCGCGCGGCGCGGTGGTGTAGTGGCCGTGACAGTCGATGATCATTTTTGTTAACCCTCAAAACCTTTGACGCAGATGAACGCAGATTTTCGCAGATTGGATTGCAGTTAATCTGCGTGCATCTGCGTAAATCTGCGTCCAAGGTTTTGAATTTTTATTCAATAAAATCAGATACTTACGATTTATGCAATTGCGACTACGTACCCTGACGGCGTCCCCATCACGGTGGTGCGCTCCATGTGCCGGCGTTCGTTCTGGTCGAAGTCGGCGAGCGCGATGTGCATGGTGCAGCGGTTGTCCCACAGCAGAATGTCGTTTTCGTGCCATTGATGGCGGTAGACAAATTCCGGTTTGGTCGCGTGGTTGTTCAAATACTCGATCAGCGGTTGGCTTTCGGCCTCGCTCATGCCGTCGAAGCGTTTGACTTTTTCGCCGAGGTAAATCGCCTTGCGGCCGGTTTCGGGGTGCACACGCACCACGGGGTGGGCCAACGGCGGGCTTAAGCGCTTTTGTTCGGCGGCGTGAGCTTGGTCGGCTATGGTGTTGTCCAACTTGCGCCCGCCGGAAAAATGAATCGCGTGCAATTTCGAAATCAGCTTTTGCATGCCGGGAGAGAGCGCCTCATACGCTAAAGTCATGTTAGCGAACATGGTGTCGCCGCCCACGCCAGGGATTTTCCAGCAGCGCAGCAGCGAACCCAGCGAAGGTTCTAAGGTGTGCGACATGTCGGTATGCCAGCGCCGCCCGGTGTAACGCGACACCGAGGGCGTGCCGTCGGGTTGCGGCTCGTTGGTGACCAGCATCAGCTGCGGGTATTGCGGATGACGGTCGCTGGGGAACGCCGCGTGATCGTCGAGTTCGCCGAAGCGGCGGCTAAATTCGATGTGCTGTTCGCGGGTGATGTTCTGGTTGCGAAACAGCAAGACGCCGTTGTCAAGAAACGCGCGATGGATTTCGCCGAAGGCGGATTCGCTCATGGGTGCTGCGATGTTGATGTCGCAGATTTCGGCGCCCAGGCCGTGGGAGAGTTTGCGTAGTTTGAGGCTCATGTTTCGATTCTGGGTAGTTTTAAAACCTCTTTCGCCACAGATTTCACAGATTTACGCAGATAAAAAACTCGTCATTCTGGCAAAAGCCAGAATCCAGTTCGTACCTAACGCCGAAGGCGCCAAATTTGCATGCGGCGGTCGTTGGCGCGACCTAGGTTTTGCCTAAGCCCAAACGAAGATTTGCGCACGATTAATCTGCGTTAATCTGTGAAATCTGTGGCAAAGCGCTGTTGACGTTAAGCCCGCGCCGGCCAAGCCGCCATTTGCGATCCACGCGGCGTCGCGGGCCGCGCCCAGCGTCCCGGCGTTTCAGATAACTGCACGCCCGGCGCCAGATGGGTCACCTCACCCCACGGCGAATCGTGGGATGTCATCATGCGTGCGAGCACGTCGCCAGGCAATTCACTCGGCAGATTCTGATATTGCTCCGGCGCAAAGCGCGGCAGCTTGCGGAACCACTCGCCGGTGCCGGCGAGCGAGGTGCGCACCAGCCAACTGCCGCCGACGGTGGCGCGGCGATACAGCGCGACCATGGTGCCGAACGCCAGCAGATAACCCGCGAGGTAATCGTGCGGCGAGCCAGGCAGGAAGGCGGGCTTTTCATTGTCAGGCCGCCACGCCATGCCGTTAAACGTCTGGATCACGGTGTCGTAGCCGCGCTTGGTTGCCCCGGGGCCCTCGTGGCCCCAGGCGGAAAGATAGGTGTAAATGATGCCGGGCCGTGCTTTGGCGAGCGCTTCGGGCGACAGGCCGCGCGCGGCAAGCGAGCCGGGGCGATAGCCTTGCAAAAACACATCGCAATCTTTTACCAGCGCGTGCATGCGCGCGGCATCCGCCGGGTCGCGCATGTCGATATGCGCCTGCAGTTTGCCGATGCCGGTGTCGACGTCCGAGGGCGGGCCCAAGTCGGGCAGGTCCTTGCGCGTGATGCGAATCACATCCGCGCCATGTTCGGCAAAGGCCTTGGCACAGGCGGGGCCGGCGAGCACGCGGGTTAAGTCGAGCATGCGCACGCCGGACAGCGGGCGATTGCCCGCCGGCAAGGGCTGCGGCGGGGCTTCGCCGATTTTCACCACTTCGAACAGCGGCATTTTTTCCGCGGCGATTTGTTGCGGCATGCCTTCCCATTCGGCTTCACTGCGCACCAAGCCGCCGCAGCCGCCATTGGCGAACATGGCCGCCTCAAGTTCCAGCCCCTCGCGTTGCGCGGCGGCTTGGGCGACCGAGTCTTTGTCAAAGCGCGCACCCAGCGCTTTTAAATTGCCGTCGCGCACGTTGGGAAAATTGCAATGCAGGTATATCCAGCGCCCGTCTTTCAAGCGATAAAACCCGGTCAGCTTCGAGCCGTCTTCCTCGAGCTTTTTGCTGTTGATGCGCAGGTAGCGCGTGCTGCGAAACGCCGCGGCGGTGGCGTAGGTGTCGATTTTCACTTGTTGCGATCGGCCGGTTTTGAGCTTCCATAACTCGGCGGCGGCGAGGCCGACCGCGGCCATGGTCGCGGCGCCGGGGGCGACGAAGTTGTAGGGCGTGGGCAGCAGCATATCGTCGCCGGTGATTTCGGCGTTGTCGGCGAGAGCGGCAGGGAGGTTGGCGAGTTTTAGCAGGTAATCTAGGTGAGGGTTGGGCATGATTCGTTCCTCTCGTTGAAGTGATGCGTTGCTGGCCCTCTCCCCCACCCCCTCTCCCGCGAGCGGGAGAGGGTGGCCGACAGGACGGGAGAGGGCAAGGGTTACGCAGATTCCACAGCTTTCTTAGGCCCTTTATACAAATCCGGCCAGCGCCGCAGCGTCTCTTCGCTCTCGGCCGTGTACATGTGGCAAGTATTAAACGTGCGCGGCATGTCACCTGGCTTACGCGGAAACTTGTTTTGACGTGCGTTGTTGGTCGATTGATAGGCCGCCGCTGCCACGCGTCCGAGCAGCTCCCACTGATGCGTGCAGCCGTAAGGGCCGCCGATCAAGTTGCGGATTTTTTTGGTCCAGCCGCGATCGATGCGCAGGCCCTTGAGCTTGGCGAACTTGTGGGTGAAATCACCGCAGCCGTTGTACGGGCTTGCTTCGGTGACGGCCATCGCTTCGTGGATCACCATGTTCAGATCGATGGTGAGCCGTATCCACATATCGTGCGCGAACTGGCCGGCAGGCAAATCGGTGACGCCGTTGCGTTTTTCCCAAGTGTAGGTCTTGGCGTCGGTGAGATGGCCTTCGATATCCCACAGGCCGTCGTCGCGTTCGTAGCCGCGGCAATCAATGACGCGGTTATGCATGAGCTTGCGGGGGGTGGGGCGGGGGAGGGGCATGCGGAATACCTAACGTTCAACCGAGTTTGTAAAAATTACGCCTGACCTTCGATGTCGTTCCCGCGCAGGCGGGAACCCATAACCCAGTGCCAAATGGCAAGACGTATGGATTCCCGCCTGCGCGGGAATGACAGGGTGGGGCTTGCGTGCTTATGTAGCACCTAACTCTTAAACATCGCCAATGCATCCACGGCCTTAACGCCTTGGCCTTTCGGCAACACCAACACCGGATTGATATCCAGCTCGGCCAGTTGGCCTTCAAGATGCACGGCCAAATGCGACACGTTCACCAAGAGTGTCGCCAACGCATCGACATCACACGCCGGCTTACCTCTAAAGCCTTGCAGCAACTTGGCGCCTTTGACCTCGTTAATCATCTCCTGCGCTTCGGCGAGATTGACCGGGCAGTTGCGCATTGCGACGTCTTTATAAACCTCGACCATCACGCCGCCGCTGCCAAATACCAGGGTTGCGCCCAACTGCGGGTCGTAGTTAACGCCGACGATGACCTCGACGCCGCCTTGCACCATTTCCTGCACCAGCACGCCGTTTAATTGGGCGCTGGGTGCGTTTTTCTTCGCATTCGCAACAATCTCGTTGTAAGCCGCACGCACAGCCGCGGCGTCGCGCACGTTCAAGCGCACGATGCCGGCCTCGGTTTTATGCGGAATATCCGCCGAATCGCCTTTGAGCACGACCGGGTAGCCGATTTGTTCGGCGGCTTTCACCGCGGCTTCGGCATCTTGCGCGCGCACTTCTTTCGACGACGGCACACCCCACGCGGCGACGAGTTGTTTGCTTTCGGCTTCCGACAGCGTGGCGCGCTTTAAGCCGCGCAAACTGTCGGCGGCTTGTTTTTGCGCCGTGCTGATCGCCGGCGTTTTCGCAAAACCGATTTGCATGCGCTTTTCGTGCCAGGTGTGGTAATCCTGCAAATGCCTTAAGCCCCGCGCCATCGAATCCGGCGTGTAAAAAATCGGAATGCCGGCTTTTTTGAGCAGCGGTAAGCCTACTTTGTTGTCGCGGCTGCCGGTCCACATGTAAGCGATGTTTTTGTCGGTCTTTTTGCGCAGCTCGATGATTTGGCCGACTTGCAGTTCCGCGCCCGCGCTGGCGACGGCGAGCGCGCCGACGCCGGGCTCGTCGATCATCGCGTTCATGATGGCGGGGAAAGATTCGCTATTCGCGCGGCCGGTGACATCCGCTGGATTCGCCGCCCAGCCGAAGCCTTTGAGGATGCCGTTGATGGTGTCGAGCGCGGGCTGCGACAACGGCGGCAGGTCGAGCCCTTGCGCGCCGCACATGTCAGCGGTCAGCGAACAAATGCCGCCGGAATGAGACACCACCGCGATGCCCGGCTTTTTGGGTTTACGCGATTGCGCCATCATCTGCGAGACTTCGAGCAGATCGTCGTAACTGGGCACGCGGATCACGCCATATTGTTTACAAATCGCGTCGTAGAGCGCATCGCTGCCGGTGAGCGCCGCGGTGTGCGAGCTTGCCGCGCGGCGGCCCAAATCGGAGCGGCCGATTTTGATCAGCACGATCGGTTTGCCTTTTTCGGCGGCGACCTTGCACACCTCGATGAACTTGGTGGCGTTTTTGAAGCCTTCGACGAAGCCGGCGATTACCGTGGTGCCGGGGTCGTCGATCAAGTAACGCGCAAAGTCGGCGAATTCCAAATCGGCTTCGTTGCCGGTGGATACCATGTAACTCAAACCCATGCCCGAATCGACGGCGCGCGCCAGAAACGGCCCGAACAACGTGGCGCCGCTTTGGCACACCAGGCCCACGCTGCCTGTGGCGCCATCGATGGTGCGGCTCGACGAGGTGAGCCAAATGTTGTCGCGCACATTGGCGAGCCCCAGGCAATTCGGCCCGCTGATGCGCAAGCCCGATTCGCGCGTCCAGCGCGTGAGTTCGCCTTGCAAGTCGGCGCCGGAATCCGTGCCGCGCTCGGAAAATCCAGCCGAAATCACGACGCCCGCGCGCGTGCCTTTGGCATGCGCTTCCTTTAGTGTCGGTATCACGTGGTTATACGGCACCACCACCGCCACCACGTCGGGCGTCTCCGGCAAATCGCTGATGCTTTTATACGATTTCGCGCCCAGGATGTCGTCGTACTTGGGGTTCACGGCGTAAACATTGACGCGGCCTTTGGCCTTGAGCACGGCGCTTAACATGCGCCCGCCGTATTGCTGGCGCGGCGTGGCGCCGACGATCGCAATCGAGCGCGGGTTTAGCATCGTGTGAATCGATGCCATCTGGGCTTGGGTCCAGATTTCCATTGCTAGGGGCTCCAGAGAAACGTTTTTAATCGAAATATTTAACAAGTACTGAAGTGCGGTCAAAACCACTGTCGTCATTCTGGCGAAAGCCAGAATCCAGTTCGTTCCTCACTTATTACAACCTGGATTCCAGCTTTCGCTGGAATGACGGGAGCGGGATGTGCAACAGATTGTGGAAACGCGTATCCCACACGAGCGACCACCAATGTAACGGCGCGTGAGCACCGGCGCAAGCCCGCGTTTCGCACGGTGGAAAAGAGTAGACTTTGTTTTTTGCACCATCGTATCGATCCAACCCTAGCGAGGCCCAACATGGAACGTAAATTCATCAACCCCGAAGGCATGGTCAAACCCGGCGCGTATACCCCCGCAATCAGTGTCACCGGTGGCCGCACGATTTACATCTCCGGCCAAGTGTCACAAGACGGGGAAGGCAATATTGTCGGCAAAGGCGATCTGCTCGCGCAAACCGAGCAAGTCTACAAAAACCTCGTGATGACATTTGCCGCATCGGGCGCGAGTTTCAACGACGTGGTGAAACTCAACGTCTATGTCGTCGGCTACAAACCTGAAAACCGCGCGCAACTGCAATCGGTGCGCGAGAAATACGTGAACAAAGAGAATCCGCCGGCGAGTACGCTGATCGGCGTGCAGGCGTTGGCGCGGGCGGAGTTTTTGGTTGAAGTCGAAGCGGTGGCGGTGGTGGGGTAGACGGGATGCGGCGCGTCTCTGGTCACGGCATCGTCACTGCTATGCAGTCGGTAGGATGGGTGGAGCGAAGCGCAACCCATCGCTCCCGGTAAGCTCTTCGCGCGAACGGTGGGTTACGGCGCGCCGTGCGCGCCTTCACCCACCTTACGAGAAATATCGTAAGTATTTGATTTTATTGAATATTTTATTTATGCCGCCGCAGCCCCCAACACACTATCCGAAACAAACTTTTTCAACCAGCGCTTGTTGGTGATCATGCCTTCCTGCCACACCGCTTCGATGTTGGCCACCGTCGAGTTTTTCACCGCGGGCGAATTGAGCAGCGCGTCGCGCCACGCTTTCAATAGCGGGAATTTTTCGATCACGCCGATCGGGTGTAGCCGATCCATGAAGGTGTAGCGCTGTAAAAACGGCGCGTAGGCGGCATCGACCAGCGACAGTTTGTCGCCGTTGAAATACGGGCCATTGTTGCCGCGTTTTTTCAGTGCATCTTCTAATTTGCCGAAGACGTCGCCGATTTTGGCGGCGCGCTTTTGAAATTCTTCTTCGCTATCCGAGTACGCGGTTTGCGAAATCGCGCTGGCGAAGGTGGGCACGTAATCCGTCCACGCGCGGTTGCGCGCGCGGGTGATGGCGTCGGCCGGGTGCAACTGCGGCTGAACGGTTTCGTCGAGGTACTCGGCGATGGCGTTGGATTCGAACAGCGCGTCATTGTCGCCAAGGCGCAGCACCGGCACTTTCGCGTGCGGGGAGATTTTTAAAAACCAGTCGGGGCGGTTGTCGCGGTCAATGTAGGTAATGTCGTACTCGATATTTTTCGCGCGCAGCACGATCGCGGCGCGTTGCACCCACGGGCAGGTTTTGAAACTGCAGAGCATCGGTTTGGTGGCCATGGTGTCTCCTTGGTTGCGGTGATGTGGTTCGGGTAATGCTTGACCGCGGTGTCGCTCCCGCGAAGGCGGGAGCCCATGCAATGTGCCAAGTGGCACGGTGTTATGGGTTCCCGCCTTCGCGGGAACGACACGGTGGAAAGCGTGTTTCTTGCTTTATGCACGCTGCCAGAAGCAGGCAGCTCCAACAACAACAGCTAATCTAACGTGACCCCCGTACTCTTGGCAACCCGCACCCATTTTTCCGTCTCCACCTTGGCAAACGCGATCATTTCCTCGGTGGTGGAGCCGACCGCCACAATGCCCTGCGGGTTGAATTTATCGCGCACTTCGGGCGATTGCAGCGCCTTGGCGAAGGCCCCTTGCAGCCGCGCGACGATGTCTTTGTTGGTTGCGGCGGGTACCACCACGCCGTAATAGTTATCGACGATCACCGTCGGCAGGCCGGCTTCTGCGCTGGTGGGCACGTTGGGGAAGCCTTGAAAGCGCTGGGCGGTGGCGATCATCAGCGCGCGCAGTCTGCCGCTGTTGACATGCGGCACCAGGATCGGCGTATCCCAAAACCCCATTTGCGTATGGCCACCGATCATGTCGGCGACGGCGGGCGCGGCGCCCTTATACGGCACGTGGGTGATTTTGATGCCGCCGGCCGCGGTGCGAAACAGTTCCGCCGCAAGATGCGGCACGCCGCCGGCGCCCGCCGAGCAGTAATTCAACTCGCCGGGGCGTGCCTTGGCGAGTGCGATCAATTCCTTGACGTTTTTCACCGGCAGCGAGGGGTGCACCACCAGCGCTTCGGGCACTTTCACCGCCAGTGTCACCCACGCGAAATCATTGCGGGAATAACTGATTTTTCGAAACAACGCCGGGTTCACGCTATACGCGCCCACGCCGATCAAGTGCGTGGTGTAGCCGTCGGGCGCGGACTTGGCGGCGTGTTCGGCGGCGATCATGCCGCTGGCGCCGCCACGGTTATCGATGACGACTTGCTGGCCGATGATCTCGGCAAGCTTCTGCCCGGTGGTGCGCGCGATGATGTCCGCCGGGCCGCCGGCGGGGAAGCCGACGACGATGCGCACCGGTTTGGTGGGGAAATTCTGCGCCGCCGCTGGCAGCGGCGCGGTGATTGCGCAAAAGGTGGCGAGTGTGGCAAGGCGAATCAAGGGCATCCTTTGTGTATCAGATTGACGAACCGATCACGCTGCGGCTTTTTCATCCTCGGGCGTGATCGGCAGCTTGATCGGCTTTTTCAAGCGCGCGGAGAGATCGATGGCCTTGGTGAGCATCAAGCGGTTGTGGCCTTCCTTGGCCGTGGCGTGTTGGGTGGTGACGCCGAGCGACACCCGATTCAACCACGAATTGGTTTCCTCGCGCATCGGGCCGCGCAGCTCGCCCAGCGCCATGTCGCCCACCGGGTAACTCGTCAGGAAATCGACATGGCGGCGTTTATCCGGAGCGTAGCCCTCGGCTTGAATCAAGTTGGTGGCGAGCACCATGTCGCGATGCGTGTCGTCAATCGTCAACACGCCTTCGGTGCCGACCACGCCGACTTCCAGCGAGTACACCGCGCCTGGCCAAATCTCCGGCAGGCCCCAGGAAATCATGCCGTGGTAGACCGAATCGTCGCTAAAGCTGATGGTGTAGGCCGTGCCATCCACGCCTTGCCAGGTTTTGCCCAGCGCCTTGTTGACCGAGCGCGCGTAGACTTCCACCGGTGTCTTGGCTTCCATGCACCACATGATAATGTCTAGCGCGTGCGTGCCGGAAATCACCATCGGTGTCACTTCCGAGCGGTTATCGCTGCGGCGGTAATTGTCGATCGCGACCAGCCGGTTCATGAACGCGCGCGATGTGGCCATGGTCACTTCGCCCAATGCGCCGGACATGACTTTTTCTTTTGCCACCAGCCAACGGCGGCGAAAACGCTGGGTGTAGCCGATCACCGCGTCCACGCCTGATTTTTCGATGGCGGTAAGGGTTTGCTGCGACTCGGCCAAGTCGGTGGCGAGCGGCTTTTCGATCAGCATCGGCAGCTTACGCTCGGAAGCGAAAATCACCGGGTCGACGTGCAAATGCTCATCTGTGCAGACGACGACCGCATTGACTTCGGGCCGCGACAGCAACGTTTTGTAATCGGTAGTGACGAAATCGGCGCTGCACTTGTGGCCGACGATCTCGCCGCGCTCCGGGTTTTTTTCGGCGATGCCGATCCAGCCGACGGACGGGTGGCGCGCGGCGAGTTCACCGCGGATTAAACCGACACGGCCCGCGCCGACGATGGCCAGGCCGATTTTTTTGGGGTCTTTTTTCATGGTAAATCCAATTCAAAAACATTTTTGACGCAGATCAACGCAGATTTACGCAGATGCCCCCTTGGGGTTTAATCTGCGAAAATCTGCGTTAATCTGCGTCTAAAGGGTTTGACCTTACCGCGCCGCCGCCACCGCCGGCCGCGACTCCGGCAACGGCAACGTCACCGGCTCTTGCCGCTCGGCGGACAAATCCGCCGCGATGTACACCTCCATCACTTGCCGCGCTTCTTCGCCGGTGACCAGCACCGGGCGATCGCAGGCGACCGCTTCGACGAAGTGCACGGTCTCGGCAGCCATCGGGCCGGCGTAGGTGTGCTCGACCGGCTCGCCGGGCATGGTGGACATCGGGTGCACGATGCCGCTTTTCATGGTGGTGAGCTGCGTGTCACGATGGGTGTCGTCGATGATCAACGCGCCTTCGGTGCCGATCATTTCGATCCACGTCATCGAAAAATTCGGATACGCCGGCGGCAGGCTCCAGCCCGCGCACACCACGCAGGAGACGCCGTTATCCAGCGTCACCGTGATGTATTGCGTGTCGGGCACATCGGCGCCGGTGGATTCTTTCATCGCGCCGTAGTTCACGGTTGAATACACCTTCACCGGTTTGGCGGGGGCGAGGCACCACAACACAAAATCGAGATCGTGCGTCGCTTCCATCGCAGCGGGGGAGAGCTTGGTGCGGCCGGTGATTTTTTTACCCAAGCCGCGGCCGATGTGGCGCGACACCAGCGCTGAAACCGGCTTGCCCAACGTGCCGTCGCGCAGGCTTTGTTTGACGTAGGCGAACTTGGGATTAAAGCGCTGCGAATAGCCGATGCTGAACTTGAGTTTGTTTTTGTTAGCGATACGAATCAGATCGTCGGCTTCGTGCAGCTCCACCGAAATCGGCTTTTCCAAAAAAACATGCTTGCCCGCAAGCAAACACTCGCGCGCCATCGGGTAGTGCAGCACTTCGGGCGTGGCGGAAATGAACACCGCGTCGAGGTCGTCGCGCTTGATCACTTCTTTGTAGTCGCTGGTCGCGGTGACCGCATTGGTCTTTTTGGCAATTTCGGCCAGCCGCTCGGGCCGCGTTTCGACCACGTGCAGGTCCTTTACCAGCGGATTCATCGCGCAAGTTTCCGCGCGGATGCCGCCGCACCAGCCGGTGCCGATCACGGCTACGTTGATTTGTTTCACTGCAACTCCTCGGATTATTTAGGGCAAAATGAAGGCGCGTATTCTAGCCAACAATTGGAGATCAAGGTCAAAAGCGTTTTTTTGACGCGGATTAACGCAGATGAACGCAGACAAAAAATGCATCAATAAAAAAAGCAATAAAATCAAATACTTATGATTTATCGATGTTGGTTCTAAATCTGCGTTCATCTGCGTTAATCTGCTTCAAAGGTTTTTGACTTCATGTCTTTCATCCTCGCCCTAGACCAAGGCACCACCAGCTCGCGCGCCATCGTATTCGACCACGCGGGCGCGATACGTGCGTTGGCGCAACAAGAATTTCGCCAGATTTTTCCGCAGCCGGGTTGGGTGGAGCATGACGCTAATGAGATTTGGGAAACGCAATTAAGCGTCGCGCGCGCAGCGCTGGCGCAGGCCAAACTCTGCGCGCGCGACATCGCGGCGATCGGCATCACCAATCAGCGCGAAACCACGGTGGTGTGGGATCGCGCGACCGGCGAGCCGATTCACAACGCTATTGTGTGGCAAGACCGGCGTACCGCCGGATTTTGCGACGAACTCAAAGCCGCGGGGCTTGGCGCTGACATCACCAAGCGCACGGGGCTCATCGTCGATGCGTACTTTTCCGCGACGAAAATCCTCTGGCTGCTGGACAACGTCGCCAGGGCGCGCGCGTTGGCTGAAGTCGGGCGGCTCGCCTTCGGCACCATCGACACCTGGCTCGTCTGGAAGCTCTCCGGCCGCGCGGTGCACGCCACCGATGTGTCGAACGCATCGCGTACTCTGTTGTTTAACATCCACGAGGGCGCATGGGACGAAGCGTTGCTCACGCGTTTTAACGTGCCGCGCGGCGTGCTGCCGCAGGTGGTGCCGTCGAGTGGCGTGGTGGCGGAAACCGCGCCAGGACTATTCGACGCGCCGATCAAAATCGCCGGCACCGCGGGCGATCAACAAGCCGCGCTATTCGGCCAGCGTTGTGCCAAACCAGGGCTCGCCAAAAATACCTACGGCACCGGCTGCTTTATGCTGATGCACACCGGCGCGCAGGCGGTGGCGTCGCGTAACCAACTGCTCACCACGGCAGCCGCGCAACCGAGCGCCATGCGCGAATACGCGCTAGAGGGCAGCGTGTTTAGCGCCGGCGCGGCGGTGCAGTGGCTGCGCGATGGGTTGGGGATTATCAAATCCGCGGCTGACATCGAAGCGCTCGCCGCGAGTGTGCCCGACAACGGCGGGGTGTATTTGGTGCCGGCGTTCGCGGGGCTCGGCAGCCCGCATTGGGATCCGCACGCGCGCGGCAGTGTGAGCGGGTTAACGCGTGGCTCTACGTCCGCGCATATCGCGCGCGCCACGCTTGAAGCGATTGCCTACCAAACGGCCGATGTGCTCGATGCCATGCACGCCGATTCGGGCATCGCCATGGCCGAGTTGCGTGTGGATGGTGGCGCCGCGCGTAATAATTTGCTGATGCAATTTCAAGCCGACGTGCTTAACGTGCCGGTGGTGCGCCCGCGCATCACCGAAACCACCGCGCTGGGCGCCGCGTATTTGGCCGGGCTGGCGGTGGGTTATTGGAAAAACGCCGCCGAAATCGACGCGCAATGGCACGTCGAGCGGCGTTTTCAACCCGCGATGGCACGCGGCGATGTTGAACGCTTGCGCGTCGAATGGCGGCAAGCCGTGACGCGCGCCAAGGGTTGGGCGCAATGATTTTCAAGCGCGCATTCATCAGCGTAGCGCTAGCGGCCTTGGCGCCGTGCGGCTTTGCGCACGCGCAAATGCTGCACGAAATGGCGCTATGCCAGTACGGCAACGGCATCGAGGCCATCGGCGCCTGCACGCGCGCGCTGGCGTCGGGTGAGTTGTCGGATGATGCCGTGGTGCTCGCCACGTTTCAGCGCGGCATGCATTGGTATTTTTTGCGCAACAACGAGGCGGCGCTCGCCGATTTCGACCAGGCGCTGCGCCTTAATCCGCAATACGCCGAGGTGTTTCATAACCGCGGCGTGCTGTATCAATCGCGCGGCGACTACAGGCGTTCGCTGACGGATTTCGGCGAGGCGCTGCGCCTGCGTCCGGACTATGCGCGCGCGCATTTTAACCGCGGGGTGTCGCTGTATCGATTGCGTTTGCTCGATGCGGCGCTGGCGAGTTTCGACCAGGCGATAGGGCTTGATGCGACGGACGCGCTTTATTTTTTCAACCGTGCGCTGCTGCAGCGCGAATTAAAACACCCCGAGCGCGCGCTGGCGGACTTTGACGCCGCGATACGCTTGCAGCCCGACGACGCGCGTACACATTACCAACAGGGCTTGACGCTGCGCACGCAAAGGCGGAACCAGGCAGCGTTGGCGAGTTTCGATGAAGCGCTGCGGCTTGCGCCCGACTTGAATGAGGTCTATGTCGCGCGCGGTAACGCACGACGCGCGTTGGGCTTATACGACGAGGCGATGAGCGACTACGACGCGGCGATCGAACGCGATCCGAACTTCGCGCTGGCGTATTACAACCGCGGCTTGCTGTGGCGCGATCGACGCGAGTATGCTAAAGCCATCGCGGATTTCGAACAGGCGCTCAGGCACGACCCCGATTTCGCGGCGTCGCGCGAGCAACTCGCGAACCTGTTGGCGGCACGCAAACGCTCGTTTTGGCGGTTGTTGTTCGGCGGTGGCGAAGCTGTGGCGGAACGGTGATGGCGTCTGCGTGACGCGCGGTCGTGATACGATTTGGCTTAGCGCAAGATCGATTCGTAATATCTTACTGTGCTTCTCAAACCCGCTTTTCGGAAGGACTGCCGCATGCCGTTTTATCGCTTTGAAAACCTCGAACAAAAAAGCTTGACGCCCGATTTATCCTCGGCGCGCGGCCCGGTGATCGAGGGCGAATATATGTATTTTTGCCTGGTGCACAAGGTCGCGGGCACGGGCTCGGAGCCGCATTACCATCCGAATGAATTGCTGATTTTTCCCACGCGCGGCGAGATTAACGCGATTGTCGGCAAGGATAGACGCGTGGTGACGCCGGGCACCTTTGTACACGCGCCGGCGTATGCGCGCCACTCGATGAAAGCTACCGAAAGCGGCGATTTGTCCTATCTCTACATCAAGGATAAAACCTGGACGGTGGTGGGGCTGGCGGCGGACCAAGCGGTGCCGGACAAGGCGTTTACGGTGGATGAAATTAACAAGCTCATCGATAGCGGCGCCCAGCGTCAAGTGGTGCAGGGGCAATCGCAGGCGATCGTCGAGGGGCTCAACGAGTGTTATTACCCGTTGGTCGAATCGCTCGATGCGCCGCAGGTGTCGGCGCGGCGGGTGTATTGGATCGAAGGCGAGCGGCTCGCGTTTGGTTTATTCGACGTGCCCTCGGGTTATGCCGAGCCGGAGCTGGTGAGCGACCACGAGATGTTTATTTATGTGATCCGCGGCGAGTTGCAGGCGCGCGTGGGCAATGAAAAACGCGCGGTCGGCGCAACAGAGGTGGTGCAAATACCGCGCGGCACGCCGTATCAACTCGATACCAAGTCGTCGTTCGTGCGCTACGCCATGGTGTGCTCGACGCCGTGGTTGGAAGCGAAGATCGACAACATGTCGCCGCATGAACGCGAGCAATCGCGCATCCACAACAGCGCAAACTAGCCATTTCTAAAATATCAATAAAATCAGATACTTACATGAATTCGGCAATTACAGTAGGACAAGTGGGGCAAGTTGGATTAGGCATCATGGGCGGCGCGTTCGCCAAGCATTTGCGCGCTGCGAAGTTCGCGGTGCGCGGCTACGACCCCGACAAAAAAGCCTGCGCGGCGTTGAAGGCGCGCGGCGGCGAAGTCGCGAGTTCGGGCGCGGCGGTGGCGCGCGATTGCAACGTGATCATTACTTCGTTGCCCAGCATCAAAGCGATGGAGGCAGCGTTTTTCGGCAAGGACGGCATCGCTGCCAGCGCGCGCAAAGGCACGATTGTGATCGAGGCCAGCACCATGCCGCTGGAAGTCAAACACGATATCCGCGCACGCTGCGCCAAAAAAGGTGTGATCGTGCTCGATTGCCCGATCAGCGGCACCGGCGCGCAAGCGGCGGCGAAAGATATTTCGGTGTACGCGAGCGGCGACGCGCAATCGGTGAAACGCTGCGACGCGGTGTTCAAGGGTTTTGCGCGCAGCATGCATTATTGCGGCGAATTCGGTAACGGCTCCAAACTCAAATTCATCGCCAACCTGCTGGTGACCATACACAACCTGTCGGCAGCCGAGGCGATGGTGATGGGCTTGAAATCGGGCATCGACTTGAATCTGGTTTACAAAGTGATCAGGGACGGCGCCGGCACCTCGCGCATGTTCGAAGTGCGCGGACCGATGATGATCAAGGGCGATTACCGCGCGGCCACCATGAAATGCGAGGTGTATCAAAAGGATATTGATATTATCGGCGGCTACGCGGCGGCGAACCAAATTCCCGTGCCCCTGTTCGAGGCGAGTAAGGCGTATTATTCGGCTGCGTTGTCGCAAGGCATGGCCAAGCAGGATACCGGCGCGGTGTGCGCGGTGTTGGAGCAGATG
>Ga0194132_10003800_pt1 | contig 26381 bp, 25 predicted proteins | sample TA2KigOf80mmetaG_FD_148612 | JGI IMG/M metagenome (GOLD analysis project Ga0194132, IMG submission 148612) | Freshwater microbial communities from Lake Tanganyika, Tanzania - TA2015054 Kigoma Offshore 80m | ecosystem: Environmental > Aquatic > Freshwater > Lake | place: Tanzania: Lake... | reverse complement strand
TGAGTGCGGCGATCCTCTCGTGAGGCTCGACATGCCGACGTTCGCTGTTCATGAATAAACCTCCGTTCAGGTTAGACTAACCCAAACGGAGCGATCTTCCAGATTCGACTGAAGCGAAACAAGATGATGTGGTCGAACGGTTTCATGCCGGGTTGGATCTCTTGTTGCTTGAGCATGATGTTGTGCTCCTTGCTCCCTCTGGCCGCCGCGATGCGACGTGCGTGCGACGTTGCCCACCCCACGGACGAGGACCGGGGAGCGTGTGGGGTATGCCACCTAGCGCCAGCCACGCGCGGCTGACTTGGTGGCATCGGGAAGTGAAAGGAAGAAGAGCTATCGTGCGATGTAGGCATTGACGCCGATGACGATCGGTTTGCCGTCCACCTTGGCATCGGTCTTCTGGTTGCCGTGGCTGGTGGCCACGACCAGGGTCTTGCCCGATGACGAGGGAACTGGCTTGCCGATGGGCAGGCGAATGACCAGTTCACCGTTGACGATTTCAGCCTTCATGATTGGACCTCCCTTGCTCCCTCTGGCCGCCGCGACGCGACATGCGTGCGGCGTTGCCCACCCCACGGACGAGGACCGGGGAGCATGTGGGGCAGCCCCTTGCGGGGCTTGGCCCTGTCGGTCAATCGAAGTAGAGGAATTCCAGCTGGCGTTCGATCTGGAACCAGATCTCCCAGCTTTCATTCTCGGACAGGTCCGGACAGAGATCGACGAGCGCCTTGCAGGCATCGATGATCTCGATCATTCCCAGTCCCGCCGGCGATTCGGCAGGACACTCGGCCCAGTTGCCTTTGCCCTTCTCCGCCAGCGCCGAGGCATCCCGCGACCCCAGCGAGTGCAGATACTCGCGGATCGTCACGATTGCCTCGACTTCCGGTGGGTCGGGTGCTGGCGCCGGGGCCAGTTCCGAGGGACCTTCTTCGATCGACACGGGCGCGGATTTCTTGAACCAGCCGAACATGATTACCTCCGATGGGGAAAACCCTGCCGGGCAGAACGCCCGGCGGTGGGGATGGAAAGAAATCCCTGGCAGGCACGCTGGCGCTGCCAGCGGCCTGCCGCCATCGCTGTTGGCGAGCGCTTGAACTTGCAGCACCAAGTGAGTTGCTCGCGAAGTGCGCTATCCGCCCCGCGCCTGGCTGCTTTGTGAGATAGCAGCCGGTGAGCCGCGATGGATCGCGGGGCATGGGCCGGGCTGTGAAGCCCGGCCGTGTGTCAGCCTTGCTTTTGAGGCTGCTGGAGCAGTCGGTTCTGGTTGCCGCTGCCGTGGTTTTGCCCCTGGCTTGGGCCTTGCGGCTTGCCGTTGCCCCCCTGCTGCGGGTGCTGCGCTTGCGGCACCGACACGGGGCGGCGCTCCTCGAAGTAGAGGAACGACAGGCCGGTCTTGACCGTCTTCCAGGCGAACCCGGCTCCGATCAGCCACCAGATGCCCCTGCAGACCAGGTAGGCATCGTGGAGGTAGGAGTCGGAGACGTACCAGGACGAGAAGCCCTGGAACAGATCGATGGCTTCCTTGACCAGGAAGGCGCCGAACACGGCGCTCACGGCCAGGATCAGGATGCCGACCGCTTTCAGCCCTTGCTGTTGAGACATGGACACACCTCTTTCAGTTTGCTCGGACGCAGCCGGCTCGCATGAGCCGTTTCCGCCCCCTGGAACATGGACCCTCCGAGCATGGGGGGCAGCCGCCTTGAGGCGGCATGGTGTCATCGTTCGCGAAACAGAACGAGAAAGGTCAACATCGCGACCAGAGTCAAAATCAACTGGAACACGAGATAACCGGTGGTGAACATGAAATGATCTCCTTGGTTCGCATTGGCCGCCCGCGACATGCGGGAATTCGATTTCGCCAAAGAGCGAAAAAGCGAAATGAGAGTGTTCTCCGTTGCCCACCCGGCGCCGCGTGGAGGCTGCGAGAATGCCGGGTTGGCCGCCAGGGTTGAGATTCCTGGCGGGTTGGCCGCGGGCGCGGCCTGGAGTTACCTGGCATTACTTGGCGTAGCGGAAATCGGCTGCCCGGACCGGTTCGTACACGTCGATGGCAGGCGGTAAGTTGGCCGGATCGATCATCACCTCGGCCCAGAAGCCGGGGTCCAGTTCATCGTCGAGGCGGACACGAAGGCGTCCATCCTCGGTGCGATAGACTGCGACGGTCAATCGGCTGCGCTTGCCGCCCTGGCGACCTTGCACGGTCACGGGGGCATCGATTTCAGAGAAACATCGAGCCATAGTGAAACTCCTGTTCCCTCTCGCCTGCGGCGACAGCCGCTTACGCCACGACCACGAGCAGAGGGACTTGCGTGGCATTGCCGCGGCGACCAGATGTGGTCGCCGCGGCGGGGATAGGCCGCCGGGCTGGGCGCAGACCCCGGCGGCAGTGAGTTTCCCTGGCCGGCGCCGGGCCGGGAACGTATCTATGGTGAACCGGCCAGAACTGGCCGGGTTGACCTGTGACTTGCCACTTGGCCTACTGCGGTTACTCTCGCTCTCGCCCTATGGACCCGGATAGCCAGTCCGGGGAACGGGCAGGGATTTCGCCGCAGCGTTTCCCGCTCAACTCCACATGGAGGCCGGGAAGCGTTCGGCTTGCAAACGATCTGGCAAGTCGTGTTGAGCTACGACCGCTGGGCGCGGCCAGCTGCGAATCCCATCAAAAAGAAGAGAACGGCACGTCAGAAGTGATGGTGTTGTGCCGGAAAATGCGATCTTGAAGTGTTCGTCTATTGTACGTATATATGCGATTTTGTCAAGAAAAACCTTGCGAAAATGGAAGATGGCATCTAATACGGAGGCGACGAAAACGCAACCAGGAATGGCGCAATAAGATGGCCCCTTACACTGTGAGTGGGACTCGCAACACGATTCGGGTGAGGTGTGACATGCCAGAAATTCACGGCTTGGTCCTCGAAGCGCTAGAAAAGGCTGTTCAACAAGACGGAGAATTGCGTCTGCTGGCGCAAGGGAAGACCAAGGCAGGGCTACTCTCAGGAACAAGAAGCAAGGCCGGCTTGGCCGCCATGAAGCAATGCCTTGACTCTGACCTTTCTCTCTTCAATGTGCGAGAGGAAAAGGAAGGCAAGGCCCAGAAACCAGCCCATTTCGTGAAGATTACGAGGCGAGGTATCGAAGCGCTATTCGAGAATCTTCAGGCGCCTCGGCGCAGGGCACTTGTTGGGAAGGTTGCTTCCTCCCACCAAGAAGTGGTACGTGAAATCTGCCTCAGCCAGACCGGCAGAGATTTCGCGGCTATTCAAGCCGACATGGACCAACTCCTCAACAGAAAGGCAGAGATTTTCGGCTCGCTTCGCAGCATGATTCAGGCAGAAGTGGCAGGCTTGCGCGCTCAAGAAGCCCATTTGCGACAGTTGCTTGAGAATTCATCGAACCTTCTTGAGGAACTGTCCGAGCGACGGAGTTCTCTTGGCGAACTTGGGCCAATTCCAGAACCGCGCCGAAAGCCACAAAGTGTCGTCGGAGCCTCTTCGGACGAGGACTTGGATTTCCAGCGAGACGTTTGTGAGGAACTTGTCTATGCATGGCAGGACGCGACACAGCCGGAGGTGCGAGAAGCACTGGATCGCGTCATGATGAACAATGGCTTAGAACCGGTTGGCCAGACAGGAGAAGTGGTGCCTTTTGACGGGCTAGAACATCATACTGAGGACCCAGTCCTGGCCGGTGAGCCGGTCACGGTCGCCGCGCAAGGCTGGCGTTTGGTTAACCGGCGAGGAAGCTACCTCATTGCTCGCGCTCGGGTCACCATGACACAACCATCAACCCAGGAGGCCACACATGTCAGCAATGATCAGCATTGACTTCGGTAATTCCTACACCAAGGTAGCCGTAAGACCGACAGCCAACAAGGCCGCCAAATTGATGACGGACAAATCGTTGACTCTCGACGAATGGAATGTTTGCATTCCAACCTTGGCTGCGTGCATGGAGCAGCGAGGTACGGAAAGATGGTTTTTCGGCAATGAAGTCATGCAGCAATCTTCCGGAACTTCTCGGTTGCGTGTATTCCGAAACTGGAAACCGCGCTTCTTCAAAGGCGTGGAGACTCACTTGGCTCGCAGAGTTCGCGCGCCAATGGAATCAGCTCACTCCTCTGGAGTTTTCTCAATGTTGACAGAGGAGCAATGGTCGGGCATCAAGACGCACCTGAATCTGCCAGAATCCGCTCGCGCTGCAATTGAGATGGTCATGCGGAAGGACGAGGGCACTGCACCCAGTGGCTCAGGAGAGGAAACCGACATCGATGCCAAGCAAATCGGCCTCGGATTCTTCCGGTGGTTGGCAGACTTCGTTGGGCCATTTTGTGAGAAGCAGGGGCTGGGGCGCATAAGCGAACTTCCAGTGCGAATTTCTCTGCCAAGCTTCGGCGCGGCAACCAAGGCCGAGATGCTCCTGCGCGAGATCTTAGAGGAGTCCGGCTGGATGCCGGCGGAGCGAGCGCCTGCTCTGCCCGAGCCACTCGCCAATTCCATCGGCGCATTTAGCGAGGGCCGCAATTCTGTTCATCGCCCGACCGGCAGGGCCGACATGCCCCATTACGGGCGAATGTTCGAGAATACCGGCTTGCTTCGCGCCATGCGTGACGCCACGCTGCACGGTGGTCCCAAGACAGCATGGGCTATGATTGCGGACCTCGGAGGCTACACTGCAGACTTCGCCATGGTTTGCCTTGACCTCGAAGATATTGATGCGCCAGTTGAAGGAACTATGGATGGCAAGCCACGCACAGCCACATATTCCGAGCCGATAGGCGTGACAACCCTTGATCGGCGTGTCAGGCGCTTGCTTGACCACACGAAGGCTGCCGCGATGGACGAACTGCAGCAAGACCCTGACCAGCGACGGCTAGAGACTTTCCACCGCACTGTATATGGAGGAAAAACTCGGGTATACCGCTTGAGGCAAGCGGTCATCGGTGAAGGCGGAGAACACGAGAGAATTCAAAGCTGCGTGCACGAGTTTGGCGTGGAAGTCGCCGACTACGCTGAAAAATTCCTGGAAATCCACCAATACGACCGAATCGATGATTTGATCCTGACTGGCGGGGGCAGCATGATTCCAGCCGTCCGCGATGAACTGAACAAGCGGCTGAAGCGATACAGTGTCCGGAAGACCCACATGTATTTGGAGCCGGGAACCAAAGCTCCTTCAAACTTCCATGCTCTTGAACCGCTCTTGGTGCGCGGGGCCACCGCCCTGGGCGGCGCCAGCGTCTACTTTGATTTCGCGCAGTAGCTCTGCGCCAGCCGCGGGAGTTGCAAGGATGTCGGGAAGGGAAGGAGGCTGCTCGTAATGACCGCTGAATTCGCCTTTCTCCCATTTTGCGAAATGATGCCAATCGGCTTTTGCAGCGTGTGTGCGGGAACGAGTTCGGCACATCATGGGGCTTTGGTCTCGGTTGGCGTGCCCGAAGGATGGAGAACATGACGTAGGTCAATTGCACATCGTCACTTGCCACTATAGTTGTTTCTGCTGCATTTCCCAGAAACTCAAGCTATTCTTTACACGTTCAGTCTTCGACTCATGCGCTGCCTTGATCCACTATGATCCCCATCGTTGCCGAAACGTATGCACGGTTTCATCAGGCACTGCACCTGCGGCTGCGGACGCTGGCACGCGGCCGCTGGGCCAGCCAGTGCAGGCCGACGTCCATTGCGCTCTTGCTCACCGAGCGCTGCAACGCACGCTGCCTTCACTGTGACATCTGGAAAAATCGTGGCAAGGAAGAGCGGCCGACTGCCAACCAATGGAAAACCGTGCTCTGCGACCTGCGCCGCTGGCTGGGGCCGGTCCATGTTGTCTTGACCGGGGGCGAGGCGCTGCTGGCGCCCTTTGCCACGGATCTTGTGGCCTACGGCAGCAAACTCGGCTTGCTCATTGAGTTATTGACTCACGGTTACTGGCTGGACAAGTCGCGCATCGAAAAGCTGGCCCGGACGCAACCCTGGCGTGTGACGATGTCGCTCGATGGGCTGGGCGAGACTCATGACCTAGTTCGGGGCCGCAAGCGTTTCTTTGCAACCGCTACCTCCAGTCTCGGCGTCCTTTGTCGCGCCCGCCGGCAAACACATTGGCCGGTTCACATCCGTCTCAAGACGGTTATCATGGAACACAACCTCGGCAGCGTATGCGAGGTAGCGCGGTTTGCGCGCCAGCAAGGTGTGGAAGTCTTTTACCAACCCATTGAGCAGAACTACAATGCGCCGGAAGATTCGCAGTGGTTCGAGCACAGTCCAAACTGGCCAAAAGATCCGGAACGAGCGGCGCGCGTGGTCGAACAGCTCATCGCCCTGAAACGCCAGGGCTTGCCGATCGCTAACAGCTACGAACAGCTCCGAGTCATGATTCGGTACTTCCGCAACCCGAACGCCCTGCGCGTGCTGACCCAGAACCATCAGGCCCACGACTTGCCCGTGTGCGCTGCGCTGACGACCCTGCAGATCCAAGCCAACGGCGATGTTAAGGCGTGCTGGAAAATGCCTGCCGTGGGGAACATCAAGACCGACGCTGTCCGTAGCCTCTGGGAGCACCGGCCACGTTACTGGGAAAGGGTGTGCTGTCTTTCCGAAATCACCTTCGCGGCCGCGGGGATTGCAAGTCACGACACGGTCGTGACGTGATGCGGGACGTGCCACGACTAGCACGCAGATACGCGACACTTCGTCATTTATGCGAAAAGCGAAATGAGTCAAAGTGACCGATTTTGCAAGACCTTGCAGGCTCGCAAGTTGCGCGACGGGCCGTGCTCAAGTCGGTTGCACGCGCAAGGCAAACCCCCGCCGCTCCGGATGTATTATGGTTCCGCACGCAGCCTGATAAAGCGCCAGGCCCACCATCAACAGAGCGGCCGCCATCCGTTTCTTCGCTAGAAGTCGAGGCATTTTCTCGGTCCTTCGTGCGCTCAGGTCGCGGTGGCGCCCGCAAGCCATTGGGCGAACTGTGCCCAAAGGCGGGAAAATAGGAAAGTGCACATCCCCTGCAAGAGATGTATTGCTCTCCGGCTTGGTCCCCGGTCCGCGGCAATCTGCTGTCGCAATTGCCGCAGTCGCGCAGCAGCGCTTTGCCGCTGCGTTTGTAGAGCCGGGCCGGCCCGCAATTCGTCCACCCAGGCCGCTTACTCGGGGCTGAGGACCTCCGAGAATCTTGCGTGCGGATCGCTGCCGCAATAGAATCGGGGTTGTTGGATGTGGGATGCGGCGGCCCCGGTGAGCTATTGGCTGATGCTCGGACGATTTCGCACAATGCCGGAGCAAGAACAATGAATCGTAACTTCGGTTTTTGCAGTCTTCTCGTCGTCTTTGCGGTGGTGATACTGACCAGGCCGGTAAGGGCTGGTGAAACGAAGAGGGCAGCTCCCTTGCAGCCGCTCACGATTCAGAAGTTCTACTTCATGTTTCATCCCGTCTGCTGGCGCAGTTTCGGTGCCACACCGCCGCCAAAGGCAGACAAGAAACTGTGGGCAGCCTGCTACCATCAGGAAGTCAAGGTCAACGAAAAGCAGAAACAATTCATCAACGCCTTGAAACCCGACGCGGTGCTGGTTATTTTCCCGATCGGGCGCAGCGGCGCCATGCGTGAGTTGGAAGACCATGCCACGCAGGCATTGGGCCGTCGCTGCATCATCGTTCGGCGCGACGCCTGGGCCCCACCGGCGGCTTGGGGAATGCTGCCCAAGCCCTTCGACGAGTTCTTGAACAACGGCCAGTTGAAGGGCAAGGTCGAGTTCCTCAGTCGAGTGCCTGACGCCATCCGAAAGGAAATGGAAGCCGAATTGCGGGCGGCCTGGGAGAAGAACCAACGCCCCAATTGGAACATCGCCGTGCTCAAAGTCGCCTATTTTAGCCGCATGTGCGCCTTCGATATTGTAAAGGAGCTCCAGGCTCGCAATCTCCAGTACGATCCAGCAATGGTTCGTAGTGAGGCCTTCGGAGAAGGATTCGAGCAATGCGCCACGACCTGGAAACAGATGCTGGTTCCGTACCTCGGCTTCGCCCACCCCGCCGAGAGCATTTTCGATCTGTCAGTCAGCGGCGCGCCTTTCCTGGTCAACGCGACGCTCGTGGAACGCATAAAACTCAAGGATGACTTGCGAGTCTTCTTGTGGAAGGCGGAAGACGGCCGCCTCGTGGGCATGTACGCTCGGGCGTGGTGCCGCCTGAAAGATCCGCAGTTGTTCGCGGATATTTCCCCGGACGGCATGAGACTCGAAGCCCGCGAGACACATAACAAGCAACTCTGGCCAAAGCCGGACGCGCCCGTCCTTCGGTTGACGCAGAGAGACCGTCACCTGCGCATTCCCGTCTTCAATGGCATTCGACGAGACTTTCACTGGTCAGCTGCGGTGGGAACGGCCGAAGAGCCGTGTTACCTGATCGCCGACGGCGTCTCCCTCGAACAATTCCGCGAACGGCTGGTGGGTGCTGCAATCGCGCCCTGAAACGAAACCAAACATCCATGATGACGACCAGCAAGACTGGCCTAAGAACGACCGCAGCTGGGCGAACGCGAATCGTCGTTGCCCTCATGCTGCTGATTGTTGCGACGCTCAAAAGCCCCGAGAGCCGGATCGTGGCAGATGACTGGCCGCAGTGGAGAGGACCATTGCGCAATGCTGTTTCAGCAGAGACCAGCCTGTTAAGATCCTGGTCCGAAGACGGACCAAAGTTGGCCTGGAAGGTCGCTGGCTTGGGGACCGGTTATGCAAGCGTCGTGATCCGTCGCGGTCGTGTGTACACGATCGGCAAGCATGGAACAAAGCTGTTCGTGACGGCACTGGAGGCCAACACCGGCAAGCTCGCCTGGGCCCGGAACATCGGGATGACGGCGCGCATTCCGTGTTCGACGCCAACCGTCGATGACGATCGGCTCTACGCCCTTGGCCCGGACGGAGACCTAGTGTGCTTGAACTCTGCTTCGGGAGAAATCCTCTGGCAAAAAAGCTTTCTCAGGGACTTTGATGGACGGATGATGTCCGGCAGGGGGTTCGGCGAATCCCCTCTAGTTGACGGCGAGAAGTTGATCTGCACCCCTGGTGGAGCGAACACAGCGCTCGTCGCGCTCAACAAGCGTACCGGCGCGATTCTCTGGAAATCGCAAGTGCCCGACATTGGTTCGGCGGGGACAGATGGGGCCGGTTTCTCCTCTGTCGTGGCGACCGAGGCGGCGGGTGTCCGGCAGTACGTGCAACTGCTGGGGCGCGGCGTCGTCGGCGTCGATGCCCGTGACGGCAGATTCCTCTGGGGATACAACGCGATCGCCAATACAACCGCGAATATCCCCACGCCGATCGTCCGGGGAGACTTGGTCTTTGTCGCCAACGGCAACAACGCCGGTAGCGTCCTGCTCGAGTTGCTTCCCAATCACAAGCAAGCGGAGGCGGGGCCAGGCGTCAAGGCGAGGACGGTCTATGCTCTGCAGGGAAGTAAGTTTCAGAACCATCATGGCGGCGTTGTGCTTGTCGGGAATCATATCTATGGAGGCCATGGGAGCAACAATGGCTTGCCGACTTGCGTGGAACTCAAGACCGGACGGGTGTTGTGGAAGCGGCGCGGACCGGGGGAAGGCTCGGCTGCGGTCGTGTACGCCGATGGCCATCTCTACTTCCGTTTTCAGAACGGCGTCGTTGCGCTAATCGAGGCGAATGCCGCCGGTTACTACCTCAAGGGAACCCTGCGGATTCCGGGCGCCGGTGGAGACAGCTGGGCGCACCCCGTTGTCGCCAATGGCCTGCTGTACCTCCGTGAGCAGGACGCCTTGTGGGTTCACGACCTCAAGCACGATACAACGACAAAGCCAGCCAATCCAACCACGCCTCCTCTGGCGCAGCACCCCGTCCTAACGGAACTTCGAAATCACGGGATCGCATTCGAACCGATATCGACTGGCCGATCAGAAAAGGCTCGCCGGATTCATGGATTCGCGATTGGCCAGGACAGGGCGGCTGCGCCTCTGCTGGTCGCCCTGGCCGAGAAACATTTCACACCAGCGGGAACGATCCGTCAGGAGGTGATGGGCTGTCTTGTGAGCTTGCCCCTGCCAATCGTCTTGAACCTGGCGGGAACTTCTGTCCGTGATGCCGGGCTCAAGCAGTTACGCGCTTGCAAACGCGTTCTGGGACTCGACCTCGAATTCTGCAGGCACGTCTCCGACGTCAGCTTGAAATCCCTGCAAGAGTTGCAGCAGCTCCGCGTGCTGATCCTGACAGGTACAAGTGTCACGGAATGGGGGATTCGCAACCTCGCACCGAATAAGAACTTGACGGCACTCGACCTGGAAGTGTGCGACGCGATCGGGGACGCTGCCTGTGAGGCGCTGGCAGAATTGCGCCAGCTCAAGGCCCTGGTCGTCAAGAAGACGGGCTTCGAGACACAGCGCATCTCCGATGCCGGCTTGCGCCATCTGAGGAACCTGTCGCATCTGGAGGCGCTCAATCTATACGGCAACCAGGTGACTGACGCGGGGCTCGTTTATCTGAAGGGGTTAACAAAGTTGCGGGAACTGAATCTGAGCCTTTTGCCAATCACGGACCGAGGGCTGGCGAATCTGCTGCCGTTGAGCAATCTCGAGCGACTCGAGCTGATGTACTCCGAAGGGTTCGCGGGCCCGGCCATTACAAACGGCGCGACGGAGTCCCTGCGGGAATTGACGAATCTGAAAACTCTCAACTTGACTGGGGCGCGCCTCACCGATGCAGGCCTAGATCGCTTGCGGGCGCTGAAAAAGCTCGCGCTCCTTCAGCTCGTCAACACCGGAGTCAGTATGGACGGCATCCGGGTCTTCAAGGCGGTACATTCGAACTGCAGAATCATCAGGTAAGTACGTTACAGCCCCGGCGATGGCTGGCCAGCTTCAGGTTCTGTCGTCGAACACGACCAGGGTGCAAACCAGATCACCATTGGGAAGGCGCTGCGCAGGTATTTAGTCCGTACTTTCCCGTCTTTTTGGGAAGTTTCTTGACATAACTGCTTTGTAAATAATTGTTTGTGGCGTTCTTGCAAATGCGATTTTTCTGGCCACGACCCGATGAGCATATTGACATAAGGCATTGTTGTTAAATAGGTTGCGTCAATCAAGCGGCGAGTTTTTACTGGCTACATTTTGCAAATCGGTTTGACGTATGTCAGCTGCGCGGAATGGTTTATGTCAGAATCGCCTGAAAAGTATGGTTTAGTAGGAGCACGCACCAGCTTCCGACGAGTTTGTATGCTTCGGTGCCAATGGACGTGCGAGGGCAGGCACGGCACTGACCATGATTTCGCATTTGGTATGAAATGCGAAATGCCAGGAGAGTCTGGCGAAGCATTGAAACTATTATCGCGAAGCATGTTGCGCCGACCATTGCCTTTGCACAGTGAAATGGGGCCGCAGCGGCACGCAGCTTTCATGCTACATCGGTGTTTCGGACCGAAGCAGGTTCGGCTGATTGCCTTTCCCCTTCCGGGCGATGCAAATCCGGGTTGCTGACCAGAAGTGACGAGCCGGTTCCGGCGCGGTACATTGGTCCAAATGAGCGAAGTTACGCGCATCTTATCCGCCATCGAGCAAGGCGACCCGCAGGCCGCGGAGCAGTTGTTGCCGCTGGTCTATGACGAGCTGCGCAAGCTGGCGGCCCAGCGCCTGGCGAACGAGAAACCGGGGCAGACCCTCCAGGCCACGGCCCTTGTTCACGAAGCATACCTCCGCCTGGTCGGCAACCAAGCACCAAACACCGCCGGCGACCCCCTCGCCGCCGCCGCGGGGGAGAGGGCGCGGGGTGAGGGGGTGCGCTGGAACAGCCGCGGCCATTTCTTCGCCGCCGCCGCCGAGGCCATGCGCCGCATCCTGATCGAGAACGCGCGCGGCAAGGCGCGCGACAAGCGCGGCGGCGACTGGCAACGGGTCGATTTCGAAGAACTCGACGTCACAACATCCATTTCACCCGATCAACTCGTCGCCCTCGACGATGCCCTCACACGCCTGGCCACGCTCGATCCGCTCGCGGGTGAACTCGTCAAGCTTCGCTATTATGCCGGTCTTGCTCTGGACCAGGCGGCCTTAGCCGTAAATGTTTCGACGGCCACGGCTTACCGGCACTGGGCCTACGCCCGCGCCTGGTTGTCCGCCGAACTTCTGACCAAAAAATAGCGGCCTGGAACTCTCGCGGTGAGAAAATTCACCAGGCCGCGTCGCACTGTCCTATAGACGCGATCCGACGTGAGGCCGCCATGCCGCCGATCGAAGCCGATGTCCGAGCAATTTTTCTTGCCGCCCTGGAACGGGCGCCCGAGCAATGGCCCGACTTCCTGGTCGAAGCCTGTCGGGACAACACGGAGCTGCGCGAACGGGTCGAGCTGCTGCTGAAGTCCCATCAAGCGCAGGGCAGCATCCATGGCGGCGATCCGGATGCCACCGGCGGCGGGGCTTTCGCAGGCGAACGGTCGGGCACCGTCATCGGTCCTTACAAGCTGCTCCAACAGATCGGCGAAGGCGGCATGGGCGTCGTCTGGATGGCCGAGCAAACGGAACCCGTCAAGCGCAAGGTCGCCCTCAAGGTCATCAAGCCCGGCATGGACAGCCGCCAGGTCATCGCCCGCTTCGAAGCGGAACGCCAGGCGCTGGCGCTGCGGATTTGGCAGAACGGGAATGGGCGTGGGTCGGATCAATCGTCGGCGGGGCATGGTCATGCGTGGGCTCCTTCAATGATTTGCAGCTTGATGGAACCGCCGCTGACGGTCTGTTCCGTGACCGTGTAGCCCTTCTTTCTTGCCTCCAGCTTTGCCTTCTCAACCGCATACATCTGGAGCAGCTTGTCGAGATGAGCTTGTTCGCCCCAGAAGCAGCAAACATAAGACGCGCCGAGTAAACCGCTCTGGCTCCTCACCCAAATTCCCGGTATTGTCTGTCTTCGCTTTTTTGAAGCTCGCGGATTGGTACGAGGCCCATCACACGACTCAAGGAGGAACGTCATGCGAGACAGCCACGAAGGAGCCTTTTTCCGCCGGAACCGGGATCCAGCCAGCGGATAGCCCTGCATCGCCTTTGGGAAGTTCTTCGCCCAGAAGATCGTCAGCGAACGCTGCAGGTGCTCGGTCGCATCGTCGCGCAGCAGCTTCAGCTTCCTCCAAACATCGGGGAGGAGCGTCATGAAGACTGTTGAGCTAAGTGCTGCCACCATGCCGGCTCCCGCGCCGCCGAGCGGATCGTCGAGTCGAACGAGTTCCTCCAAGGTCCTGCCAGGCCACCTGGAAAAGCTTGCGGTCGTCTATGTGCGGCAATCCTCGCCGACACAGGTCTTGGAACATCGGGAGTCCACAGCGCGGCAATATGCTTTTGCCGACCAGGCGGTAGCCTTCGGGTGGCCGCGTGAGCGCGTTTTGATCATCGACGAAGACCTGGGAAAGAGCGGTCGGAGCGCCGAAGGCCGCAGTGGTTTTCAGCGTCTAACCGCCGAGGTGACCTTGAACCATGTCGGCATGGTCCTCGGCCTGGAAATGAGCCGCCTGGCGCGTTCATCCAAGGACTGGCATGCCTTCTTCGAAATGTGCGCCATTTTCGGCACGCTCATCGCCGACCAAGATGGTGTCTACGACGGCAACGATCCCAATGACCGGCTCCTGCTGGGCCTCAAGGGGATCATGAGTGAAATGGAATTGCACATCATGCGTAATCGCCTGGAACGCGGCCGCGACCATAAGGCACAGCGGGGCGACCTGTTCTTCAGTGTGCCGGTGGGTTACGTGATCTTGCCGACGGGGGAAGTCGACTTTGATCCCGATGAGCAGGCCCGGGAAGTCATGCGGTTGATCTTCGACAAGTTCGACGAGTTGGGCACCGTTTACGGAGTGTTTCACTGGCTGATCCGCAACGACGTTACGCTGCCAATCCGTCCTCAGTCGGGAGCCAAGAAGGGGCAACTGGACTGGCGCCGCCCAAGCATTTGCACCTTGCTGAATGTACTGACGCATCCGATTTATGCGGGCGCGTACAGCTTTGGTCGTCAGTCTGCCGATCCGAAACGCAAGTTGTCTCCCACGAAATATCGACCACGGGTGCCGATGGAGCAATGGAAAGTCCTGCACAAAGATCGGCTGCCCGCGTACATCACCTGGGAGCGTTACCTGCAGAATCGAGAGCGGATCAAGCAGAATCGGAATCGATTCGATTGCCAGGGTGCGCCGCGCTCCGGTGTCGCGCTGGTTTCGGGGTTGCTGGTCTGCGGCATTTGTGGCCGGCGGATGCGCACCCTCTACCACGCCCACGGCAAGGCCCAGTACGACTGCCACCATCACGTACTCACGGGCAGAGAACCACGCTGCCCTGGGCTGGCGGCGCGTGCCGTGGACGGCTTGATCGCTCAGCAGGTGCTGCGCGCTCTCGAACCCGCGGCCGTGGAGTTGAGCATCCAGGCTCATGCGGACGTCGAGCAAGAACGCAAGCGACTCGAAAAACACTGGCAGCAACGGCGCCAGCGGGCGCGCTACGACGCGGAGTTGGCGGAGCGTCGCTATCAGGCGGTTGATCCCGAGAACCGCCTTGTAGCGGGCACACTGGAAAAACGCTGGGAGGAGCTGCTCGCCCAGGAAAAGCAGCTCCAGGAAGAGCATGATCGCTTCCTGCGGCAAACGCCAGTAAGCTTGAGCCCAGAAGAACGGGCACGCATTACCGCCCTCACGTCAGACATCCCTACCTTGTGGAACGCGCCGGGTACAACCAACGTCGATCGGAAGCAGATCGTGCGCTGCCTGGTGGAACGCGTCACCGTTCACGTGCGTCCCGACAGCGAGTTCGCTGGGGTGACGATTCATTGGGCGGGCGGTTATGAAAGCCAGCATGAGATTGTTCGCCCCGTCAGGCGATACGAGCACCTCCGCGACCTGGAGCCGTTACTCGACCGCGCTCAGGCGTTGCGGGAGAGCGGGCAGACCATACGCCAAATTGCCGAGCAACTGAATGCGGAAGGCTTCCATTCTCCGACCGGCCGAGGGCGGATCAAGGGCCCGATGGTCATCCAACTCCTGCAACGTCGAGGTGTCATTGCGTACGAGCGTGCGGACAATGAATTGCTCGGCCAAAACGAATGGTGGCTTATCGATCTGGCCAACGAACTGAAAACGACCCGACACAAATTGCAGGAGTTTGCCTGGCGCGGCTGGGTGCATGGCCGGCAAACGCCGGTGCAAGGCTGCTGGATTCTTTGGGCTGACCAGGACGAGCTACGGCGACTTCGCAAGCTGATTGAGAAGAGCCGACCCGGCAAAAATCGTCACGCCACCAATCTGAAAACGCCAAAAAGAAAGCCAGAACCTGGTTGATGGCCGCGTGGCGTAGTCGATCATGTGGCGATCTGGACCACAATGCTCCCATCCTGACGAGCTTGCTCGATGACGCTGTAGCCCTTTTTCCTTGCTTCAAGCTTCGCTTTCTCGACAGCGTACATTTGGAGCAGCCGCCCTAGTTCTGCGGGATCGCCCCATCGGCCCTCGTAGTTGTCGTACTTGATCGACCCCTCAGCGGTGTCCACGACAATGGGGTAATGCCAGCCAGGGAGCTTGACTGACAACCCAGTCGCGTCGGCGCTGAAGAGCCGAACATTGCCGTAGATGGGTTCGGCAAGTCCAAGCCGGCAGCACGCCGCCATTAGCGCGGCCGAATCATGAACTTTGGTTTCGATCGTGACGATATGTGACATAGAATTCTCCTTTTTCGCTTCGTCATAGAAGCCCGGAACTGTTCACAATGGAGGTATCATGTCTGCTCCTTCCAATGCCCCTCGAAGTTGTCGAACTGAATCGCGCCGGTGGCGGTGTCGATGACAACTGGATACTGCCAGTCGGGAAGCTGGATCAGCAGGCCGCTTGCTTCGCCGCTGTAGAGCCTGGCCGTGCCGACGACGGGCTCGGCCAGGTTGAGTCGGCAGCACGCCGCCGCAACCGCGGCCGGATCGCGAACCTGGGTCTTACAGGTGACGATGTGCGACAAGTTCTCCTCCTTCGTGTGAAAAGGACGTGATTCGCCTAAACGAAAAAGCCGGCGACCCCGCGAAGGGTAGCCGGCCTGTCATTTGATATTGACGCAAATTGCGGTCAGATTTACCGGTCAATTGCAGGGTCAGGGTTATCCTCGGTCACTCTCTGAAGTCGCCTATAAACCTCACCGACCATCCAGGTCGCGACGGTCTTCTGAAATGCTTCATCGCCCATGAACCGGGCGAAAATGTCCTCGTTCTGCTCCATGCGTTCGACAAACAACGATTCGAGCACACGATTGAAGACGAGGGTGAACTTGTCTTCGGGGTTCACTGCTGCCGCCTGCTTCAAGGTCTCGTCTTCGACCGCTGCCTGGACGATTTGATCGAAGAAATACTGATCGGCATCGGTGAAGTCGGTGCCAAAGCGTTCGTTGATCACCTCAATCAATGTTGAAAGTTGCACGGCCTGTTCCCGCTTGACCCCTGTCCCGACTTCCCTGGGTCCATGCAACGGTTCCGCCTGCCCTTCATTCAGGCTGATCGAACCTTCGCTGATTTTTTGAAGCCTGTAGTATTCAAGACGAATCTCATCGTCGAAGTTGTATTGCGGGCCTGTGCGCCGCCGGGGCAGCTTGGCCGCAAGATGCCGCAAGAACGTGTATAACCGTTCGAGATCAGAATCCTGGTAGGGAATCACCTGGCTCAGAAACGAGTAAAGATTACGAAACGCGGTTAACTTGCCGCGCCACAACTCCGCGGCCTCGTCGTCTGTCTCCTGGAGCTTCCCAAAACGGTCGGTTGCAGGGTCGAGGGCGGCGTTCATCTCGCGGTGGTCGGCCGAGCTTTGACGGGCCTTAGGTTTGAAGTAGACGGCGCAGAACCGTTCAACCTCGGCGCTGAGATAGATGCCCGATTCGTCCAGCTCCGCCCGGATTTCATACATCCGCGCCGGCTCGACCTCTTCGCCCATCTCAGCGCCTTCGTAGAACTGCTTGAACGCGGTCTGAATCTCCTCCCGGTCATTGACAAAGTCCAGGACGAACGTGTCTTCCTTGAGCGGATGCACGCGGTTGAGCCGGGACAGCGTCTGTACTGCCTGAATGCCGGCCAAGCGATTGTCCACGTACATCGTGTGCAACAGCGGTTGATCAAAACCCGTCTGGTACTTCTCGGCAACAAGCAGAACCTGGTATTCGGGGGACGCGAACCGTTCGGGCAGCTCCTTTTCTCGAATGCCGCCGTTCATGCCTTCTTCGGTGTAAGTCTTCTCCTTCACCTTGTCGTCGATTACGACACCTGAAAACGCGACCAGCGTCTTGATCGCGTAGCCCTTGGCCGCGATGTAACGGTCGAAACTTTCCTTGTAGCGGACTGCCTCCAGCCGCGAGCCGGTTACGACCATCGCCTTGGCCTTGCCGCCGATCTTGTGGCGGGTGACCGCGTGGAAATGCTCCACCATGACTTCCGTCTTTTGGGCGATGTTGACAGGATGCAGCTTCATGAACCGCGCCAGCGCTTTCGCCGCCTTTTTCCGCTCAACCTCGGGATCTTCCTCGCAAGCCTTGATGAGCTTGTAGTAGGTCGCATACGTCGTGTAGTTCTTCAAGACATCGAGGATGAAACCCTCGTCGATGGCTTGTCGCATCGTGTATTTGTGCGCTGGTTCACCGTCGCGGCCAAAAACCGCAAGCGTCTTGTGCTTGGGAGTGGCCGTGAACGCGAACATGCTCAGGTTGGCCTGTTTGCCGCGCTTGGCCATGCTGCGGTACAACTCCTCCATGTCGGTGGCACCATCTTCCTGGGCCTGGCGTTTCGCCTCATTCAGCAGCTCTTCGCCGCCGAGCACTTCTTTCAAGTCGGTTGACGTCTCGCCCGACTGGGAGCTATGGCCTCGTCGATGATGACCGCGCAACGTCGCGTCGGTAAAACGCCCGTCCCGATCGCGCCGCGCTGCTCGGCCAGCTTCAGAAGCTGCCGCGACACGAAGGGGAACTTCTGCAACGTGCTGATAATGATTGGCACGCCGCTTTCGAGTGCCTCCGCCAGTTGCCGTGAGCTTTCGTCGACCTTCTGCACGACACCTTGGCGGTGCTCGAACTGGTAAATGGTGTCCTGCAACTGCTGATCGAGGACCAGCCGATCGGTGATTACGATGACGCTGTCAAAGATGCGCTCGTTCTTGGCGTCGTGCAGCGATGCCAGCCGGTGCGCCAGCCAGCCGATGGTATTGCTTTTGCCGCTGCCAGCGGAGTGCTCGATCAGGTAGTTGTTGCCAACGCCCTCGCTGCGGGCGGATTCGACGAGCTGCCGAACTGCCTGCAACTGATGATAGCGCGGGAAGATGATCGTTTCCTTCTTGTATTTCTTGCCCTCGTCCGTTCGCTTTTCTTCAACCTGGAGATGAATGAACCGGGCCAGGAGGTCCAGCAAGCTGTCGCGCGTCAGCACGTCTTCCCAAAGGTAGGCCGTGCGGTGCCCCTTCGGATTGGGCGGGTTGCCCGCGCGGTTCTCGAAACCGCGATTAAACGGAAGGAAGTGCGTCGCCGTCCCTGCCAGGCGCGTCGTCATGCTGGCCCTGTCGGGATCGACCGCGAAATGCACCAGCGTCCGCCGCTTGAAGTCGAAAATCGGCTCGTGGGCATCCCGGTCCTTCTGGTACTGCCGTTCCGCGTCAACAATCGTCTGGCCTGTCAGCGGGTTCTTGAGTTCCGCCGTCGCCACGGGAATGCCATTCACGCTAAGCGCGACATCCAGCGATTTCTCACTGCGCACGCTGAAATGAAGCTGACGCGTGAGCCCGACCCGGTTGGCCGCGTAGCGAGCTTCCAGCTCCGGATTCAGTTCATGGGACGCCTTGAAGAACGCGACGCGCAAAGTCCGCCCGTAGCATTTGAACCCGTGGCGGAGCGTGGCCAGCGAGCCATGCGTGTCCATCCACTTGCAAAGATCCGTCAACACCTGCTCGCCGGTCTTGTTGCCGTGCAGCGCTTCGAGCTTGCCCCATTCCTTCGGCTGGGTCGCGCGGATGAAGTCCAGCACGACTGCCGGAAAGATGGCCCGCTCCCGGTCGAAGCCGCCCTTGTCCACCGGCACATAGCCTGTGGCCAGCAAGCCCTGTTCGACAACGTCTTCAAACGCGAGTTCGGAGTGACGGCCAGTGCTCATTTTCGCCCCCGTTTCTGCGCGGCCCGCTTGTATTGCTTCTTCCGGGCGTGCTTCTCCAGTTGCTCGATGTACTCCTCCGCCGCGCTGGCCAGTGCCATGCAATAGCCGCGAAACGACCCGTCGGCCCTGCGCTGGCGGGCACTCTGATCAGAGCGACGTATGGCTGTCAATGACGCCGCCGGCCAGCTCGGCCAGCGACACCGCCTCGCGCTGCGTCTCGCAGGTGACGTTGCTAAGGCCATAGACGAGCGGCATGTCGGCGGCGTGCATGATCTCCGCCGCACGCGCCACGGCCTGGTCCACCGTCGCCGGCTTGCCGTCCACCAAGGCATCCGGATACAGCCTCTCCGCCGTGTGATTCTTGAACCACGACTCGCCCAGGCTGCACGCGCTCTTGGTCTTGACGATCTTCTCCCCCTCGGCGTGCAGCTCGATGTCGTCGCAGACGCAGCCGCAGAAGGTGCAAGTGGCGTGTTTGACAATCGTCAGGGACGTGCAATTCTCCGAAGTTCGGCGGGACCGAATCGATCAGACGAGCGTGTAGCAAGCTCGCTTGGCGGTGTCGCGCGCGACATCGCGCGCGACACCGCCAAGCGACCTTCAGTCACGCTTGTCGGCACTAGACTCTGATTCTCGGTGCGAATCGCCCGGACCGGGCGGGACGAAGAACGTTCAGCCCAAGGCACGGCCCAGCAAGCTGCCGCGAATGCGCTTTGGCTGATAGCGGCCGGGCTCGATCATCTCCCAGGGACGCGGAGCGGCGCTCGCTTCAAGATCGCGTCGCTCTTCTTGCTCTTGGCGGCTTTCCATGTCTGTTCCTCGTTTGCGCGTCGGCGTCCAGTGTCTGAAAGTTCTTGAGAAGCGATTAGAGAAGGATGATTTACAGGCCCTCAATGCCGAACTGGACAACATGAACGAGAGGACGGACTTGGTTGCCCGCGCCGCGCTGCTGGCTGCCGGTTTTCATCAGCACAAGCGCGGCGAATGGAGAAGACGACGTGAACAAGACTGCGACCCCGGCTCAGGCCGACCTGAAGAAGCATGACGAACTGCGCGCACTGACTGACCGGGCACAGAAGGGGGACAAGACGGCGCTGCCGGCGTTGCGTGAATTGCTCAAAGAGCCGGCCATTGTGGATGCGTTGGGCGGCGACTTGGCCAAACAGGCGCAGCTTACCCTTATCAACAAGTTCAGCGGACAGAACCTGTTGTTCAAAGAGTCCCTGACCCGCAAGCTGGATTTGTTGCGAGATGAGTTAGCTGGACCAAACCCGACGCCACTGGAACGTCTGCTGGTCGAGCGGATTGTCGCCTGCTGGTTGCACCTGCACCACCTGGAAATTATCTACGCCAATAAGGAGAGCATGAGCCTGGAGCTGGGAAGCTATTACCAACGCAGCATCTCGTCGGCTCAGAAACGCTACCTGGCCGCCATCAAGACACTTGCCGTGGTTCGCAAGCTGGCTGTTCCAGTCCTGCAAGTGAACATCGCGAAGAAGCAAGTGAACGTGGCCGGTCCCTGCGTGGCTGGCAGTGAGAGGGAAACGCACTGATCAGCCATCATCCCCATGCTGGGCCGCATGAATTGTCCTGTGGCTAGGGCAAGCCTGGCACCGCAGCGGTTATGGCTGGTTCCGAACTTCCCTGCAATCTGGCACGACCCTCTCGATAAACCCCGCTTGATCTTATTTTTGTCTATGTCGCTTGACATCGACCCATAACAGTGTAACATCACATGATCACACACACACCAGAGGGTTCCACGCATGCGGTCAAACAAGTTGCTTCGCAGTCTTCGACAACTAGTCGCTTCGGTTGTTGGCACGGGCAGCAGCCAATGCCCCCCGCTGCTGCGGCGACGGACAACCACCCTGATGGTGGAACTCCTGGAGGACCGTTCGGTCCCGACGACATTCAATCTGACCCCACCTTCGGCGGCTTTATCGCGGCTCCGACTCAGGATGGAACCTATCGCCGACCTATTCAATTTTCGGCCTTTGGCTAATGCGACGCTCCGTGCCGCGAACACTGCACAGACGCGGAGCGGGATGATCTTGCCCCCAATCCCGCCGGCGTCAGCCACGGCCTCGCCCGCATTCCGTGGTGTCGGGGTGACCGCTCATGCACCGGCAGCGGCAAAGACACCACTTTTACACCGGTTGCGGCAACTCAGGAATCCCGCTGATGGGGCCGAACTGGTCACCGGCGGCCCCGGCGTGTTGCACGGTAGTGTTAGCACGAGGACGTTAGCGGCGAAAACGCCGAGCAACGGCAATGTCGTGCTGGGCACCACCTCGGAGAAGAACGGTATCGGCACGGCCACCCCGCGCAAAGTGACGCTGCTCGCGCACTCGCCACGCAAAGGCCCCAAGGCCGCCAAGGTGACGATCGTCGAGTTCAGCGATTTTCAATGCCCGTTCTGCAGCCGCGTGGTTCCGACTCTTAAGCAGATCCACGACACGTACCCGAAGGATGTCGCGGTTGTTTTCGTGAACCAGCCGCTCGCTTTCCACGCTCAGGCACGCGACGCCGCCAAGGCTTTCCTCGCTGCCGGCAAGCAAGGCAAGGCGTGGGAAATGCACGACAAGATGTTCGCGAATCAACAGGCTCTGCAGGTCGCCGAACTCGAGAAGTACGCGAAAGAGCTTGGCCTCAACGTCGACAAGTTCAAGAAGGACATGACGGATCCCAAGACCGAAGAGATGGTCGCCGCGGATCAAAAGTTGGCAGGGTCGGTTGGTGCTGACGGCACGCCGACGTTCTTCATCAACGGTCGCGAGCTCTTGGGTGCGCAGCCGTTTGATTCGTTCAAGAAGATCATCGACGAAGAGATCGTCAAGGCTGACGACCTGTTGAAGAAGGGCACGAAACTCGAAGCCGTCTACGACAAGTTGATGGCGCAGACCGGAGTTGGGTCTTCGGCGGCGAAAACCACTATCCTCCAGAAAAGTGCCAAACTCAAATCTCCAAATACAGCCAAACTCAAATCTCCAAATACAGCCAAATTCAAATCTCCAAATACAGCGCTCTGGAATCAGGAGTATGCCTTATGCGCAGGAGCGGAATCCTTCAACTTTGACGGAGTAACCTACGCAAAATGTCGCAAAAAATACGGAAATAGTCTTGGTCTTACGCATTCTTACCCACCCACGCCGACCACACCAGGTGGAAACGTGCAAACAGTGAACGATATTGGAACTGCCCCTGGCAACGGTAGCTTCATGGTGAGCACCTATAGTCCTCCAGATCCCCAACGATATGCCGTTTATGGTTGTAAAGGGGAAGGTTCATTTGCCCAATGTGATGGGGGAATTTGCTTCACCAACACAAGCGGAAAAAACTTTCCTAAAATCGGGCCCGTCGCTGATAATGAAATCATCTGTTCCTGCCCGATTGTCACAAGTAAGGATTATCATGTCTGGGGGAAGGCTGAGTGTCCTACCACTGCAGCTGCCTATGATAAAATTTGCGAACAAGGTTCCAAAAAGATTACAAGAGCCGATGGAGCCATTCTTCACGTTGGAAACACTGGACCGGTGACCGTAACGTTCGCTTTGGATGCTATGTACGATAAGACATTTGGAACAAGAAGCACACCAAATATCTGTAAACGGCCCTCAGGTGGCAACAATGCAGGCGGCGGCCGCGGCGGCGATGGCGGCACTTGCGGCGACTCGGCCGCGCCCAACCCCAAATGAGGTAGATGACGGCATCGGCCCGGCTTGCCCGGCTCTCGGTCTCCTGGTTGTGCCGTTCGCGCATTTGCCGCTGGAGGTTCAGGAACTCGGCCGTGCGATTCTGGTGTTCGTCCACTACCGCCTCTGTTCCTGGCGTGTCCACCAGCGTGATGTCGCGCAGGACTGGGTTTGGCAGCAGATATTCCAGGTACTCGATCCCGGCGGCCCGGCGCAGCATGTCGGAATCATTGCCCTGCAGGCTGTCCAGAAACTCTTGGTTCACGTCCTCGTTCCGCCCGCCACGCCAGTGGCATCGAATCGGCCTGGCAGGATCAAGCGGGTTCCCGTAGCGAAAGAAATTAATCGTGGCCGTGGTTTCAGTGACCCCGACCTTGGCCAGGTCATCGCCCAGGAGTGCGTTGATGAATGTGCTCTTGCCGGCCTTCGCGCGGCCGACGACCGCCAGGACGCAGGGCTCGTCGACCTGCGCCGCCAGCCGTTGCATCTGTTCGGCTGGCTGATCCGGCAGCCTCGCCTCGCGCAGCCTGTCTGCGCCTTGAATGAGCACACGGACCAAGTCATTCTGGGTGTTGTTCATCCGGCCACTCTTACTCAGCAGTGCGACACTTAGCCGCAATGCCTGCATCGTTTGCCGTCCATTGGTACATGAAGCAAATCTTGGGCGACTGCCGCGACGAAAGCCCTGTCAAAATCCGAGTCTTCGTCAACTGTCGGGGTCAGGCTGGACCTGGCCAGATAGAAGTTCAATCACGCGAAGTTGCGCTTCCTCGCCAACAAGCAATCTTGCCTCGCCTTCCGCACATCTCAGCGAAACATCCACTTGGCTGATGTTGCCACCGAACCAACCGCCGTCCCGGAAGATGTTGTCCCAGCGATGGCTGGACAGAGGGGCTAGCGAGTCCAGTGTTTCACTGTTCGATTCACGCTTGGGGTCGCTCCGCATGACCGTCATGGTGATTTCGATGGACGTCAGGCGAAATGGCGAAAGGTTGTAGCCAGTTAACTGATTGAAGAACCTTCCGTGCTGTTCCTCGAACAGCCAGGTCGGTGTCAAGAAGTCCTTGACCTTCGGGTCGCGACACGTGCCGAGCCAGAAGTCCCGTTTAGCCTGGCGGATGTCGAAAGCCGGATCAACGGAAAGAAGCTTCTTTAACCAACCGAGCGTCTCATTTGCATTTCGATTTTCGGCCGAGATGCTGGCGAAATGCAGCGAAAAGTCGGGGGCGTCCTTCCAGACGACGTCGTCAATGGCGTGCGGATACGCAACATACCCAAGGAAGGTTTGCACAGCGACGCGGGAACAGCCACCGTTGGCGGCTTTGCAGGCCTTCCAAAGTGCACGTTGAACCGAGGCGACTGGCCTTACAAGCGTGCCATCTGGCTCGTTAGCCGAGGGTTCGAGCAGGAATCGCTCGGTCAGGCCAAAAAGACTGGTAGTGGCGGCAAAGACATGACGCAGGTCCAAATCAGGATCCGCTGGTAGCAATTGCAGCGCTGCGCCGAGGGAAGCAATGGCTTCTGGCGCCGAATTCAACTCGTCACAATATATCAGACCGATCACGCTGGATAATGCCGCCTTGGCCGCCGGTTCCTCATAGAGTCCGATTGCAGCTCGAAGATCGGCAACTGAGCCGACTGGCTCAAACAATCTGAGCTTCGCTGCGGCCCGGCATTCATATGCCAAGCCGGTGCCCTCAAGGCGGATCGCTTCATCGAAATCTGCCTTGGCGCCAGAAAAATCCCCGGTCATGAGCTTGCAGAATCCCCGGCCGCTGTAAGCGGCAGCAGCCTTGGGGTCGCAGCGAAGAGACGCTGTGTACGCCGCACTGGCCAAGAGCCACTCGCCCTGCTGTTCCTGGAGGATTTGCCCTTTTAGGCAACAAGCCTCCGGCCAGTTGGGCTCCAAATCACAGGCGGCTTGGACGTATTGCAGCGCTTTCTCGCTATGCTGGCGACCGAGCAGTTGACATTCCTCGGACTCCTCTTTAACCTGCTTTGCGGCCTCAGCAAGGTGGGCCCTTGCTTGGCTGAACAGACTCTTTGCTTCATCACTGGGTTCGCTGCGCGACTGCGGAGAGACCACGAGAGCCGGCTTGGACGGAATTGATGACACAGGCGCGGGGGATTTCTCGCCCCAGAGGAGATTGGCATAATAGGCAGCGCCCAGCGCCACTGCGACATGCCTCATGTGCCACTCCTTGGACTGAAGTTGCAGGACTTCCTGAATCCGGCGGCTGATAAACGGCACGCCGGAAGAGCCGCCGATCAGAAGGACATGATCAACTTTGTGCTCTTTTGCCCTCGCCTCTTCTTGAATTGCCCGCAAGTGGCGAATGGTGTCGTCCACATGTTTCTTGATAAGGGAGTCAAAGATGCCCTGCTTCAGCGTGATCGCCTGCTCGCCGACGCCTGGAATGGGAATGGTCAACGAACATTGCTCCTCCTTGCTCTTGCACAAGTCCTCCTTCAACTGACGGCACTTGTGCAAGAAAAACGGGTCCAACCGGCCTGGTTCTGGGCAGAGAGAGACTGTGCACTCTTTCCGGACTTTCCGCTCCAGGCGATCGTAAACCGCGCGGTCGAAGTCGTCCCCGCCGACGCGGTCGCCGCGAGGGGGCAAGGCCGTGCGGAACGGCGGATCTGCTTCATCGTCATGCGTCAAGAGGGCAAGATCAAACGTTCCAGCGCCCAGGTCGTAGACGAGGATGTACTGACCAACCTTGTAGCCCGCCTGCGCGTAGGCAATGGCCGCAGCAACCGGCTCGTCCAGTAGCGTAGCCTCCAGCCCTGCCAGGCGGGCTGCCTCCTTGAGCCTGTCCTTCTCCACCTCCGTGAACGTGGCCGGACAGGTGATGACGGCGCGCGGCACCGGCTCGTTGTTGAAGTTTCGAGTCTCCGCAACACTCTTGATCTTTTTCAGGATCTCGGCGGCCACTTCCACAGGGGTCACGGACCGCGGTTGCCCCGACTTCCCGCCCACCAGCCAGGCGCGTCTGCTTGGCAGATTCCGCTTGACGCTGGAAACGACGTTGCACCGCTTCCTCGGGTCATCCAGCATGCGCTCGGCAAGCCGCCCGACCAGAACCTGGCCGTCCGGCCCGAAGTACACGACGGACGGCATCTGCTCCTCATCGTCGATGCGGATCACTTCTGCGTGCCCGATCCTGGGATTGAACCACGCGGCGCTGCTGTTGCAGGTGCCGAAGTCGATACCGATAAAGGGTTGGGAATTCATGGCGACAGACTCCAAGCTTAGGACGCGGCGAAGAATAACTTCCCGATTTCAACATGGAGCCGGCAGGGCCCGGTAGTTGAGTCGGGGAAGGAGTTGGTCTTTGACAATACGCATGGTTTGTTTGAAGCCAGCGGCGACCTCTCGCCCGGCTTGGTAGATCTTGTCCAGGATGTTGACGACTACCGAGAGCCCGCCTTTGGTGGCGGCCTTGGCCATGTAATGCTGGACCTGTTGCACGTTGCGAAAGATCACGCCTTGGCAGGCACGGCTCAGATGCGGAAACAGCCGATGCTCGATTGGGTTGTACTTGGAG
>Ga0194132_10003798_pt1 | contig 26386 bp, 17 predicted proteins | sample TA2KigOf80mmetaG_FD_148612 | JGI IMG/M metagenome (GOLD analysis project Ga0194132, IMG submission 148612) | Freshwater microbial communities from Lake Tanganyika, Tanzania - TA2015054 Kigoma Offshore 80m | ecosystem: Environmental > Aquatic > Freshwater > Lake | place: Tanzania: Lake... | reverse complement strand
CTCCATTGCGGATGTTCCTCAATCCAGCCCACCAGCCGCGCCATCTCCGTTGCCGAAATCCGGCGCCCTTGCAACTCGATTTCCGTGTCCACCGCACTACTCTGACACCCTCAGAACACGGTAGTCCAGCAATATTACCAACAACTTTGAGATGCACCGGGATGCGGCTCGTGGTCATAATTATACTTGCGCAGGACATTGACCTGTGGCTTGTTCGCGACCCGGCTTCCTTCCGAAATGATGACAGCGGGGTGTGGTTCGGGCCAGCCCGGTGCTTGCCAAGAATAAATCTCCCAGGGTTTCACGCCTCGAATTTGGGAAGCGATTGCGCCCGCGTCGCCGCTGCTTCAATTTGATCCCACTCCCTGGACTCTTTGCTCCGATACCAACGGTCCAAAATGGCTCGCGGCAAAGCTTCGATATTGGGAAAAGGCGGTCGGGTTCGGCCACAAGAGGCTGCTCCGCCTCTTTCAAGCCACAACGGATCGCCAGGCGATAGACCTCTGCCTGTTTTGCCTTGGCCCTGCGCGCGACTTTCGCGACTTGAGATCGCAGGTCAGCCGGAATCACCAGAGGAATGGGCATCGTTCGCATGGAGATTAAGGATTGACGAAACATCTATTGACTGCAATGGCTTGATTCGCCCGGTGCAAAATGCTGTGTTTCAATTTAGGAAAGCGCGGCAGTCAGCTTGGGAATGTTTCTCATCATTTTATCATCTTCCGTCTCACGCTTCCTTAATAACTCGCCCAGTGACCGCTTGCATCGCATAGAGCGAACACTCTGCCGACTGCAAGTCGGCGATACGGCAGAGTGAAACTCTGCGCTACGACTCGGCAGCAGCTAATTTCATCGCTTGTCCCACGCATCGATATCTGTTTAACGTAGCCGCCGAGCGATGAAGGCTTGGCGTTTTTATGGATTCAACGATATGCGGCTCGACGATGTGGCGATGCCGCAATGTCGGCCATATCACGTGCTGGCCGAGGTCTTGTGTGTTCAGCCGAGCGTCACCGAAGTGCAACTGGCGCGAGGCATTCGGACGTTGGCTTACGATCATATCAAAAAGAGGCTGGAGACCGAAGCGCCCGTCCAATTGTTCGGCCACGAATTCTGCGTCCGCATTGTCGAAGTCGGTGAGGGAGTAACGCGGTTTCGGGCCGGCGATCGCGTCGCGGCGCGGGCCAAACTGCCTTGCGGTAATTGTCCGCTCTGTCTTTCTGAACGCAGTCATCTCTGCCGAAAAGGTCCAATCATCGGGTTTCAACTTCCAGGCTGCTTCGCCGAGTTTGCCGTGCTGCCGGAAATCGCTTTGGTAAAAGTGGACGACCGCATTTCCGACAATGAAGCAGCTTGTTTGCAATCGCTCAGCGACAGCGTGGCAGCGGTCGAGACAGCTCAGATTCAACTAGGCGATTCCGTGGCGATCTTTGGCCAAGGTTCCATGGGCTTGGAATGCTTGCAAGTGGCGCGCAGTTGCGGCGCGGGCAAGCTCATCACCGTGGATGTTCGCGAAGAGGCGTGTCGTATCTCGAAAGAACTCGGCGCGGATGAAGCGATTAATGCAAGCGCCTGCGATCCCGTTCAAGCCATTCGCGATCTCACGGAGGGCAATGGCGTGGACGTCGTTTTCGAGTGCGCGGGTGGCAGTCCGAAGCAGGGCCTCTCCGGGACGAAATCGCTGATGCAAGCGGTCGGAGCCGTTCGGTCTGGCGGCAAGATTGTCGGGGTCTCTTGGTTTGGTCAACCGTTGGAGGTCGATGTCGATTTGCTCCGCGAACGAAGTCTGCGTTATCTGTTCCCGGACATCAGCACGGTGGCGCATCTCGAACATACCGTGCGCTTGGTGGCCTCCGGACGGGTGCGCTTGAAACCGGTGATCACGCATGTGTTGAATGGGATCGAGGCAGTCGCAGAAGCCTTTGAAATCACGGCCAACAAGGCGAAGTGCAAAGCAATCAATCCGGCACAGGTGGTTTTACGCTCGAAGGTGTCGTAGCGCACAGCTGTTGTATCGCTTGCAATCAGCCACCCTGCGGTGAGGGCAAGAATGAAGTAGCTAAACATGTAACGAAAGTCGTCCGGTGAAGGTCGCCCCTCTCCCCATCCGATGGGGAGAGGGGCGACCTTCACCGGGTGCTTGGAAGAATTGGCATTCTGCGGATCGCCCGCAAGTCCGAGCGTCTCGGAAGTTACGGACGACCTGCCGATTACAAATCGGCGATACAGCAGAGTGGAACTCTGCGCTACGACTAAAATGTGAACCTTCATGAAAAATGAATCAGCCATCCGCAAACAGTTGCTCGCGCTCAAGACAGCCATCCTGTCCGATGCTCTCGGCAAGACCGGCGCGATGGACCATGACATGCATTGCTTTTCCGCAAATCATCGCATGGCCGGACCGGCTGTCACATTGCGTATTCACACCGCCGACATTTTAATGATTGGCAAGACCCTGTCGTCGTGCCCGAAAGGATCGGTGTTGGTCATCGATGGGCAAGGCGAACTGAACACGGCGTTGTGGGGCGGGGCGACGACGACGTGCGCGCGGTTAAAAGGATTGGCGGGCGTTGTTATCGACGGCGCCATTCGCGACGTGGCCGTAATTCGGCGAGATCGGTTCCCGGTTTTCGCGAGAGCGGTCGTTCCGAATGCTGGCGGCGCTGAGTACGCCGGCGAGATGAACGTTCCGGTTCAATGTGGCGGCATGGTGGTCAACCCAGGCGACTGGGTTGTTGGTGACGAAGACGGTGTGGTGGTTGTGCCAGTAGCACGATTGACTGCGGTGATCGAAACGGGCGTCCGTTTAGTGGAGGTCGAAAACAAGATCGATCGCGCCATTCGAAGCGGAAAAGATCTCGGATCGATCTTGCGTTACGATGAGAAGCTGGCGCGAAAATCGAAGGAAGCCTTCCTGCCTCAGATGCGCTTTCTGGACGACACGAATCTGTAATTGTTTGCCGGTCGCCACCGTCTTATTTTCCCACGCGCAGGAACGCAGCCTTTTAGGCTGGAAAAAGTTCGAAATGGCGGCAGACGTCGCCGCACTTCGTACGTTTCCGCGGCCTAAAGGCTGCGTTCCTGCACCAAGCTCGTGAAAACAAAGGTCCTTCTATGCTGACGATCCATGCCAATATCTCAATCGCTGCTTGCCTCCTGACAGGCTTAACTCAAGCGCAATTGCACGCTCAACACGTCCCGCTTGACGTCGGCCAAACCGTCAGTGGCTATCAGGACGACTTCAACGGCACAGTGCGCAACGCGCAGTGGGTCGCTCACGGACCTGGGGGCGACTTGTACTTGCAGGACAATGGCGTTCTTCGAGCCACGACTTCCGCAGGCGACCCGAACCATTTGCTTTACGAGGCTTCCGGTTACAACGATGCCGAGCAGGAGGTCCTTGCTCGCATCCGATTCATTACCTTCACCGGCGGGGCCAATCCGCGCGGCGGAATTTCCGTCGGAATTAATCCTGATTCGAGCCAAGGAAATAATTTGATGTTCCGGGATTGGAACAACCAAGCAATCGACGGCCAGACGCGGCATCTAAGATTGCTGGACGATTTCCGCGCTTGGGGACCCGGCACGCCCGTGGATTGGAAGGAGAACACATGGTATTGGCTGCGTTTGCGTCAAACGGCGAGCAGCACAGCCAGTGGGAACAACATTCAGGGGAAAGTTTGGCTCGCGGACGGCACGGTTAGCGAGCCTGCGGATTGGCAATTGAGCTGGGGACGAAACGATCGCGGGGGCTTTGCGGGCATTGCAGGGTCGAGCGGCGGAGGCACGGAGGAATTCGAAGTCGATTACCTTTTGATCAAGGCTGAAGGGTTGCCGAGCATCAAGGTCAATCCAAGCGCGTTCTCAGGACAGTTCACCCAAATTCCGGTGATCCGACTGATCGCGCATCCGCGCGACGCGACCGTAGAGAAAGGGAGAACGGCAACTTTCACCGTGGAAGCCACTGCGTCGGCGCCACCCAGTTACCAATGGCAAAAGGCTGCGTCGGGCAGCACCAACTTTGCCGATATCGCTGGCGCGGCTTCGATGAGCTACACGACACCCGTTTTGACCGAAGCAGACAACGGCGCCCAATACCGAGCCGTCATTTCAATTCCTGGCTTGAGTCGGGCAAGCAATGCCGCGACCGTCATCACCGATGTCACGAAACCGACGGTGCTTTCGGCGCGCACGCTGGGCGACCCGAACAAAGTCACGGTCGTTTTCTCTGAACCGGTGCGTTCGAATGCCAGCAGAGCAAATTTCACGATCGACAATGGGATTGATGTTACCGGGGCGCGGCCCGGAACCGATCCGGCCGTGTACGAATTGACCACGAGCGCAATTACATTGGGCAAGACATATAAGCTGACCGTGAACGGTGTTCAGGACCTCATCGGAAACGATATTCAGGCAGCCTCGCAGATTACACTGAATCTCTTCGTCGAGCTGCCGGTTGATTTCGGCCAGACTGTGAATGGCTTTCAGGACGATTTCACGGGCGCGGCGCGTGATCCTAACTGGGTCGCGGTTGGGCCAGGCGGCGATTTATACGAACAAGCTAACGGCGTTCTTAAAGTCACGGCATCGATGGGTGATCCCAATCACCTTCTTTATGCCGCGCCCGGTTATAACGATGCCACCCAGGAAGTGCTCGCACACATTCGCATCAAGGCGTTTGGCCAGGGCGATGGCCCGCGGGGCGGCATCGGCGTCGGTGTCAACGCGGACAACAGCCAGGGAATCGAGCTGCATTTTCGAAACTCGGACTTCAATGAAACCGGGACGCGCTTCCGATTGCTGGATGATTTGCGCGCCTGGGGTCCGGCGATCCAAACGAAATGGACAACGAACGCTTGGTTCTGGCTGCGCTTGCGTCAGACGAGCAGCTCGACGGCTGCAGGAACGAACATCCACGCGAAGGTTTGGCTGGCGGATGGCAGCGTGCCGGAACCTGCGAATTGGCAGGCGGGTTGGAGTCGAGCCGGACGCACGGGGCTCGCTGGGATTACTGGTTCTAGTGGCGGAGGAGCGGAGGAATTTGATGTGGATTATGTTTTGATCAAGGCTGCCGGCCTGCCCAGCATCAAGGTGGCGCCCGCGCCGTTCGCGCTCGTCGGACCGCGTCCAGAGCCCGAACCCGGCGCGTCGAGGTTTACCAGGCTTGCTAAGCTGGCTGATAATCGGTTAGTCCTGGAATGGACCGGCAGCGGAGTTTTCGAAGAAGCTGATAACATTGCCGGCCCTTGGACAGCGGTCGCGGGCGCGGCGAGTCCGAGAACGATTACAGCGAGTGGAACACGGAAGTTCTATCGGTTGCGGTAATTATTAACGGTGGCAGATGACCGGGTCTGCAGTATCGCCAAATCGAAGTAGCTAACACTTTCAACGACGCAAGTGAACGGACCCCTCTCCCCAGCCCTCTCCCCATCCCATGGGGCGAGGGAACATCTTCTTTGCGAACTGCCGTTGAACAACGAATTGCCGAATGGACCGGGAACACAACAGTCTTTTCCCTCTCCCCATCGGATGGCGAGAGGGCTGGGGAGAGGGGTCCGTTCACCTCATGTCTGGATCGTCTGCGTGCTGCTGATGCTGGCTTCGTCGAAAGCCGCTCTGCCAATCGATTACACCCGCGACATTCGTTCCATCCTTTCCGAGAATTGCTACGAATGCCACGGGCCTGACAAAGAGAAACGCAAGGCCGGCCTTCGCCTCGATTTGAAAGAAGACGCGTTCAAGCAATTGAAATCGGGAGGCCAAGCGCTTGTCCCAGGAAATCCCAGCCAAAGCAAACTGATCGAGCGCATCACTACGAGCGATGAGGACGAGCGCATGCCGCCGCCGAAAACCGGCAAGCGACTCACGCCGGAACAAATTCGCCTCGTCCGCGCGTGGGTTGACGAAGGCGCGGTTTGGCAGCCCCACTGGGCTTATGTTCCGCCGCAGCGACCTGTTCCTCCTCCAGTCAAAAACGAAAAATGGGTTCGCAATGAGATGGATCGTTTTGTCCTGGCCCGCCTGGAAAAGGAAGGACTCGCTCGTTCGCCTGAAGCAGACAAGACCGCATTGCTGAGGCGCGTCTCATTCGATCTAATCGGTCTGCCGCCCACGATTGAACAAGTCGACGCCTTCTTGGCGGACGGCAGTTCCGAAGCTTACGAGAAGCTCGTGGATCGCTTGCTCGCGTCGCAGCACTTCGGCGAGCGGATGGCCATTCCATGGCTGGACATGGCCCGGTACGCGGACACGAGCGGCTATCATTCAGATCACAATCGCCAGATGTGGCTCTATCGCGATTGGGTGATCAACGCCTTTAATCAGAACAAGCCGTTCGATCAATTCACCCTCGAACAATTAGCGGGCGATCTGTTGCCAAATGCAACCGTCGATCAGAAGATCGCGAGTGGCTTCAATCGCAACGTCATGACCACGGACGAAGGTGGCGCGGATCCCAATGAATACTTAACCAAGTATGTTGTCGATCGCGTGAGTACGACCGCCACAGTTTGGCTGGGCACAACCATGGCTTGCGCCGAATGCCACGACCATAAGTACGATCCAATTTCCCAGAGAGAGTTTTATCAATTCTACGCCTTCTTTCACAACGTCCCCGAAAAAGGTCTCGATGGCGCCCGCGACCGAAATCCAGCGCCAAGCGTCCAGGTGCCATCCCAGGAACAAGCCGTTCAATTGGTGGAACACGTCCAAGCGGTGACGGCTGCCGAAAGCGCATTCAAAGCTCGCGAAGCCGAATTGCCGGCTGCCCAAGCCAAATGGGAGAATGAACTGCTCGTTAAGTTGGCGAAACCGAGCGAACCGGACGGACTAGTTGCGCACTTTGCCTTGGACGAAACGGCGGCCGGCTCCGATGCGTTGGGCGCGAGGCGGGACGGACGTTTTGCAGATACAAACGCCGCCAATTGGGTGGATGGCAAGTTAGGCAAGGCTCTCAAATTGGATGGACGAGGCGGCTTTGTTGATGCCGGCGACATTTCGGGGTTGGAACGGACTAACTCGTTTTCTTTCGGCTTTTGGACGAAGGTTGAAGGCCAAGGCGGCGTGCTGCTCGCGAAGATGAACGGCGTCTCCGCCGGGCGCGGGATTGATGCGGAACTAAAGGATGGCAAACTCATCGTCCGCCTAGTCAACGCCGGGCCATCCAACGCCGTGGTTGTCGCCACGCGCGACTCTGTTCCTAAGGATACATGGACTCATCTCACCATAACCTACGACGGTTCGAGCAAGGCCAATGGCCTTCGCGTTTACCTCAACGGAAAGTCCCGTCCTCTCGAAATTAGGAATGACAAACTCACGGAAGCAATCGGGAATTCAGAACCGCTCCGCCTTGGGAGAGGATCGGGCGGAGTGTACTTCCATGGGATCATCGATGATCTCCGCGTTTACAATCGCGCTCTAAGCTCAGAACAAGCCGCGGAGCTTGTCGGACTGGCCTACCTCGCGATGGTTCCGGTTCCAGCTGAGAAACGAACAGACGAGCAAAAAAACGATCTGAACCGCTATTTCCGGGAAAAATACGCGACCGATTTCAAGGCCGCCGAGCAGCAACTCGCTCGGGCTCGGAAAGCCCAGGACGATCTTATCAAGCAAATCCCATCGACGATGGTCATGGAGGAAATGCCGGCTCCGCGTGAGACCTTCGTGCTGGTCCGCGGAAACTTTCAGAACAAAGGCGAGAAAGTTCCAGCGGGTCTGCCTCAATTCCTGCCGCCGCTGGCTGATGGTCTCCCAACCAATCGTCTTGGATTGGCCAAGTGGCTCACCAGCCCGGCAAATCCCTTGACCAGCCGGGTGACGGTCAATCGCTTTTGGCAAATGCTCTTTGGAACCGGTTTGGTCGCGACCAGCAACGATTTCGGTTCGCGCGCCGAACTGCCCAGTCATCCCGAACTGCTCGATTGGCTGGCCACTGAGTTCATCGCGCGCAACTGGGACGTAAAAGCCATGCTCAAGCTGATAGTCATGTCCGCGACCTACCGACAATCGGCGAAGGTCACACCGGAATTGCTGGCGCGCGATCCGTACAACCGTTTGTTGACTCGCGGCGCGCGCTTTCGCCTCGAGGCCGAACTGATTCGTGACAATGCGCTTGCGGTCAGCGGCCTGTTGTATCCTGGGCTTGGCGGACCAAGCGTGCGGCCTTACCAACCACCGCTTCCATCCGAACATTTCGGCAACGGCGAGAAATATGTTCCGAGCAAAGGGAATGACCTATACCGCCGCGGCGTTTACACCTACTGGAAGCGCGCGTTGGTGTATCCAGCTTTCGTCACGTTCGACGCGCCGATTCGCGAGACGTGCGTTGTGCAACGCCCGCGCACGAGCACGCCATTGCAATCGCTGGTCCTGATGAACGATCCGGTTTATGTCGAAGCGGCTCGCGCGCTCGCGCAACGCGTGTTGAAAGCACGTGAGATGGACCTGACGACGAGATTGACTTATGCGTTTCGTCTGGCGGTTGCTCGGCCGCCTGACAAGTCTGAACTCGCGATTCTAGAGCGAACTTTCCGCCAGCAACTGGAGAACTTTCAGAAGGACGAAGAGGCTGCGACTGCGCTCGTGAACATCGGCGAACTCGCGAGGCCCGAAAACCTAAAGATGAGCGAACTCGCCGCCTGGACCGCCATCGGCAACGTGTTGTTGAACCTTAACGAAACGATCACGCGATGATCCGACCAATTCGACACCTCCGCTCTCCATGAAACCGGAGCCTCCGACGACCGCCAGGTTTTGGAGCGCGCCCGTCCGCTGGCGCTTTCGGGACGCATCGGCCAAAGCGGCAGAGGGCTGCCGCACTCCAAGACGCTGTCGCGCCTGCGTTGGCCCCCAGCCGATTCCAATGAACTTCATATGACCTTCCAGAACGAACTCGAGAGGGTACTAACTCGACGAACCTTCTTAACACGCAGCACCACTGGTCTTGGAGCGCTCGCCTTAGCGTCGCTGCTGGGCAACAGCGTTCGCGCGGGCGCCGTGAAAGGTTCTGGTTCGAGCGAAGGCGCTATCGGTCTCCGCCATTTCGCGCCCAAAGCCAAACGCGTCATTTACCTTTTCATGTCGGGCGGACCTTCGCACATCGATTTGTTCGATTACAAACCGAAGCTCAAGGAACTGACCGGAACCGAGCTGCCCGCTTCGGTTCGCGGCAACCAACGGATCACCGGGATGACTAGCGGTCAGAAGCAATTGCTCGTGGTTGGATCACCTTTCGAATTCAAGAAGCACGGTCTTTGCGGAGCGGAGATTTCAGAATTATTGCCGCACACTGCCAAAGTCGCTGATGACATCGCGATTATCCGAAGCCTGCATACCGATCCCATCAATCATGATCCGGCCGTGACATTTTTCGGCACTGGCAATCAGCAGCCAGGCCGGCCGACTATGGGAGCTTGGATCACCTACGGCCTCGGCGCCGAGAATTCGAATTTGCCGGGCTTTATTGTTTTGTTATCTGGCGGTGGCGGTCAATTCCTGCTCACGCGCTACTGGGGCAATGGTTTTCTCCCGGGCAATTATCAGGGCGTCCAGTTCCGCAGCGAAGGTGATCCTGTCTTGTTCGTGTCCAACCCAAAAGGCATCAGCACAAAGACCCGGCGCGAACTGCTCGATGGCATGCAAGAACTCAATCGCATTCAACTCGGACGCCTCGGTGATCCGGAAATCGCCACACAGATCGAGAATTACGAGCTGGCATTTCGGATGCAAACCAGCGTTCCCGAATTGATGGATATTTCGAAGGAGCCAAAACATATCCTCGAAATGTATGGCGCCGAACCAGGCAAACCTTCTTATGCGAACAACTGTTTGCTCGCGCGCCGCTTGGCCGAGCGAGGCGTCCGGTTCATTCAATTGGCTCATCGCGATTGGGATCATCATGGTGATTTGCCCAACGGGATTCGCAGACAGGCCAAACAAGTCGATCAAGGCTCTGCGGCTTTGATCATGGACCTCAAACAGCGCGGCATGCTCGAAGATACCTTGGTGATTTGGGGCGGCGAGTTTGGACGCACAACCTACAGTCAAGGCGCCATCACCAAGACAAGTTTCGGCCGCGATCATCATCCGCGTTGCTTTAGCATTTGGATGGCGGGCGGCGGGATCAAAGGCGGAATCACGATCGGCAAGACCGATGACTTTGCCTATAACCTCGTCGATGAACCGGTGCACGTGCATGACTTTCACGCGACGATGCTTCACTGTTTGGGGATCGATCACACGAAACTGACGTATCGCTTCGAGGGCCGCGATTACCGCCTCACCGATGTGGCGGGCCATGTGGTGAAACACCTTCTCGCCTAGAAGTTCGCGTGCGCATTGCCCTCCATGAACCGGTCGTAGGACAGGCGTCTCGCCTGTCCAGCATCTGCGTAAACCAGAAGCAGGACAGGCGGGACGCCCTGTCCCCCTGCCAAGCTCATCGGCACAATGCGCGAAAATGTGCCTCGGCGAAATCTCTCTCCAAACATCTTAATCCGGCAGGCATTCTTGGCTTCTGGCAGCTTCTCTGCGTATTTCAGACTGCCGCCATTCTTGCGAGCGAACGCGCCGTCTCGGAACGCTGGGCCTTCGGCAAGTTATCGAGCGCACCTCCGCCTAATATTCTCCAAACCAATTGGCCCATCAACGATATCGACCGCTTTATCCTGGCCCGATTGGAAGCGACGAACCTTCGTCCGTCAGCCTTCGCCGATAAGCGAACACTGCTTCGCCGCGTCACATTTGACCTTGTCGGGCTTTCGCCGACGCCAGACGAGCTTGCCGGATTTCAGGCGGATTCGTCGCCATTGGGGTATGAGAAAGTCGTGGATCGTCTGCTCGATTCTCCGCATTTCGGCGAACGATGGGCGCGGCATTGGCTGGATGTGGTTCGCTTTGGAGAAAGCCATGGCTTCGAGAGAAACACCTTCCGTCCAAACGCCTGGCGGTACCGCGATTGGGTCATCCAATCTTTCAATGACGACCTGCCTTATCACGAGTTCGTTCGCCTGCAACTTGCCGGCGACGTGTTGAGCCCGGACAATCCCGCCGCCATCATCGCAGCTGCTTACTTGACCGCTGGCCCGCACGATATTTTGGGCAGCGACGCCGGGACCGAGGCCATGAAAGCCGCCACGCGCGAAGACGAGCTGGAAGATGTCGTCGGCAATCTCGGCCAGACTTTTCTCGGCCTGACTATCCAATGCGCGCGTTGTCACGATCACAAGTACGATCCGATACCCCAAAAGGAGTACTATCAAATCGCCACCTGCGTGGGCGGCGTATGGCCGGGCGGACGCGAAACAGTTTCAGATAAGGCTCATTCTTTGCTTCAGAAAGAGCGCGAGGCATTGACTGCGGGGATGCAAAAGCTTCGCACTCGTCTGGCCCTGTTCGAGGCAAATGTTCGGCCTCCTATTGAACGCGATCTGCACGCGAAAGTTGTCAAAACAGCCGAAGAGGCCGAGATGAAAGCCCGCGCGGCCGTCGCAGAGGCACAACTAAAAATCGAGGAGGCGCGGACAAGATTTCAGAGTTCGCTCGAGTCCGAAAAAGAGGCGCTGAAGAAGCAGGCCCCAAAAGCCAGCGAGAACCTGGCCAGCAAAACCAGCGAACTGGCCAAAGCCAAAACCGCGACTGCAACCGCGCGAGAAGCCAAACCGCGCGCGTCATACGGCATGATCATCGATCGGCTCGCTGTCGAGCAACGCTCTGAATACAAGCGCTTGGTCTTCGCAATCTCGCACTTGGAAATGCGCGCCCGGTTGTTCGAGCGCGGCACCGTGGATGGCAACGTGCCGAGACCGGCCAAGGTATTTCATGTTTTGCAACGCGGCGATTTCCGAAAACCGGCTGAAGCAGTCGTTCCTGCTGGGATTGCAGCCATCGCCGGCCCAATTACCGAGTTTGGTCTGGCCGCAGACTCTCCGGAAACTGAACGTCGCAGGAAACTGGCCGACTGGATCACCGACGCGCGCAATCCGCTGCTGGCGCGAGTGATCGTCAATCGGTTGTGGCATTACCACTTTGGAGTCGGTCTGGTGGATACCCCCAACGACTTCGGCGCGAACGGCGGACGTCCATCACATCCCGAGTTGCTCGATTGGCTGGCGGGCGAATTAATCCGAAATGGCTGGAGCTTGAAAAAACTGCACAGGCTCATCGTCACATCCGCAACGTACCGCCAGCCGTCGCAAGCGAACGCGGACGCATTGGCTAAAGACCGTGACAATCGATTGCTCTCGCGGATGAATATGCGCCGTCTCGAAGCCGAAACCATTCGTGACACGATTCTTTCGATCAGCGGTGAATTGAATCCGGAAATGGGTGGGCCAAGCTTTCACGATTTTGAACCCGAGAAATCAGGCGACAACACTGCTTACTCGTTCGTCAACGGATTCAATAGCGAACTAAATCGCCGCGCCATTTATCGCCGTTGGGTCCGTCGCGCGAATCATCCGTTGCTTGATCCCCTCGACTGCGCCGATCCATCGATCTCAATTCCCCGCCGCACCATTACAACGACACCGGTGCAAGCTCTCGCGCTCCTCAACAACTCCTTCATGTCGCGCGCCGCCGGCGCCTTCGCGCTGCGCCTGACTCGCGAAGCCGGTTATGACGCCGAGCGGCAAATCGAAGACGCTTACCGCCTGGCCTTTCTACGGGGTCCGACTCACGATGAGAGCACGTCGAGTCAGCGTTTTGTCGCCGAGCACGGCCTGACGCAATTCTGCCTCGTCGTTCTCAATAGCAATGAGTTTCTGTACGCGGATTGAAGCTCCGGTGAAGATGCAGGATCGCGTAGCGCTGCTTTTCGAGGCCTCCACAAATACTCCTCGCGAACTAAACTTTCGCCATGATCGGCGGACTGGCGCAAGTGGTTAGCCCGTCGGGGCGATCCGGAAGGCATGCCCTGGGAACGGATGCACCGCCTAATATCCGAGGCATTGCCTGTGACAAAGCAGTCATGTAAGGTTCGCCAAGCATTGTAAAAGAAAATGACCAGCCGTTTTGAATTGGCAATCAAAGTGAAGAAAAAGACTTGGACATGCGAGAGTGCGACTACAATTGAGTGCGCGCCGTAATTTTTGGACGTTGAACGATACCGATACTTATGTGGGAATTTTTGAGAGCAGGCGGTCCGTTTATGATTTTGTTGGTGCTGACCTCCATAGTAGGTCTTGCCTTTATCGTCGAGCGTGGCCTGGCTTTGCGGTGGGACAAGGTCATTCCACCCCGCGTGCAGGAGGCTGTCGAGATTGGAGTTCCCGAGAGGCTGGCAGAGTTGAAGCAGATTTGCGAGGAACAACCTTCGACGCTGAGCCGTCTGTTGCTGGTTGCTCAAGAGCACTTGCATCAGCCACGAGACGAGAATGTGGACGTGATTCAGACGCGCGCTCGACACGAAGTTGTCCAGTTGGAACGCGGTTTGGTGGTGCTGGAGATTGTGGTCGGCATTGCTCCGTTGCTGGGTCTGGTGGGCACCATTCACGGACTGATCACCTTGTTCGGAGATATCGGCCGAGCGGGTTTGGCGGATAACACGGTTTTGGCGAAGGGCATCGCTATCGCTTTAAACACGACCTTGATGGGTTTGCTTATTGCCATTCCGTCCCTGGTCGCGTGGAGCTATTTCAGCAAAAAGGTGGATACGCTGGCAGTCGAAATGGAAACGCTCTGCCAGGAATTCCTGCGCCGCCATTACAGGGCGCGCAAGAAAACTTAATCGATGCAATTCACGACTCGAAAAAGGCGGCAACCGCCTGCCATCATCATCATCTCATTGATCGATATTCTGATCGTGCTGCTGATTTTCATGATGCTCACGACAACCTTCAAACAGCAACCGGCTATCAAGCTGGTTCTGCCCGAGTCAAAGCTATCGAAGCAGGGATCGACGGAGGAGAGCTTTATCGTCACGATCAACAAGGAAAAGCCTTACTTTTATATTGGCCGCCTTCCTGTCACGTTGGACAAATTGCAGAGCGAATTGGCGGCTTCACTGAAGCAGAACCCTCAATTGACGCTTGCGATCCGCTCCGACGAAGGTTCGCAACTGAAGCAACTGGTGGAGGTGCTCGATGTGGCCGGAACCGTCGGCCTAAGCTCCAAATCAATCAGCATTTTTACTCAGAAGCCCGGCCAGCTGTAAACCAAATGAAAGACAAGATCATAAGATAAGAAAGCGCTCTCTGGCTTCAATGAGGTGTATTGGTGTATTGATCCAACGTCCAGCTTGGTCGGACGTCCGCGTCAAGAGATGTGCTTGCGTTTCCACGCCGCAACCTCCGTTCTGCCAAAACACCGATCATCGCGGCATTATCGGTGCACAAATTCCTTTCCGCCAGCCGGAGAGTGATCCCGGCACGCTCGCAGGCCGAACTCAGTTCGCGCCGCAGCGCCCGATTGCATGTTACTCCGCCCGACGCCGTGACGCAGCGAACCCTGAGCCGATGCGCAGCTTTGAGTGTTTTGGTCACGAGCACATCCACGATCCCCGCTTGCACGCTGGCGCAGAGATCGAAGACGCGCGGTTGCTCATTCAGGAAGCCAGGATGATCACGCAGAAAGTAGCGGACCGACGTTTTTAATCCACTAAAACTAAAATCGTCGTTCGGCTCGTGGATCATCGGCCGCGGAAATGAAAATGCGGCGGGATTTCCGCGTTCGGCCAGGCGATCCATTTCTGGTCCGCCCGGGTAAGGCAAGCCGATCAATTTCGCGACTTTGTCGAAACATTCGCCCGCGGCATCGTCCAGCGTCGAACCCAACAAGCGGTGTTCTAATTCGGCCGTCACGTGAACCAACATGGTGTGGCCTCCACTGACGATTAGCGACACGGACGGTTGAAAGTTTTCGAAGTTCGCTCTGGGAGGATCGCCAGCGATCCAAGGCGAGTAAAGGTGCGCTTCGTGATGATGAATGCCCACGAAGGGCTTCTGCAGAACAAACGCCAGCGTTTGACCGAACTGAAATCCGACGAGGAGAGCGCTCGGCAAGCCAGGCCCTTGCGTGGCCGCAATGGCGTCGAGATCCGAGGCCGTGACGTTCGCAGAACGCAGCACCATGTTGGCAGCCGGCAAACAATTCCGCAGATGCGCGCGTGTCGCCAGCTCCGGCACGACTCCGCCGTACTCGGCGTGCAATTGGGCCTGCGACGACACTGCGTTGGCCAGGACAACGCCGTCGCGCACGACAGCCGCGCTGGTTTCGTCACACGACGTCTCGATGGCCAGGAGCGTCATAGGGCCAGCCTACACCACGGACAGTTTGGGACGAAGAGAATTTGCCAGCGGCCCGATTTTATCGAGCGCGCCGGATTGCTCCTTGAGACGTTTTGCACAATCCCAGTGACGATCCTGAGTCAAGCGTCCAGAATCTCGTTGCGCGCCCGCATATAACGCTCATAGGCGGCTGATCCAAAGCAAACCAATACGATTTTCTGGACTCGATCATCGCGCGCCAGAAAAACTTTCACTTCCGTCATCGCAATGCGGGCGGCACGATCCATGGGAAAACCGTGCGCCCCGGTGCTGATGGAAGGGAAGGCGATCGTGCGAATGTCGTGCTGCTTCACCAAGGCAAAGCAACTTCGGTAACAGCTCGCCAATAGTTCGTCTTCGCCATGTTCGCCATCGCGCCAGATCGGGCCAACCGTATGAATCACCCATTTTGCCGCCAAGTTGCAGCCACGCGTGATCTTGGCCTGGCCCGTCGCGCAGCCATTTAGTCTCTTGCATTCCTCGTACAACTGCGGCCCGGCAGCGCGGTGAATGGCGCCATCCACACCGCCGCCGCCGAGCAAGGTATTGTTGGCGGCATTGACGATGGCAACGGCGCCAGATGGCCGATCTCGACACCGCTCGCCCTTGTAAATGCGATGTGTTCGCTCCACCAGGGTGGCTTCAAGCGCTGGACGAGGCGGGCGAATTTTCGAAGATAAGCACTGTCAAGGCCCTCAGCGCTGCCCAGCGACAGGTTCAGTCCGTGCGGAATCAATGTGAAGTGGGCGGCGAGCAATTCCAATTCTTGTTGATTCTCAATAGAAGCATCAAAAAAGTGATCGGCGGTGATCTCCAGAAAATCGACCTGCTTCCCGGTGCAGAAACAAGTCGCTGCGGTACGGTTCGCGAAATCCGAGGCCGACGCCGAACGCTGCCAATGAATTGGATGGGAGCGCGGACAGCCTTGTCCGCGTCTGCTGCATTTCGGCATTGGGCGCGGACAAGGCTGTCCGCGCTCCCATCGGTGCATGCAAAGAATCGGGCATAGGTTCGCTCATCAACCACCGCAACCACCGCAGCCACCGCACCCGCCGCCACAACCGCCTCCGCATGAGCCCGCTAGCAGGACAGTGCGTCTCGCTGCGTCCCGCCTGTCCAGCATTTGCGCACACCAAGAGCAGGACAGGCGGGACGCGCTGTCCTGCGCAAGTTATCGTGCAGGTTTGTGAAACAGCCCAGTTACTCGATGTCCGACTCGCTCAGAATCTTGCGATAAACTTCGCGCGCGTGATCGTAATCGCGTTTGGCCTGTTCCAATTCCTTTGGGTCGCCCTTGGCAATAAAGCGCTCCTTCTGCGACCAGCATTGATCCACGCCTTTCAAACACCACTCGGCGCTCCGTCGTGACGCGCGGATTGGCTTGTCGCCGACGAGCACAAAAATAGGGTTCGTGTGCGACGATGGCAAAACGCGCAATGCGACCCAACTGCTGCGGTCGATCTTAACGTTGAAGTCGATGTCTTGCTGCGCTCCGTTTGCGAGGATGATTTTTTTATCAACTGGATAGCCGTTCACAATCACTTCGACGGGCACTTGTCGCGTCCCTTCAATGCGCGCTCGCTCGACGTCCCAATACGGCTTTTGGCTGTAGGGGCGCTTCTTGATTTCGGGGTTGGGCCGTTCGGGCAGCCAAGCCGCGACCTTCGCCATCACTTTGACAAGCATTGGCTGATCGACGCGCAACTCGGAACCCTTCTCTCCCATGCGAACCAGATTTGCGCTCATCACGGTGAGGCCGTCGGGCCGCGCTATCATCGTCCCGGCTTGGAAACCGATGATATGGCTCTTGCCATCGCCGACATAATTTCGTCCTTGGCGGATGCCTTCGCACCAATCCTCGTAAGTGAGTTTGCCATCAAGTTTCACATAAGACCGGCCCAAGCCGACGCGTTCGCCGTAAATGCAGGGAAAATCTGTTTCACCACTGATCCGCGTGCGAAAGCCGACATTCAACGTGTGATACCACATGTTCAATTCCCAAACGTACGGCGTGTCAACCGTGGAAAGAAAATCGACCGCGGGCACTAACTTGCCGTCCGGCCCCGGAATCTGATGGGTGACGTCCATGATATATTCGTTCGCGCCAATGCCGTTGTAGGGGGGAACAACATAATTGGGGAGTTCCTCCGTTTGCACTTCCAAGCCCCACCCGGAGTGCGCTGGGCCGACGACAGCGCCCTGCTTTTTGGCCCACCGCAGCGTGTTGAGACCGAGTTTCGGCCAATGATGCTTTGAATTCCCATCCGGATAGATTCCTTCCTTTAGCCGCAGCAGACAGAGGTGTCCCGATTCGTGCGAGCCAAAACCGGACACTTCAACATCGTAATGCAGCAAATAGGGATGCTGCGAAACTTTGTCGTCTTGTCCGGTGAAAAATTGTTTCTGGTAATCAAAGCATGGTCCCCAGGTCAGATTGCAGCCCACCTTCAAGTCTTCGCCGAGGCAATGACGCATCATGTCAGACGCGTGGACGCCTTCGGTTGGCCTCTCATAGTGAGCGCAGCCCGCCGCATGAATGTGATGATCGCCGGACCACCAGCCCATGGTCGAAGGATCGATCCAACGTTCGACCTTGAAATCGAATTTGCGCGACCGTTTGTCCACCTTGATCTGCTGGACCTTCGTGATCGACTCGGGACCGCGCGAAAACTCGACTGTGTACACTCCGTCCGGGAGCTTCAGTCCTTCACCGTCAGCCCGATAAACTTGCGGATGAAAAGCGAAATCTGGCGCCAACCGCTTGGCCTGTGATGGATAAACTTGTCCCGCTTGATCACGAATTAGAAACGACGCTGTGGTTGGCTTGTTGTGTTCGTCGCGGACGCCGAGTTTGACTTCCTGGCTCGGCACGGAATTGAACAGAATGTCCACTTCGTTGCGAAAGCCGATGTCTTGCGTTCCTTGACCGACGTTGAGGGAGAGTTTGGCTTCGCGTTTGCCGGCGTCGCGGCTGTACAACTGCACGATCGCATATTCGACGGCGAGGCCGGACAATTCTTTCTTCAACGGTTGTTGATTGTACAACTCAATATCGAGCCAGAGGTCAGAGACTGGCCGCAAAGGCGTGGTTCGGTCGCCGCGCTTGCGAAAGAAGTCATCCGACTGCGTGCGTTTCCAGGGCGAGTCATGCACCGACTCGGCGTTCGGACTAACGGCGCGCAATTCGGCCGTCACGCCGGCTTCGTTGTGGATTTTCACGAGGAAGCGGCGCCAGCCATGTTCCGTCAGTTCGGGCTTCGCCGGGCCTTGGGCCACTTTCACGCGCGATTCCGGATTGATGTTCACGCCAATCAAACAATATTTGTCGAGAATCTTCTGGATCGTTTCGCTGGCCGCCGGCACTTCGCTGTTGATGGCGGCATTGAGCGCCTTGATGTCGGCCTCCTTGAGCGGAGCACCGACGTAGTTAGCGGCCTCGACGACGCGCTTTACCTGCGCCGCCAACGGCTGCAATTCGACGCCTTCAACCACCGCGAGCGAGGCGGCGCTCGCGGTGACAGAGAGAAAGGCGAGAACTGAAAAAGAGGTAATGTAGCTCAACCGAACAGCAAACTGACTGTCTCGATAATGCATAAAGATTGGGGGTTCGATTATTGTCTGCGGAGCTTATCTGGCCGGCAAGAATCTGCACAGCCCGAAATGACGAAATGGCGCAGTGATCGATCCCACCCCTTCCGAACTGGATGCCAGCCTCTGGGATTAAGCTGGTCGATGCAAATGTCTGGCTCGCCTACGCTGCTGACGCGCATGGCATCACCTTCAGCCGAAAGCATGAAGTTTCCACTGTATTTTTCGTGCTTCCATATTAGATTCTACGCTCGATGAAGCCCGTTTCGATTCAGCGCATCTCTGTTGTCGTTTTGGCGAGTGGCAGTCTGGTTTTCGCCGCCATGGCGGCTGAACAGAAGCAACCGCTGCCGCCAGCCGCCACTCACGCAGTCGATTTCCCCAAGGAAATAAAGCCGATCCTGGAAGCGAGCTGCACCAAGTGCCACGGCCGCGGGAAAAGCAAGGGCGATTTCCGGATCGATACGCGCGAGACTCTGTTGAAAGGCGGCGATTCAGGCCCCGCCGTCGTCATCGGCAAGAGCCGCGAAAGTTTGCTCATCGAATTGGTGGCTGGTGTTGACCCGGACAATGTCATGCCCCAAAAAGGTTCGAAACTGACTTCCGAACAAGTCGGGCTTTTGCGCGCATGGATTGACCAAGGCTTGCGTTGGGAGGAAGGAGTCACATTTGGCAAAGTTGCTCCGATCAATTTATGGCCGCGGAAGCCGCAGGTCCCGACCGGCGCCAAGGGAAAGAATCCCATTGATCTCATTTTGCAATCGTACTATACCCAGAACAACGTTCCTTCGGAGAAACCAGTTCATGACCGCCTCTTCGCTCGACGAGTTTATTTGGACGTCATTGGCGTTTTGCCCAGACCGGAAGAAGTCGAGGAATTTGTTTCTGACAAGCGCGCTGACAAACGGGTTCGGCTGGTGAAACGTCTGCTCGCAGATAACCAGCGTTACGCCGAGCATTGGCTCACCTTTTGGAATGATGCCTTGCGCAACGATTACAAAGGGACCGGGTACATCGACGAAGGCCGCAAACAGATCACGGCATGGCTTTACTCGGCTTTGGCCAAAAACCTTCCTTACGATCAGTTCGTGGCCCAACTGATTAATCCCACGCCGGAATCGGAAGGTTTCGTCAAAGGAATTGTTTGGCGCGGCGCGATCAATGCCAGCCAAACGCCGCCCATGCAAGCCGCCCAAAATATTTCGCAGGTCTTCATGGGGGTGAATCTCAAGTGCGCGTCGTGCCATGACAGTTTCATCAATGACTGGACGCTCGCGGATGCGTACGGTTTGGCGAGTATTTACGCGAGCAATGAATTGAAAATGGTTCAGTGCGACAAGCTGCTCGATCATACCGCCCCGATGAAATTCATTTATCCTGAGATGGGAAGCATCGATCCCAAAGCGACAAAGGAAGAACGCCTCAAACAGCTCGCTACTGTTATTACGCAAAAAAATAACGGGCGCTTGACGCGCACAATCGTCAATCGTCTTTGGGCGAAATTCATGGGCCGCGGCTTGGTCGAGCCGGTCGACGATATGGAAACACCGGCTTGGAATGCTGATCTGCTCGATTGGCTCGCGGCTGAGTTCGCCGATAACGGCTTTGATCTCAAGAAAACCATGGAACGTATCCTCACGTCCGAGGCTTATCAATTGCCCGCAGTAACATTGGGCGAGCAAACCAAAGATTACGTGTTCCGTGGGCCGGCTGTGCGGCGCTTATCAGCGGAACAGTATGTGGATGCTTTGGCCTCGATCACAGGTTTGGGATTTTCCCTCCCGGCTGCTCGAGTCGATTTCACGGCTGGAAAAGGGGCCGGAACATCGGCTGCGCCCGATCAACCGCTGACGCCGAAATGGATCTGGAGCTGCGCCGAAGCGGGGCAGAAAGCGCAGCCCGGAACGATTTACTTGCGCAAGATCGTGCATCTTTCGGAAAAACCTGCGGCTGCTGCCATCGCGATTACTTGCGACAACAGTTTCAAACTCTTCATTAACGGCAAAGAAGTGGCCTCGAGTCGCGATCATACGAAGCCAAACTTGACGGACATTCGACCGCATCTGGCAAAGGGCGCAAACGTCATTGCGGTTTCTGCCGTGAACGATCCTGGAAATCCGGGAAACAAAGAGGCAAACCAATCGAATCCCGCCGGGCTAATTCTTTATGCGCGTATTCGTCATGAGGATACCCTTATTCCCGGGGCAGGAGCCACCCACCGAAAAGATCAAGAGGCTGGCCCATTGAGCCGAATTCCCGTGGAAACGGTGCTCGATTTTGTGAGTGACGCGTCTTGGCTTTGTTCGAACGACAGGGCAGATGGCTGGCAAAAGAGCGAGTTTGCCGCGGAAGGTTGGACACAAGCCTTCGAACTCGGCCACGCCGATATGCCGCCTTGGAATCTGGAGAAGAAATTTCTGGAGACAACGTCTGCGGCTTCACTATATGGGCGGGCGCGCGCCTCACTTGTGGCCGCCGATCCACTCATGGTGGCGCTTGGACGACCAAACCGCGAGCAAGTGATCACTTCGCGTCAATCAGCGGCAACGACTTTGCAAGCGTTGGAATTAACCAATGGCGGGACGCTGGCCGAACAATTGAAAAAGGGCGCAGCAAAACTTGTGGAAGAGAAGACCGGGTCAGCGAAGCAACTCATTATCGATTTGTATCAGCGCGCCCTGTCTCGCAGGCCGACGGTGGAAGAATTACAACTGGCTGAAGAATTGGTTGGCCCATCGATTCAAAAGGAGGCTGTGGAGGATTTGCTTTGGGCAGTCACGATGTTACCCGAATTCCAACTCATCTATTGAAATTGAAAACGTCGATCCTCCTCATGAATCTCCCGGTATGTAGTCCCGCCTTTTGGCGGCAATTTGCTGGCAGCAAAACAGAGTCGCGAATTGCACTCGCACCGGCTGAAGCCGCGACTACATGCCACAACGGCAGGTTCATGGGCCCAATGCGCGCCAAAAAGGCGTTGGAACTTTCCACGCACTTCGAGGCAGGGCGGCGTTGCTGCGCCGCCTTATCAAACCTGCGACGTCGGCGGCGCAGCAACGCCGCCCTGCCTCGAGCGCTATTTTAGAGGAACCAGAAGGAAAGTTATGAAAACGAATGCTCAATGGAATCGTCGTGAGTTTCTCCGCACCGCAAGTGCGGCAACGCTATCGGCGCTGGCGGCCGGTTATCCTCGGCCATTGTTCGGGAATGAATCCGCCACCGAAAAGATCAAACCGACCGCTGACACGATTATTGTGCTCTGGATGGGTGGTGGCATGGCGCACACTGAAACGTTCGATCCAAAGCGCCACACGCCTTTCGAAAAGGGGCTTGATCCCAACAAAGTCCTAAGCACATTCCCGATCATTGATACAGCGGTCGATGAGATAAAGTTCTCGGCCGGCCTCGAGAAACTCGCAGCGGTCATGGACCGTGGAGCGCTGATTCGCGGTTACACGGCGGGCGATCTCGGGTTCATTTTGCACTCGCGTCATCAATATCAATGGCACACAGGTTATGCTCCGCCGCAGACGGTTGCCGCGCCGCATATCGGCGCGGTCATCGCACGCACGCTCGGCCCGTTGAATCCAGCAGTGCCAGCCTTCGTCAACATCGGCCAGCGTTTTGACGTGGGCGAGAGCGAAGAAATCAAAGCATTTACGACGGCCGGTTTTCTAGGCAGCGAATATGGGCCGTTTAACATTCCGTATCCCGACCAGGCCGCGGACAGCGTTCGTCCGCCCGCTGGAATGAGTCCTTCGCGTTTCGAGAATCGAGATAAGTTCTACAAAAGATTGCTCGCCAAAAGTCCCGTGGGCGAATTCGGGAGCGATTATCAGAAGGAATCGCTGCTGCGTTCGATGGATCGCGCGCATCTGCTCTTGAGTTCTCCCGCAGCGAAAGCATTCGACCTGTCGCTCGAACCAAAGGAATCAGTGCAAGAATATCTCCCAGCTGGAGTCGATCCCGGAAAATCGTTCGACGCGGCGCGTGTGCGCGACGGTTCTTACGAGCGGCAAACCGTGGGACGATTTGGGTTGGGCTGCCTGCTGGCTCGGCGGTTGGCCGAAGTGGGTGCGCGCTACATCGAAGTGACGACCGAATACATCCCGTTTTTAAATTGGGACACGCACGAGAATGGGCACGACAAGCTTGTCGAGATGAAGAAGCAAATTGATTCGGCAGTTTCCCATCTTGTCCTCGACCTGGAAAAGCGCGGCTTGCTCAATCGCACGTTGATCGTTCTGGCCAGCGAATTCAGCCGCGACATGATGACCGAAGGCAAACCCGACAATAAAGTGAAGGATCAGGTGGAAGTGCCCGATGTCATCAACGACATGAAACATTACGGGATGCACCGCCATTTCACCGACGCCGGCTCTGTTCTGCTTTTCGGAGGCGGGATCAAGAAAGGCTGTCTCCACGGTGTGACCGCTCCGGAACGCCCCTGCAAAACGTTGGAAGGCCGCGTCGTCATCGAAGACCTTCATGCGACCCTTTACCAGGCCATGGGCATTTCGCCGAAGCTCGCTTACGAAGTCGAAAAGCGTCCGTTCTACGTGACCCGCGACGGTTTGGGCAAACCGGTCCTGCCGTTGTTTGGTTAAGGCGAGCCGGTAAATTCCTAACCGTAGGACAGGCGTCGCGCCTGTCTCAGGAGTTTGGGCATTTTCAGGCGACTTAATCTCCCACTTGATCTCGCACTTAGTCCAGTTTCAGGCATTCCAGCTAATCCCCGAACCAAGAGCCACCCGATGCACCAGTGCCAGACCGCGTTGCGCTGGTTCTCAATGAGAACATCTTTATTGCGTCCGATTCGGGGCCACACCCGCTAATCGATTAAGTGTGAGATCAAGTGCAGGACTAAGTCCAGCCCGCAGAATGTCCAAAGACAGGCAAGACGCCTGTCCTACCGACACGATTCACTTACGCGCCACGCGCAACACTAACGGCCACGTGATCAGCCGTGGCGAGTTTGCATCACCCCAAACGCGCCTTAACTTTTCAGAGAGCCGCTCAAGTGGATTGCGGCCTGTGGCTTTGATGAATCGATTGGTCGCCGACCAGGTGCCGAAGCAGCCGACCAATTGATCGAGTCTTCAGCGCGCTTCCATCCGAAAGGCGGGCGTCTTCACGTTTCTTTCCGGGCAAATTACTGAGGGCGCGGCGATGCTGAATCAAAAAAACTCCCGAGATAACGGTTCCGCGACTATCGTCGGTATTGTCTTTGATTCGGAATTTCACGTGACCTTTGACTGAGTACTTAAGGTACACGCCACTGTGAAAATCAGAAATCGTCTGAGAGTCAAGTAACGCTTCTGACTCGCCATCGAGCGCTTCGATCGTCATCGACAACTTTGCGCCCTTAAGATCGGCGAAATAGAGAGCGACCGTTTTGGCTTTATAATCGTCCACTGCCACATCGGCGATGATGCCGGAATGGCACTGGGAATAGGGGTTATGGACGCTCGCCGCAGCTCTGGCAATTCGATGCTCGGACGAGTCCGGTTTCTGCAGCGCGTTATCTCCAGGGGAATGCGAGAAGAATGCTGGTGTCGCTGTGACCGTCGGTGAGCCTTTGCTCCAAGTGTTGTATTGAGACTCCAGGATGTCGCCGTAATCCAGAAACCTGGCTTTCGCATAAGACGGCAGTTTCGACGGCTATCCTGCGAGGTAATATCCATCGGCGCCGTAAACCCCTTTCCAGTTTCCGGAAGTCTTTGTGTCTTTCGCCAGAAAGCCCACGGCATTCTCGTAGCCGAAGAATAGGCCGGAGAGAAGCGAGCCTTGGCCATTATGACCGATCAATCGAAATTGGATGCGGCCTTTGACATGATATTGCAGATAGACGCCGTTGTGAAAACTGTCGATCACCTGCGTGTCCAGCAATGTGCCTGTATCCGCATTCAAGGCTTTCACGGTTATTGCTCGACCGGCCTTGTCATAGTCGGCGAAGTAGAGCGCAACCGGTTTTAGCGCGTTGCCCGTGATCGTTACGTCGACGGAGAGTTCTTTATCTTGATAATGGGCGGCAATGCGGTCCGCGCTGGAATCGGGCTTCTGCAAGGCGTTCGTCCAGTCGCAATTGTCTTTCACAACGCGCGGTTGAGAGTTAGAGAATGAAACCGCAGCGTAGTCCGGCAACCTCGAGGTCACGCCCGCAATCGTGTGTCCGTCGGTCCCGTACAAATTCTTCCACGTCCCGCCGTGAGCTGTGTCTTGCATCACAAAGCTGGCCAGGTTGGGACTATGCGGGACGATAGCAACGCCCACGTCGCCGTAACAATTGGCAATCGGATGCCCCATCATGATGAAACCCACGAGCACGGCAGATTGGTCGGACGGCAAAATCGCCACGCCATAACCCTTGTCGCATCCATTGGCTTCCGGATGATAACCGGTGAAGTTGATGACTTCCTTGCCATCGTCGGAAAAAGTCGTGTCCAGTGAACCATCCGAATTCAATATCGCCATCCCATAGCTGCCCGGGATGTGATGCATATCGATCTGGTCCATGTGTTCCGAAAAGACCATGCCGCAGACAACAATTTTTCCGTCCGGCCGAACCTCGACATCATTGCCTCGATCTCTAACACCACCTTTGGTCGGATTGGAATTAATCGGGACGAGCGCTACTCCGTTTCGACCAAAGGTAGTGTCTGGCGTGCCATCTGAATTGAACCGCGCGACGGCGAAGTCCGAGTCCATAGCCGCCGATGACACAGCACCAGCACCGCCCGGAGCGCCGCGCGCGTCTCTGGGTGTTCCGCCGGTGCCGCCGAAAACAATTTTCCCATCTGCTTGAAAGTCGAGGCTGGCAGCGGCAATGCCGATCAGTGCTTTTCCGTCCTTGTCCGGCCCAAAGGTTGTATCAAAAGCGCCCGTTGGAGTTATTCGATAACAGTACCGGCCGGCAATGACCACCGCATTGCCCTTGGCATCGACTGCAACATCAACCTCACGGCCACCGCCAGGGATCGAGAGTTTCCCAGTCCCATTGAAACTGCTATCGAGCAGGCCGTCAGCCGTTAATTTCGCAATGAGCGCAACCGCTTGCGAACCTCTGACCCTGTCAGGCCGCGTAAAGCCAGCCACCCAAATTGCTTTCCTTTCCTTGTCATAAGCAAGCCCTGATGCGGCATCGCCTGCGCCATTGAAATCAAAGGAGACTCGACCAGTTCTCTTGCCCTGCGCATCGGTTTCGCCAAACGCTGTGTCATCGAGTCCATCTTCCGACAGATGTTGGAGCATCAGTTTCATGAAACGGCTGATCAGATTGAGGTAGTCGCAGCCGGGCATCACCAACAGACGGGAATTGTTGGCCAACAGCGGCAGCCGGCGGCGGCACTGTTCTGAACTCCATCCAATGAACTGGTCTGGGGCCTTGATGGGGAAGGCAGCCGAACTCCAGGCAGCCACAGCAAGCCACCGTCCCTTGCACACAAAAGCACAGCGCAGATGCTCACCTGCCAAAGTCACAGCGTGCAGGTAATGGTGTTCGACGATTAGTGCGTCGCACCGTTGGATGTCCTCGGGAG
>Ga0194132_10003797_pt1 | contig 26417 bp, 17 predicted proteins | sample TA2KigOf80mmetaG_FD_148612 | JGI IMG/M metagenome (GOLD analysis project Ga0194132, IMG submission 148612) | Freshwater microbial communities from Lake Tanganyika, Tanzania - TA2015054 Kigoma Offshore 80m | ecosystem: Environmental > Aquatic > Freshwater > Lake | place: Tanzania: Lake... | reverse complement strand
GGGGCCGGGTACGGTCGCCAGCGGCGCGCCCCCACCGGGCGCGGGCGACACCGCCGGCGGCGGATTCGGCGCGGTCGGCTCGGTCACGCGCACCACGAAGTTGTTCGGCGCGGGCTTCTCGAACTGCACCGCGGTGCGCGGCAGGTAGCGCACGTCGCCGGCCGGCGGCGCGACCGGGTACCACGTCTTCCCCGCGAACGTCACCTTCGGCCCCAGCAGCAACAGGCCGGTCCCGTTCGGCACCTTCACGCGGCGGATGTCGAGCGGCTGCTGAAGCCCGGCCTTGCCCGCGGCCAGCGTGACCTCGTCCTCGGCGTGTACGAACACGTTCTTGGGCGTCGCCTTGTCCGGGGCCGGGTCCTCGATGAACTGCGTCGCGATCCAACTCACCGAACCGTACGGCGCGGACACCGCGAGCCAGCCGTTCGGTTCTTCCTTTTCCACGATGACGACCGCGCCGCGGGCGAGCGTGCCGGTTTCGGGGAAGGCGTCGCTCGGCCCGGCCCGCAGTTTCACCTCGGGGTCGGACACGGCGGCCCGGTACGGCGGCTGCTGGGCGGGAGCGTGCGGGGCGAACAGACCGACGACCAGCCCGACCAGTGCGGCGCGGCGCATGGGGTTCTCCGAAGTTCGGCACAAGGCGGAGCGCGTGAGTACCGGCCGCATACCACGGCCGCGCCGCCGGTCAAGCCGAACCGCGCCGCTGCGCACGTTGAGTTCCGCCGCGCCGCCGCGGTACAATCCCCTTCCCATAGTTTCAAGTTCCACGTTCCAGTAGTTCCAAGTTGAAGAGCTTCAAGGCCGTGCCTTCGCTTGGAACTGTTGGAACTCGGAACTTGGAACTCCTGCGTTCACCCCCACTCGTACCGAAGGGGCTTCCCGTGTCGGACCGTGCCGCACTTCTGATCGCGGTCGAGACGTTCTTCGAGGCCGGGCCGGGCGTGCCGTTCGCCGCGGTCGACTGCGCCGAACTGATGCGCGCGCTCCCGGCCGCCGGGTTCGCCCCGGAGCGCAGCACCCTGCTCGCCGCGCACCGCACCACGAAAGCCGTGATCGCGGCCACGCTCAAGCGCCTCCCGAAGCTCGCGGGCGACGCCGACTCGCTGCTCGTGCTGGTTGCGTCGCGCGGGTTCCGCGCGAAGGGAAAGGGCTACATCGCCTGCGCCGACACCATCGCACCGGACCCGCTCGAAACCGCGCTGCCGGTCGCGGAGTTGCTCGCGGCCGTGAGCAAGGTGAAGGCGAAGGACGTGACCGTTCTGCTCGACATCGACCCGCTCGCGCCGGCCGACGGCAAGGCGTTCGAGCCGGGCCTCGACGAAACCGAACTGGCCGCGCTGTTCGCCGCTTCGCCCAAGTGCGTCGGGCTGTCGGCGTGCGCCGCCGGGGCGCGGTCGTTCGAGGCCGCGGTCCTGCGGCACGGCATCTGGCGCATGCACGTCATCGAGGCCCTCACGGGCAAGCTGCGCGCGGGCGTTGCGAAGGACGGCACGCTGAGCGCCGCGGCCCTGCACGCCTTCCTCGCCGACGCCGTGCCGCGCACGCTGCGCCGGGCCTACAACGCGCCGCACGAGCAGGCCCCGGCGCTGTACGGCGGGGCCAACGCCGGGGCCGCGGTCGCGGACTTGGCGAAGCTCCTCGGCCCCGGCACCGACCTGCTCGACCCGGCGCGCATGAAGCGCGTCGCGTTCCGCGCCGAGAGCCCCGGTCAGGTGCGCGAACTGGCCGGTTACCGCAAGTCGCACACGCTGCCCGAGCGCGCCAACGACTGGGCGCGGAAGTACGTGAACCGCGTGGCCGCGGCCGACATCAAGGCCGACCTCGATGCCACCTTCGATATGGTGCGCGAGGAGTTCGGGTACAAGCGCAAGGACTTGGACGTGTCCGCGGAGCGCGACGGCGTCGGGTTCATCCGCACCCCGGATTTCGAGTACACGGTGACGGTCGAGGTGAACCCGGACGACACGACGGGGGTGATCTGGCGGCGCGAGTTGGGCCGCATGTCCGGGCCGGAGTTCGTGCGCTCGGAGGGGTTCCGCAACGTGTTCGGCGCGCGGTTCGATCAGCTCGTGTTCGAGTTCGGCGCGGCGGTGGACGTGGCCGAGTTCGTGGACCGGATCGAGGACGCGCCGCCGGAGGGCGTGAAGGTGAGCGTGGCGAGCGACTCCGGCGCGGCCGTGGTGGCGCTGGCGGGGTTCGCCGGGCGCGTGAGCGTGACCCGCGACGCGGTGGTGATCGCGGGCCAGACCGGGAACCCCGCGAGCCTACTGGAGCAGTTCCTCGCGTTCCTGCGCAAGTTCGGCGCGCTGGGCGAACCGAAGGCACTGGCCGCGCCGCGCGGGTGAGCGGCGTGCCCGCACTCATCCCGATTTCATGTCTCCGTGGGTAGGATGCGCGGGTTTACCGGGTGCCCGTTTCGCCTCGCACAAGGGGTTCCCCATGCGCCGCTCCGCGCTGTTCCTCGCGCTCGCCGTGCTGTTCACCGCCTCCGCCACCCGCGCCGACGACTGGCCGCAGTTCCGCGGGCCGGGCGGTACGGGTGTCGTCACCGACCCGAAGGTTCCGACCGAGTGGGGCGCGGACAAGAACGTCGCGTGGAAGGTGAACCTCAAGGGCGTCGCGTGGTCGTGCCCGATCATCATCGGCGACAAGGTGATCCTGACCAGCGCCTACGCCGAGGGCCAGTCGAAGCCGAAGGCCGGGGGCGGGTTCGGCGGCGGGGGCGGGTTCCCGAAGGGCGGGGGCGGCGGGTTCGGCAAGGGCGGCGCGCCGAAGGAGACCTACCAGTTCAAGATCGTGTGCCTCGAGCGCGCGAGCGGCAAGACGCTGTGGGAGAAGACCGCGAAAGAGGCCCGGCCCACGATCAGTACGCACGGCAGTAACACGTTCGCCACCGAAACCCCGGTCAGCGACGGCGAACACGTCTACGCCTACTTCGGCATGACCGGCCTGTTCTGCTACGACCTGACCGGCAAGGACGTGTGGAAGAAGGACCTCGGCAGCTATTCGATGATGGCCGGGTGGGGCACGGCCAGTTCCCCGGTACTCGCGGGCGACAAGCTGATCGTGCAGTGCGACAACGAGGAGAAGTCGTTCCTCGCGGCCTACGACAAGAAGACCGGCAAGGATCTGTGGAAGGTGGAGCGGCGCGGCGAGCGGTCCGGGTGGAGCACGCCGCTGGTCTGGAAGACGAAGGACCGCACCGACATCGTCGCCATCGGCGGGCAGAAGATCCGCGGGTACAACCCGGACGACGGCAAGGTGGTGTGGGAACTGGACGTGGGCGGCGGGCAGTGCTCCGCGTCGCCGGTGGCCGATTACGAGTACCTCTACGTCGGCGTGGGGCAGGGCGGCGGTGGTGGCGGCGGGTTCGGCGGGCCGAAGGGCGGCGGCGGGGCCGGGCGCGGCGCCGGCACCCTGTTCGCGGTGAAGGCCGGCGCGAAGGGCGACATCACACTCAAGGCCGGCGAGACCAGCAACGACGGCGTGGCGTGGGCCGCGAGCCGCGCGTGGCCGGGGGCCGCGTCGCCGCTCGTCTACAACGGGTTCGTGTACGTCCTCGACCGCAACGGCGGCTCGGTCAGCGCGTTCGACGCCAAGACCGGCAAGGCCGCTTACACGAAGGAACGAATCCCGCAGGCGGGCGCGTTCTGGGCCTCGCCGTGGGCCGCGGACGGCAAAATCTTCTGCCTCGACGAGACCGGCGCGACCCACGTTCTCAAGGCCGGGGGCGAGTTCGAGGTGGTCCGCGTGAACAAGCTCGGCCGCGACATGTACTGGTCCACGCCGGCCGCGGCCAACGGCGCGCTGTTCGTGCGCAGCGTCGATTCGCTGTACTGCATCGCCAAGAAGTAGCGCGTCCTCGCTTCTGGGGCCGGCCTCAGCGAGGCCGAGCGACGCCACAAGGGGAGCACCGGCCCCGGTGAGGCCGGCTACAGCATGGCATCGCCGCGCACTACTCGCGGCCCAACCACGTCGGCAGTTCGCCGGCCGCGGGCAGCTTCACCACGGTCACGGAACTGATCTTCGGGTGGCCCGTCACCGCGGCCAGCGCCTGTTCCGGCGGCGGGCTGTCGAGGTTCAGAATGCCGATGGCCTCGCCGCCGGGCGCTTGCCGGCCCACGGTCATCTGCGCGATGTTGACCCCGTGCGTGCCGAAGATCGTGCCCACGAACCCGATCAGGCCGGGCACGTCGCGGTGCGTGAACACCAGCAGCACGCCGTCGAGATAGCCCTCCATGCGGAACGGCCCCAGTTGCACGAGCCGCACGTACTGATCGCCGAATAGCGTGCCGGCCGCGACCGTCGTGCCCTGTTCCGTTTCCACTTCGGTGTGGAGCAGCGCGGCGAAATCGCCCTTCTTGGGGTTCGCGCTCTCAACAATTTCGATGCCGCGCTCGCGCGCCAGCAGTTCGGCGTTGACGAGGTTCACCCCGCCGCTGAGCCGGTACTCGAGCAGGCCCGCGGTAAACGCGGCCGTGAGCAGTTTGGTCTTCTGCCCCGCGAGTTCGCCGCGATAGGACAGGACCGCTTTGCGCACCGCGCCGTGCGCGACCTGCGCCTGAAGCAGCCCCAAGCGCCGGGCGAGATCGACGTAGGGCCGCACCTCGGCCAGTTCCGCCGGGTTCACCGCGGCCATGTTGACGGCGTTCGCGACCTGCCCGCGCAGCAGGAAGTCGGCGATCAGTTGCGCCGCCTCGATTGCGACGCTCTCTTGCGCTTCGAGCGTGGACGCGCCGAGGTGCGGCGTGAGGACCACGTTCGGGGCCTTCAGCAGCGGGTTGTCCGCGGCGACCGGCTCGACGGTGAACACGTCCACGCCGGCCCCGGCGACGGTGCCGGCCGCGAGCGCGTCGGCCAGCGCCTGCTCGTCGATGATGCCGCCGCGGGCGACGTTCAGGACGCGCGCGGTCTTCTTCATCAGGCCGAGTTCGCGCGCCCCAATCAAGCTCTTGGTCTGCGCCCCGCCGGGCACGTGGACCGTGAGGAAATCGACCCGCGGGAGCAGTTCGTCGAGGCCCGCGGCGGTGTCGTAGCCGAGTTCCGCGGCCTTCGCCGCGGTCACGAACGGGTCGAGTGCGAGGACGCGCATGTCCAACCCCTTCGCGCGCCGGGCGACCTCGCGGCCGATGCGCCCCAGCCCGATCACGCCGAGCGTTTTGCCGGCGACTTCGGTACCGACGAAGGTGTTGCGGTCCCAGCGGCCGGCTTTCACGGTGGCGTCGGCGGCCGGCACGCGCCGGGCCAGCGCGAGCAAGAGCGCGATCGTGTGCTCGGCCGCGGAGACGGTGTTGCCGCCGGGCGTGTTCATCACCACGACGCCCTTGCGGGTGGCCGCGGGCACGTCGATGTTGTCCACGCCGACCCCGGCCCGCGCGATCGCGCGCAGGTGGCCCACGTCGTCGAAGAACTCGGCGGTCAACTTGGGTTGCGAGCGGCAGATGAGCGCGTCGGCGGCGCGGATCGCGGCCTTGAGGTCGTCGCCCTTGAGACCGGGCCGGTTGTCCACCTCGATCCCGGCCGCGGCGAGCAACTCCACCCCCGCGGCCTCCAACTTGTCGGCGATCAGTACGCGCGGCATTACGGGAAAATCCCTATGACATCGGTTTGAAATCTCGATGTCGAGTAGTTTATTGGCCTGCGCTCAGCGGAACAGGACCGGGCCGAACCCGCCGCCGAACCCGACTGCGAACAGGGTCGCCAGCGCGATCAAGACGAGCACCCCGACCACGATGCCGGACACGGCGAGCGCGCGGTTCGTTTCGCTCTTGAGGCCGGCGCAGCCGAGCACGATGGCGAGCACCGCGAACGGCCCGGACATCGGCCAGCAGCAGAACCCGACGAAGGCGACGAGCGAGAGGATCAGGGCCGCGACCGCGGCCCCGTCGCCCGGCCCGCTCCCGCGGCGGCGCTGCGGGGGCGGGGCGTAATCGTCGTCGTCGTCGTACTCGTCCTCGTCGCGCCGGCGGCGCTTGGCGGGGCGGTCGGCGCGCGCCTTCTTCGGCACCGGGCTCGAGAGGATCACGACGATCTTCGGGTCGTCGCCGTCGCCGCGCTTCGGCTCCGTGGCCTTGAACACTTCGAGGCAGTTCCCGCACTCGATCTCCTCGCCCTCGTGCTTCTTGTCGATCTCGAGGGTCGTGTTGCACGCGGGGCAGGTGACGCGAATGGTTGCCATGTCGGGCGCTCACAGTGCGGTAGGCCGGGTCACGGGCGTGACGGGCGCGGGGGTACCCCTTTCTGTCACTTCCCCAAAAGGACGTACAGCGGCGCGCCCACGGCGATGACGATCACGACGACGATCAGGCACTCGAAGACGACGACGAGGCACGCGCGGCCGAACGCCGTCGGGAGCATGCCGGCGTGGATGCCGGCCGAGATGACGAACTGGAGCGCGATCGCGATCGCGATGAGCATAACGGCCGGGGCGAGATCGTCGATGTCGCGCGCGACGGCTTGGGCCACGAACGACACGATGGCTTGCGCGATGGCGAGGACGTAGGTGATGCCCATCGCGTGGCCGAGGCCCGGTTCGGGGATCGCGCCGGGGGGCGGCTTGCGGCGGCCCTTCGGCCGGTCGTACTCGGCCCAGTCGTCGTAGTCGTACTCGTCGCCGAACTCGTCGTCGTCGTCGTCGTACCGGGTGACGCGCGGGCCGCGCGGGTCCGGCTTCGGCAGGCACTTGTTCGCGAACGACACGCCGCCGCGAATGATGACCGAGCCGATGAGCCCGACGAGCGGGATGATGATGACGATCCCGAACAGAGCCGCTCCCATGTCTGATCCCGTGCGCGCCGCGAGGTGAGGGCACGAGCGTCGGCCCGCGCTGGGGCGATTGTATCGCGGCGCGCCCCCGGAACCAATCGCGAACCGGCGGGCCGCGCGCGCGATACAACAGCGCACAACGGACGCGGGTTTTGCAGGAGTCGCAATGGTCGGTTCGGTGCCCGGACGGCTCGCCGCGATGATGTTCCTCCAGTACTTCGGGCTGAGCGCGATGATCGTGCCGCTCACCCGGTACTTGCAGACCGCGCCCGCGCACGGCGGGCTGGGGTTCGCCCCCACGCAGGTCGGCCTCATCTACGCCACGTTCGCCATCGGCGCGATCCTCGCCCCGCTACTGGTCGGGCTGCTCGCCGACCGCTGGTTCGCGGCCGAAAAGGTCATCGCCGCGGCGCACGCGGCCATGGCCCTGCTCATGGGCGCGGCCGGGTGGTGGTGCGACCGGTTTGACGGCACGAGCACCGACCCCAGCGCCGCGCTCGTGCCCCTGTTCGCGCTCATGCTCGGGTACGCCATCGGCACCCAGATCACGCTCACGCTCACCGTCGTCATCAGCTTCCGTAACCTGCAGGCCGGGGACGGCGCGTTCTGGTACGTGCGGCTCACCGGCACGTTCGGGTGGATCGTGGCGGGCGTGGTCGCCGGGTGGGCGCTGAACCCGATCTCGCCGCAACCGCTGTACCTCGCGGCCGGCACCTCGGCCGTGCTCGCGGTGTTCGCACTCGTGCTGCCGCACACCCCGCCGAAGGGCTACGGCCGTCCGGTCAGCGAAGTGATCGGCCTCCCGGCGCTGAAGATGTTTCGCGACCGCCCGTTCGTCGTGTTCGCCGTCGTACTGCTCGTGTGCAACATGATGAACCAGTTCTACGGGCTATTCGTGCCGCCGTACCTGAAAGACCTCGGCGTGGAAGTGGACCTCGGCGCGTGGGGCCGGCTCGCCCCGGAAGTGATCATGACGGTGGCGCAGTTCTGCGAGATCGCGTGCATGGCCGCGACCCCGTACCTGCTCCGCAAGTTCGGCCTGAAGCGGCTCATGGTGCTCGGCCTCGTGGGGCTGGTGGCGCGGAACACGCTGCTGTGGGCCGCGAACGTGCCCGGCGTGGTGGCCGGCGCGCTCCCGTTGCACGGCTGGGGCTACGCCTTCTACGGGCTGCTCGGCTCGTACTTCGTGGACCGCGAGGCCCCGCCGCACCTGCGGGCCGGCGCGCAATCGCTGGTCACGTTCCTCGGCAGCGGCCCCGCGGTGCTGGTCGGCAACTTCCTCGCCAGCAACACGGTCGAGGTGAACCGCACCGCGGCCGGCACGACCGACTGGCCCGCGGTGTGGATCGTCCCGCTGGTGGGGTACGTCGTCGCGCTGGTGGTGTTCGTCGCGCTGTTCAAGGAACCGCAAGAAGTGAAGAACTAGTTTCGCGCAAAGCCGCGAAGACGCAAAGACGCGAAGAAGTCAGAAGAGTTTTGACAGGATGAACAGGACGAGCACAGGTGGAAGAAGAGAAGTCCGGTTCTCAATACCGCTGCGTTCTGTTTTCATCGTGTGAATCCTGTTCATTCTGTCAAAATCTCTTTGCCATGCTGTTGCGTTCTTCGCGTCTTCGCGGCTTTGCGTGAGGTTGTCTGTCCGAGTTCAACCATGTCCAAGTTCTTCAAGTACAAGTCCGTCGCGGACCTCGAAGCGGAGGGCGCGCGCCTCGGCCTCGATCTGCGCTTCTCCGACGACCTCGCGCCGACCTTCGCGGCACTCGCGGTCGGGCCGCGTGCCGTTGGGAACCGCTGGTGCGTTCACCCGATGGAGGGGTGCGACGGAGAACCCGACGGCACGCCGGGCGCGCTGACCTTTCGCCGCTATACGCGGTTCGGCGCGGGCGGCGCGAAGCTCATTTGGGGTGAGGCGTGCGCGGTCACGAACGAGGCCCGCGCGAACCCGCGGCAGATCGCGCTCAACGAGCGCACCAAGCCGGCGTTCGCGCGCCTCGTGGCCGAATGCCGTGCGGCCCACGTCGCCGCCAACGGTACGGACTCCGACCTGCTGTTCGGCCTGCAACTCACGCACTCCGGGCGGTACAGCCACCCGCGGCCGGTCATCGCCACGCGCGACCCGCTCCTCGACCCGCGCACCGTTGTGGACAAGGCCACCGGCGCGACCGTGACGCCCGAGTACCCGCTCATTACGGACGACGAACTGAAGCGCCTCGTGGACGACTACGCCCGCGCCGCGAAGCTGGCCGCCGAAGTCGGGTTCGACTTCATCGACGTGAAGCAGTGCCACCGCTACCTGCTGAACGAACTGCTCGGCGCGCGGAACCGCCCCGGCGTGTACGGGGGCAGCTACGAGAACCGCACACGGTGCGCGCGCGAGGCGATTCAGGCCGTGCGCGCCGCGGTGCCGGCGCACGTGGTCCTCGCGACCCGCATGAACGTCTTCGACGGCATCCCCTTCCACAAAGCCGCGAGCGCCGACGGCGCGCCGGACGCGCACGCGCTGCCGCTCGCCAACGGCTGGGGCATGTCCGAGAGCGACCCGTTCGCGGTCGATCTGACGGAACCGCTGCGCTGGATCGGCGACATGCGCGCGCTCGGCGTGACGCTAGTAAACGCGACGATGGGCAACCCGTACGCGCAGCCGCACTACGGCCGCCCGTTCGAGTACCCGCCGCCGGACGGGTACGAGTCGCCGGAGCACCCGCTGGTCGGTGTGGACCGGCACTTCCGCGCGACCGCGACAATTCAGGCCGCGTTCCCCGACCTCGCGCTGGTCGGCACCGGGTACAGCTACCTGCAAGAGTTCCTGCCGCAGGCCGCCGCCGCGAACGTGCGCGACCGGCGCGTGAGCATCGTCGGCGTGGGCCGCGCGACGCTCGCGCAACCCGACTGGGTGCGCCAACTACTCGAGCACGGCAAACTCGACCGCAAGCGCGTGTGCCGCACGTTCAGCTACTGCACCGCGCTGATGCGCGCGAAACAGCACCCGCTGGGCCAGTACGAAACCGGGTGCCCGCCGTTCGACAAGGAGGCCTACGGCGACGTGTGGAAAGAGGTGCAGCAACTGGGCGCGAAGAAGCCGACCTGAGCGCCGCGGGGCTTACTCGCCGGCCGGCTCGCTCCAGCGCGGGGCGAGCGCGTGCGGCACGCCGAACTGGTCGCACACGCGCGCGACCACGAAATCGACCATGTCCGCGACCCCGCGCGGGCGCGTGTAGAACGCCGGCATCGCCGGCAGCACCACGGCCCCGGCCTCTGTGACCGCCACCATGTTCCGCAGCCCGATCAGGCCCAGCGGGGTCTCGCGCGGCACCAGCACCAGCTTCCGCCGCTCCTTCAGGTGGACGTCCGCGGCCCGGTGAATCAGGTTCTCCGACGCGCCGTTCGCGAGCGCCGCCAGCGTGCCCATGCTGCACGGGCAGATCGCCATTCCGCCCGTGAGGAACGAGCCGCTGGCGATCCCGGCGCGGAAGTCGCGGAAGTGGTGGTAGCGCAGGCGCGACAGGTCGAGGCCGCTCGCGGCCGGGCCGAGCAGCGCCGCCGGGTCGAACTCGTCCGCGGGCAGGCGCACGGTGCGCCCGGCTTCGGTCTCCAGCACCTCCACCGCGGCCGGGCTGATGGTCAGGTGGACCGTGCGCCCGGCGCGCAGCAGCACCTCGACGAGCCGCACGCCGTAGGGCGAACCGCTCGCGCCGGTGAATGCCACGACCAGATCGGACTGCGCCATGAGGTTCCCTCGCGCGCTTTCGCGCTCGCCTGCGGCTCGCGGCTAACTCGATGCGTCCCTTCCAATCGTATCGCCCGCACTGCACAATGGGGGTGACTAGCAACTCCCACATTGGGAACCGCCATGCGGTGTGTCTTCGCAACTGTGTTGTGCGCGCTCGCGTCGGGCGCGGCCGGCGCGCAACCGGCGGGGCCGGCGAACTGGGCGCTCGACGAGTTGACCCTCAAGACCGGGGTGAAGTTTCAGGGGCTGCTGCTGGCCGAGCGGCCGGACGGGGTCGAGTTCCGCTCGGTGTACCGGAACCCCGGGCGGCCCACGGTCACGCTCACCAGCTACTTCGCCGCGAGCGAAATCGCCGGCCTGAAGAAGCTCGCGGACAAGGACCGCGAGGCCCTGCGCGCCAAACTCGCGGACCTCGATCCCAGCGGCGAGGGCGAGCGCAAGCGGATGGAGTCGCTGGAACTGGTCGCGGCCGACTGGCCCGGCCGCCCGCGGGCCGCGCGGCGGTACGAGTCCGATCACTTCGCGCTCGTTTGCACCGGGTCCGAGGAGCTGACGCGCCGCTCGGCCGCGCGCCTCGAACAGCTCTACACCGCGTTCGCCCGGTTCATCCCGCCGACCGTGAAGAGCGGCCGGCAAACGGTGCTGATGCTCGCTACCGACGACGCGGAGTACCGCGCGCTGCTCGGCCCGCTCGGGCGCGACAAGCTCCTCAACCCCGCCGTGTACGATGTCACCAACAACCAAATCTACTGCGGCAGCGAACTGAAGCGGCTGGGCACCGAGCTCCAGTCCGCGCGGCTCCACCACGGCCAACAGCTCGAAAGCCTGTTCAGCTACGAGGCGGGCCTGCGCAAGCTGTACAAGGGGGACGAACTGGAGCGCCACCTGCGCACGGTCGCCACCGAGCGCGCGCGGGTGTTCAAGGCCGAGGTGGGCAACGGGGCGAAATTCACCGAGGCCACGGCCCGGCTGTTCGCCCTCTTGCACCACGAGGCGTTCCACGCCTACGTCGCCACGTTCGTGTACCCGCCGCTGAAGCCGGACGCGGTGCGCGCCGGCGACGGCACCGGCGAGCTCCCGCGGTGGCTGAACGAGGGGCTGGCGCAAATCTTCGAGACCGCCATCGTCGAGAGCGGCGAGGTCCGCGCCGACTACCCGGATAAGGCGCGATTGGGGCGCGCGAAGGACTGGCTGAAGGGGAAGGGCGGGCCGCTCGTCCCACTGGGCGATCTGCTCGCCACCGGGCGTGACTCGTTCCTCGCCACCCACGCCGACCAGAAGGCCGCGTCCGACCGCGCGTACCTGTCGAGCTGGGCGCTGGCCCACTACCTGACGTTCGACCGGCGCGTGATCGGCACCGCGGCGTTCCGCAAGTACCTGATCGCGGTGAACGGCGGCGGGGACCCGAAGGCGGCGTTCGCCGGGCTGGTGGGGAAAGACCTCGCCGCGTTCGAGAAGGACTGGCACGAGTACATCGGGCGCTTGAAGTAAGGCGCGATCACCTCTCCACGCCCGCGAGGGGGCCGCCGCGGGCGAACAGGGCGTCCACGCGCGCCGTCACCCCGGGGTCGGCCCCCAGCGGCGGCGGCATGTGCGGCTTCAGCCGCGCGTCGATCACCACCGGCCCCGCGCAGCCCCAGTGCTTGTGCCGCGTGAACGCGCTCGCGCCGCTCACGTCGCGCGCCGGGTCCGACCGCGTGAACACCGCCCAGAGGAAGTTGTTCAGCGCCCGCGCTATGAACTCGGAGTCATCGACGACAACGAGCAGCGGAAATGTGGGCAGTGGGCAGCGGGCAGTGGACAGAGCCGAGCAAAGGCGGGTCGTGTCAGCTTCCCAGTCGCCCGCGCCGCACGCGGGGCCGCGTATCGCGAGGACGCCCGGCAGCGCGACGCGCGGGTCGGTGAAGCCGTCCGGCAAACTCAGGTCCGCGGGCACTTCGGTGCCGAGGGCGCGGCGCTTCGGTCCCGCCGCGGCGATCACCAGCTTGCTCCCGGCGTTCAAGCCCTGCCCGGCCGAGTAGTCGAGCGTGTCGATGGTCGTGCGCGTTTGGAAGTGCAGGTCGCGTTCGGGGTCGAAGCGCTCCAGCAGGTGCCGCAGGAACGCCGGGATGTCGTGGACGTCGAGGTCCGGGGCGTCCTCCTTCGCCGCGATGAACAGGTACTTGGCCAGCGACAGTTGCCCCTGACCGAGTACCGCGTTGGCGAGCGTGAGCAGTTCTTGCGGGCGGCGCGTTTCGGCATACGGAACGTACCGCTCGGAGCCGATGGCGAGCAGCAGCGGGTGAACGCCGGCGGCATCGACCGCGTGGACCGCGTGCAGCCCGGCGATCACGGTCGGGATCACCGGGCCGGTTAGCTCGTGGATCAGTTCCCCGAAGGTGGTGTCTTCCTGCGGCGGCCGGCCGACGACGGTGAACGGCCAGATCGCGCCCGGCCGGTGGTAGACCGCTTCGACGGTCATTACGGGGAAGTCGTGGGTGAGGCTGTAGTAGCCGAGGTGGTCGCCGAACGGCCCTTCGGGTTTCGTTCGCGCCGGGTCGATCCAACCGCTGATGACGAAGTCGGCCTCTGCGGGCATCGGAAGCGAGCGGCGCGGCGTAAGCCCGCCGGTAGCCGCAGCAGAGGACACGCGTAGCGGTTCTCGATGTACAGCTACCGGCGGGCTTACGCCGCGCCGCTCGCTAGGGGTGGCCATTACAACGCGCCGCCCCCCCAGCGCGGCGGCGAAGGCCAGTTCCGGCAGGCCTTCCGGCAGCGGCATCACGGCGGCGACCGCGAGCGCGGGCGGGCCCCCGACGATCACGTTCACGCGCAGGCGCTCGCCGCGGCGCACGGCCGCGGCGTGGTGCGCGCCGATCCCGCGATGAATCTGGTAGTGAAGGCCGACCTCGCGGTCGGGGACGTAGTCGTTGCCGCTCAGTTGCACGCGGTACATCCCGAGGTTGGACTTCGCCCAGCCGGGTGCGTCCGGGTGCTCGGTGTACACCTGCGGGAGCGTTACAAACGGACCGCCGTCGCGCGGCCAACTCTTCAGCCGCGGCAATTGCGAAACGGTCGTGGTGTGGCGCAGCACCGGCCCGGAGCGCACGAACTTGGGCCGTAACCGCCACGCGAGCAGCGGCACCTTCCAGTAGCGCCACGGGCGCTTGCGGAAGTTCGACGGATCGGTCTTCAGCTCGACCAGTTTGCGCACGTCGTCGAGCGCGTCGCGGAAGAGGAACTTGGCGCGGGCGATCGTGCCGAACAGGTTCGATACCATCGGGAACGGCGTGCCCTTCACGCGCGCGAAGAACAGCGCCGGTCCGCCCGCGGCGTACACCCGCCGGTGGATTTCGGCGGCCTCAAGGTCCGGGTCGATCTCCTGTTCGATGCGGACCAGTTGTCCGGTGCGCTGGAGGTCGGCGGCGGCGGCGGCGAGCGTGCGGTATCCCATAGAAACGGGGTGTTGTACGCCCGGCACAGAATTACCCTGTGGCGCGAACGGGTTCGGGTCGGTTTCTGAGATTTCGGTCGCAGGCGCGAACCGGCGCGCGGACTTTTCCGCCGCGGGCGTTTGGAACGGTTGCGACACGACTTATGGTACGGTAGCGACTATTCCCGGGCGCGCGCCCGGTTCGGTCGCGGACCCGAAGAACCGCACAAGGAAGCCGTGACACAACCCCCGCGCCCGCCGTTCCCGTGGGTTCCGGCCGCGCTGCTCGTCGCGGCGGCCGGAGCCGCCACGTACTGCGCGGCCAGCCTGCCGCCGTTGTACGCGGGGCCGGTCGCCGGCGCGCTGGCGCTGGTCGCGGGGGTGGTGGGGTGGGCCGGGCGCGCGGCGCGCGCGCCGGCGGCGGCTCTGCCGCCGATTGCCGGCCCCGCGCCCGTGACCGACTCGCTCCCGCCCGGCTCCGAGGCCCGGATGCGGCTGCTCGAATCGGCCGTGGTTCACGCGCACGACGCGGTCGCGATTCTGGAGGCCGCGCCGCGCCCGGACAGCGGCCGCGCCGTGCTGTACGTGAACGAGGCGTTCTGCCGGCTCACCGGGTACGGGCGCGAGGAGATCATGGGGCGCTCGCTGCACCTGTTGCGCGGCCCGTCCACGGACCCCGAATCGCTGGCCCGGCTGCGCGAGGCGATGGACACCGGGCGCTCGCTCCGTGTTGAACTGCGGAACTACCGCAAGGACGGGGTGCCGTACTGGGTCGATCTGAGCGCGGTCCCGGTTCCGGACCCGACCGGCAAGATCGCCCACTGGCTGCTGATCCAGCGCGACATCGACCGGCGCAAATCGGCCGAGCGCCGGGCCCGCCAGTCCGGGCAGTTGTTGCGCGCCATCATTGATGCGTTCCCCGGCCCGATCAGCGCGAAGGACCGCGACTCCCGTTATCTGGTGATGAACCAGTTCCAAGCGGACATGCTCGGCGTGGCCCCGGAACTGGCGATCGGGCGCACCGCGGCCGAACTGACGAACGCCGAGTACGGGTCGGTCACGGCGGACCGCGACCGCGAGGTCATCGCGACGTGCCACCCGGTGCAGTACGAGGTGCGGTACCCGGCCCCGACCGGGGACGGGCGGCCGTGGCTCACGACGAAGGCCCCGCTCTGGATGCCGGACGGGATCGACAGCGAGCCGGCCGGGGCGCGCGGGGTCGTAACCGTGGCGCTGGACATTTCCGCGCTCAAGGCCGCCGAGGGCGCGCTGCGGCGCAGCGAGGAACGGTACCGGCAACTGTTCCGCGCGGTCCCGCACCCGGTGTTCGTGTACGACGCGCACACCCTGCGCATCCAGTCGGTGAACGAGGCCGCGGTGCGCAAGTACGGGTACGCCCGCGAGCAGTTCCTCGCGATGTCCATGACCGACATCTGCCCGCCGGACGACGTGCCCCGCGCGACCCTCGGCGCGGCCGGCGACAGTTCGCTGCCGGACGGTCCGCCGGCCGCTCGCCGGCACGTCACCGCCGCGGGCGCGGTCCTCGACGTGGACGTGTCGTCGTTCGTGCTGAACCTCGAAGGCCAAGCGGTGAAGCTCGCGCTGGTGAACGACGTGACCGAGCGCCGCCGGGCCGAGGACGAGCTGCGCCGCAGCGAGGAACTGTTCCGCGGCATCTTCGAGAGCACCGGCGCGGGCGTGTCGCTGACCGACGCGAGCGGGCTGTTCGTGTCGTGCAACCCGGCGTTCGCCGCGATGCTCGGGCGCTCGGTCGAGGAGGTGCTGCGGCTGACCCCGGCCGCGATCACCCACCCGGACGACCTGCCCGGCCAGACGGCCCTGATGGACGAGGTGCGCGCCGGGCGCCGCGACCGCTTCACGTACCCGAAGCGGTACGTCCGGCCGGACGGCGAGACCGTGTGGGTCGAGCTGTCGTTCGCCGCGATCCGCACCCCGGAGGGCGCGTACGAGTACGGCCTCGGCGTGTCGGTGAACGTGACCGAGCGCCGCAAGCTCGAGGACCAGCTGCGCCAAGCGCAGAAGATGGAGGCCGTGGGCCAGATGGCCGGCGGCATCGCCCACGACTTCAACAACATCCTCACCGCGGTGATCGGGAACCTGTCGCTCGTGCGGCTGAACGAGTACGACCCGAACCGGCCACTGGTGTGCGCGGCGGAGCAGGCCGCGGTGCGCGCCGCGGACCTGACCCGCAAGCTCCTCGGGTACGCCCGGCGGAACCAACTCGTGTTCGCCCCGGTCGAGGCCCGCGACGCGCTGACCGAGGTGGCGGCGCTGTTGCGCCCCACGCTCGACCCGCGCATCACGCTGACGGTGGTCGCGGACCCGGACTGCCCGCCGGTCCACGCCGACCCGACGCTGCTCAACCAAGTGCTGATGAACCTGTGCCTGAACGCGCGCGACGCGATGCCCGGCGGCGGCGCGCTGGCGCTGACCGCGAACCCGGTCGAGCGCGGCCCGGACGACCCGTGCCCGGCCGGGTGGAGCGACCTCGCCCCCGGGCGGTACGTCCGCATCGCCGTGGCCGACACCGGGCACGGCATGTCCGAAGACGTCCTCGCGCGCATGTTCGAGCCGTTCTTCACCACCAAGGGCATCGGCAAGGGCACCGGGCTCGGGCTGCCGATGGTCCACGGGATCGTGAAGCAGCACCACGGGTGGATCGAGATCCACTCGCGCCCCGGCGCGGGCACGCGGATCGAACTCAACCTGCCCATCGCCGAGGTGACGAACACGCCCGCGGTGTCGGACGCGCCCACGCCACTGCCCACGGCCCTGACGGAGCAGGTGCCGGCCCACGTCGCGCGCCCGCCGCGCCCGCACACCGTGCTCCTCGTGGACGACGAGGCGATGATCCGCGACCTCGGGCGCACGGTCCTCACCCGCGCCGGGTTCCGCGTCCTCACCGCCGACGACGGCCAAGACGCGGTCGAAGTGTTCGCGCGGCACCGGGCCGAAATCGACCTCGTTATTCTGGACGTGACGATGCCGCGCATGAACGGGCGCGACGCCTTCCACCGGCTACAGGAACTGAACCCCGCGGCCCGCATCATGTTCTCGACGGGCTACTCGGCCGACGACCTGCCCGAAGTGGAAAGCTCCATCGGCCTGTTGAGTAAGCCGTACCGCCCGCAAGACCTCGTGGCCGCGGTGCGCACCGCGCTGACCATCACCCCGCAACCCGTCGGGTAGCGCCGCGGGGCGGCGCGCCTCAGTACTTCGCGAGGTCGCCGCCCTTTCCGAGTCCCAACCCGTCCGCGACCTGCTTCGCGCCCTCGCTCATGAACTTCAGCTCGCTGTTCACGGCGATGAACTGCCACCCCTCCGCGATGCGCGCCTTCGCTTCTTCGATGCTGAACGTGTGAATGCCGGCGGGCACGCCGATGCGCTTCGCCGCGGCGAGTATGTCCGAGAGCGCCTGCCGGAACGCCTCCGGGGTGGGCGGCTTGCCGTCGGCGCTGCGCATGGTCGCGGCGAGGTCGTTGGGGCCGACGAACACCGCGTCCACGCCGGGCACCGAGTACACCTCTTCAAAGTTCCGCACCGCCTGAATGTGCTCGCACTGGAGCACGATCAGGATTTCGTCGTCGGCCTTGGCGTAGTAGTCGGCCGGGGTCGCGCCGAAGTTCAGCGCGTGAACGCTGCCGCCGACGCTGCGCGTGCCGCGCGGCGGGTACAGGCACGCGCTCACCGCGGCCGCGGCCTCGGCGCGGGTACACACCATCGGCACCACTACGCCGTACCCGCCGTTGTCGAGCACGCGCTTGATGTGGTCGTGGCGGTTCGCGGGCACGCGCACCAGCGGCACGCCCCCGGCGTCCGCGATGCTGGCGATCATGTGCGTCGTGGTCTCGACGTTCACGAGCGAGTGCTCGACGTCGACCGTGAGCCAGTCGAACCCGGCGCGGGCGAGGAACCGGGCCGCGGTGACGCTGCCGAGCGACAGCCACGTGCCCACGGTGGGCTTCCCGGCCTTGAGGAGTTTCTTAACGGCGTTGGTGCGCATGGGGCGGAGGGTGGGGTGAGCGGGTGGGGCGCACAGAGAGCATACGCCGCGCGGTCAGCCGGTCCACTTCCCCCACTCGCTCTCCGGCCGCGACCGCGGACGGTGCGCCGGCGGCTCCGACGCCTCCAGCACCGATTCGCTCAAGCTGAACTCGACGACCTCGCCCCAATCGTAGACTCGGCGCGGGCGGTACGCGTACTCGCACGGCTCCGGGCCGAACGGCCCGGACACGCCCACCACTTGTGTGTGCGAGCGCATCGGGCGCGTCGGGTACGTGACCCAATCGCCCACCTTGAACTGGGTTGCTCCGAATGCTCGCACACAGGGCATGATTCGTCCTCCACCAATACCAGACCGCGTAGGTTCGTGTCGGGTTCGTGTCGGTCGCGGTCGAGCGAGGCCCGACGGCCCGCGAGCTGTGCGTATCCGCCGACGGCGGTCTTCTGGAGCCGGCCTCTGCGAGGCCGGGGCGAACCTCTCGATCAGGTTCGCGCGTCGCACCGATGCTGAATCGCATGTGTGGCACCGGCCTCACCGTGGCCGGCTACGGAAAGAGGGCGCGCAAGCGGGAGACGTTTGGCCTTCTGGCCGTCGGGCCGCGCTCGCAAAGCCTCGCTCGACCGCGACCTACAACACGGGCAGCAACCTCACGCGACCGAAGTCGGTTGTCGCGCGGCGCGGTTCAGTTCCCGTGTTCGGTGGTGACCCAGCGCACGGTGCCGCTGGCCGAGCGCATCGCCACCGAGTGGGTGACGAGGTGCTCGCCCGATTCCACGCCGCGCAGCAGCGACCCGTTCGTGATCCCGGTGGCGCAGAACATCACGTCGCCGCGCGCCAAGTCCTCCACGCCCAGCACGCGGTCGTCGGCCCGGACCGCGTCGTCGCCGCGCTTGTCGTAGAGCTGGCACTGGATCGCCCCGCCGAGGCACTTGAGCGCCGCGGCGGTAATCACCCCCTCCGGCGCGCCGCCGATGCCGAGCGACAGGTCGATCCCGCTGTTCGGGCGCGCGACCGCGACCCCGGCGGACACGTCGCAGTCCATAATCAGCTTGATGCGGCACCCCAGCGCGCGCAGCTCCGCGATGAGCGGCGCGTGCCGCGGGCGGTCGAGCAGGCACACGGTCAGTCGGTTCAGCGGCTTGCCCAGCGCCTCGGACGCGGCGCGCGCCGTGACCGCGATCGGGTCCGTGAGCGACAGCGCGCGCCCGGTCTCGCGCGCCCACTTCACCACGCGCGGGCCGAACGCGAGCTTGTTCATGTAGAAGCACTCGGTCTCGAAGAAGCTCCCGCGCCCGGCGAGCGCGAGCACCGAGAGCGCCTCGTACCCGCCCTTCGCGGTCGGCGTCGTGCCCTCGATGGGGTCCACCGCGATGCTGTACATCGGGCGCTCGCTCAGGATCGCGTTCGCGCCGACGACCTCGCCCTTGAACAGCCCGAACGAGTCGTCCTTGATGCCCTCGCCGATGGCGATTTCGGCCGCGAACGGCACCCGGTTCAGCCGGTCGCGCATGGCCTCGACCGCGGCGCGGTCGGCCGCGGGCTTGTCCCCGCGCCCGACCCACTCCGCCGCGGAGATGGCCCCGGCTTCGGTCACGCGCACGAGATCGAGGTGAAGGTTCTGCACGACGCGGCTCCAGTCGGGGGCCGGGGAACGACGGGCCGCGCGGGGCGCGTGCGCGCCCCGCGCGGCCGGCGCGCGTCACCCGTAGAAGGCCCCGCCCCACGCGGGCGGCTACGGGTTCTCGGCGTCGAACTTCTCGTTCAGCCGGCGCACGATCTCGTCCGAGAACTCGACCGACGACTCGACGTAGAACGGCTGGAGCGCCGGCGGCTTCAGCTTCAGTTCCTTGATGAACGGGTTGTCGCGGTCCTCGCGCGTCACCGCGTCCGGGTACGCCAGCAGCGCCGACAGGTTGTTCTCGCGCGCCAGCCCTTCCGCCGCCGCGTACAGTTCGTCGTACAAGCCGGTGATGAACGCGGTGGCGCGCTCGTTGAGCAGCTTCTGCGTGTCGCGGTCGAGGTCCTCGACGCGCCGGGCGATGAGCCGCATGTCGGTCTCGATCTGGTCGCGGCGCGGCCCGACGGGGGCGGTCTTGTGGGCCGCTTGCAGGTACTCGTACATCGCCCGCATGCCGTTCAGGTTCACCAGAAGGCGGTCCTTGTGCGCGCTCAGCGTGGCGGCGCTGGTCTTCGCGCGCTTGTACTCGCGCATCACCTTCGCCATGTTGAAGTAGCCGGTTTTCTGGCCGACCACGAGGGGCGGCTTGGCGGCGTCGGCCTTCACCGCGTCCGGGGGCTTCGGAGCCTTTTCCGGTACCGCCGCGCCCGCGACGAACGCCGCCCCCACCACCGCGAGCGTGCCCGCGACCGCCGCGCTCCATCGCACCATGTCGAAGCTCCTCGTGTACGAAACGGGGGCACGCTACTCGCGAACGGCGCGGCGCGACAAGGCCAACTCGCGCGCGTCGGCGCACAGCGTCAGGAACCCGGCGAGCGCCCCGTCGAGGCCGTAGCGCGCGCGCACCCGTGCGGCCCCGGCCGCGCCCAGCGGCTTGTACGCGCCGGGGTCGCTCAGCACGCGGTCGGCGAGATCGGCGAAGGCGTCCGGGTCGAAGAACGGCGCGAGCAGCCCGGTGCGCCCGTGCTCGATCACCTCGCGCACCGGCGCGGTGTCCGAGGCCAGCACCACCGCGCCGCACGCCAGCGCGTCGAACAGCGACCACGACAGCACGAACGGCACCGTCAGGTAGATGTGCAAGTCGCTAGCGGCGAGCAACCGGGCGAGGTCCGGTTCCGGGATCGAGCCGGTGAAGACGAACCGCGACAGGTCGTAATCGTCCTGCGCCAGCACCCACTCCTTGAAGGTCTTGCCGCCGGTAAAGCGGGCGTCGCCGCCGTAGCACACGCGGTCCGCGCCGACCACCGCGAACAGCACGTCGTTCCTTCGCGCGCACAGCTTTTTCGCGGCGCGCATGAAGATGTCGAACCCGCGCATCGACTCGAACCCGCGCGCGACGTAGGTGACGAGTTTCGTCCCCGCGGGCACGGGCCTTCCGGCCACCGCGCGCGGCGCGGCCGGGTCCGGCTTCCACAGGTCCGTATCGATGCCGTCGAACAGCACGCGCAGCTTCGGCCGGTATTCCGCGGGGAACCGCGACAACTGCCACGCGGTCGGGCAGTAGCCGAGGTCGCAGTGGTCGAGGTCGAGGAGGATCATCGCGTTGCGCGCGCGGGCGCGCGGCCGGTCTTCGGGCCGCGGCGGGAAGTCCGGGCGGAAGTCCATGTCCGAGTCTTCGGTGCGGTAGAAGTACTCGAACAGGTTCACCACCGGCACGCCGGGGTACAGGTCGCGCAGGAACAGCGTGGAGCCGAACCCGCTGTGCCCGACGATCACGTCGGGGCGAATGTCGGGGCGCATTGCGAGCGCGTCGTGGACGCCGCTCGCGTGCCACACGCCGTTCTCGAAGGTACGGCTGGCGTGGTGCGTCTGCGCGGTCGCGCCGCCGGCGAGCGCGTACTTCACGCACTGCACGCCGCGCACGGTCCCTTCCTGCTTGTTCGATACGAACGTACAGCGATAGCCGGGCATCGCCGCGAGCCGGAACGCGAACGGCCCGAACTGCGCCGGAAAGTTCTGGTGGACGAACAGAACGTGCATGGTGAGGTTCTACAGAAGCAGAAGAGAAGAGTTTCGACAGGATCACAGGATGAAACAGGATCAGAAGAGCCGAGTTCTTCTCGTCTTCATCTCTGTTCATTCCGTGATCCTGTCGAAACTCTTCTCTTCTGCTGCGGCGAATCTTCGGCCGCCTCTGGACGCAGGGGCGTTTGCCGGCCATGCTGGACGCGACTTTCCGCCGCCTACGGGAGCACGCCATGAGCGCCGACCCGCGCAACTCCGCCGACGACCCGGCCCGGACCACCGACCTGCCCGCGCCGGCCGCCGCCGCGCCCGACCGCACGACCGACCTGCCCGCGCGCGGCGACACGTCGGTCGCCCCGCACGGCGAGACCGGCACCTTCGACCCGCGCGACTCGCTCCGCACGGGCGCGCACACACCGTCGGGCGACGACGACGAGGGCGACATTACGGCGCGGACCGCGCCGCTCGGCTACGAGATTCTCGGCGTGCTCGGGCGCGGCGGCATGGGCGTCGTGTACCGCGCCCGGCAGCACGGGCTGGACCGCGTCGTCGCGCTGAAGATGATCCTCGCCGGGCCGCACGCCAGCCCGTCCGTGGTCGCGCGGTTCCGCGCCGAGGCGCAGGCCGTGGCCCGGTTCCAGCACCCGAACTTGGTGCAGGTGTTCGAGGTGGGCGAGCACGAGGCCATGCCGTACATGGCGCTCGAGTTCGTGGACGGGGGCACGCTGGCGAAGAAAATCGCGCGCGAGCCGCAGCCGCCGGCGTTTGCCGCCGAGACCGTCGAGCAACTGGCCCGCGCGATGCAGTACGCCCACGACCGCGGCATCGCCCACCGCGACCTCAAGCCGGCGAACATCCTCATCGCGGGCGACGGCACGCCGAAGATCACCGACTTCGGCCTCGCCAAAGCGCTGGAGGGCGACAGCGGGCAGACGCACAGCGGGCAGATCATGGGCACGCCCAGTTACATGGCCCCGGAGCAAGCGGAAGGGCGGCCGGACGTGGGCGCGCCGGCCGACGTGTACGCGCTCGGCGCGATCCTGTACGACCTGCTAACCGGCCGCCCGCCGTTCGCCGGGTCGAGCGTGTTGGACACGCTGGAAATGGTGCGCACGCGCGAGCCGGTGCCGCCCAGCGACCTGACCGGCAAGCTCCCGCGCGACCTCGAAACGATCTGCCTCAAGTGCCTCCAGAAAGACCCGGTCAAGCGGTACGCGAGCGCCGCGGACCTCGCCGACGACCTCACCAACTACCTCGAAGGCAGGCCCATCACGGCGCGCCCGGTGGGGCGCGTCGAGCGCGCCGTGCGCTGGGCCAAGCGCAACCCCGCCGGGGCCGGTGTCGTCGTGCTGGCCGGGTTCTTGTTCGTCGTCATGTCCGTCGCCGCGGTGCTGCTGTCCGTCTCGGAGGCCAAGGCCACCGACGCGAAGCTGCTCGCGCAGGGCGAAGAGAAGAAGGCGAAAGACGCGCTCGAAGGCGAGAAGGCCGCGCTCGCGAAGGAGAAGCAGGCCGTCGCCGACAAGGACGCGGCCCTCAAGAAAGAAACGGCTGCGGTGATCGCGAAGGAGCAGGCGCGGGCCGACGAGGAGGCCGCGAAGAAGGCCGCCGTCGCCAACGGCGCGCTGTACGCCGGGCAGCGCAACGAGACCCTGCTCACCGTGCGCGAGGTGCTGCGCGAGGTGGACGGGCTGATGAAGGGCAAGGCCGCGCTCGCCCCGCTCCGGCTCCAGATCGTCAACAAGATGCTCGCGCGCCTGAACGCGGTGAAAGTGCCGGACGAACGAAACGTGCTCGACGCGCGCACCGAGGGCATCGCGTACTCGCGGCTCGGTACGATCTATTTCGAGACCAACCAAATCGAGAAGGCGGCGCAGTGGACGAACAAGGCCCACACCCTTCTCGCGAAGCTCGCGGCCGACAGCCCCGCCGACGCCGTCGCGCTGTTCAACGTGTCGAACATCAGTCACCAACTCGCGGACGTCGAGTGGCGGCTCGGCAACGGGGCGCGGGCGCGCGAGCTGCACGTCGCCGGCCTCAAGGCGCGCCACGCGCGCGTGCCGATTGTCGAGAAGCTGGTGAAGGACGGTGCGATCAAGGACAAGGACACCAACACGAAATACGGGCCGGGCGACCTGTACAACGCGCAGTTCCAAGTCGCGGACAGCCACCGGCTGCTGGGCACCGCGGCCCTGCGACTCGGCGACCCGGTGGCGGCAGTCGAGAGCTACACCGCTTCGGACACAGCCTTCGGCGCGCTTCGCACCGCGGGCGCGCTCGACGTGCGCCGGTTGCGTGCGGAACTTCAGGTACGGCTCGGCGACGCCCGCGCGAACCTCGGAGCGTTCGACGCGGCCGAAAAGCACTACCGCGCGGCCCTGACCGAGCGCGAAACCCTCCTCAAGATCACTCCCGATAGCGCCGGGTACGGGCTGGCGCTGCGCACCGACATCGCCCTCGCGCGCACGGCGCTGGGTGACTTCCTTCTCGCGGCCCGCACGGACGTGACCGCGGCCGAGGCCCTGTACGCGCAGGCGCAAGAGCAGTTCACGACCGCGCTCAAGGCCGCGCCGGACGACCTCGCGGGGCAGTGGCTGGTCGCGGCGATGAACTACCGGCTGGGCTGCGCGGCCCGGCAGCGCGGCGGGTTCGCCGCGCTCGGCGGCGCGTTCCGCGCGGCCGCGCACTTCGACGAGTGTCTGCGCCTGCGCGCGGCGCTGGCGAAGATCGACCCCACCGACGTGCAGCCGCGAGTCGAGTACATGCTCGCGCTGGCGCGCGTCGGGAAGGCGGTCGAAGCCGAAAAGCTGGCGAAGGAGTTGCTCGCGCTCAAGACGCTCGACCAGCAGACGCGCTTTCAGGCGGTGTGCGGCCTCGCGGTGGCCGGCACGCACGCCGCCGACCCCGCGGTCGCCAAGCGGTGCAAGGACTTGGCGTTCGGCGTGCTTGCGGAACTCGTGCAAACGTGGAAGGCCCGCGGGCAACTCGAACTGGACCCGGACCTCGCCGGCCTCCGCGCCGACCCGCGGTTCGCGGCGCTCGTGGGCGCGAAGAAGTAGGGGCGGCTGATGTTCGTCGTGACCCGCTTCAACGGGTCACGGGGCCGGCGGCCTTCGCGGTGGCACGCCGGGCTAAGACCCGCTGAAGCGGGTCACTACGAACATCCGGCGCGGGGCCTTGCGATTGCCGCGGGTTCCGCGCCGGGTATAATCCCCCCCTGTCTCGCAGCCTCTCCGATTACCGGCTCGCGACACGACGCGCGCACTTCAGCTAATTAGGAGTCAGCATGGCCGACGGACGCGACCAGCCCGCCGGGTTCAACTACCGCACGGCCCTGCCGTGGACCAACATCTTCCGCTGTTTCCAGATCGCTCTGGACCCGCGCAAGCTGTTCATCGCCGCCGGCGGCATCCTCACGATGTCGTTCTCGTGGTGGGTGCTGTCGAACGTCTTCTACTACAAGGCCCCGCTCGAAAACGACCAAGACTACAACGTCGCGGTCGTGAAGAAGGACTTCGAGGGGAAGAAGAACCCCGCGACCGGGGCCGACTACAAGACCGAGGAACTGGACGCGGCGGCGGCGACCGAGGCCCGGCGGCGGTTCGACCGCGACTACGCCCGCTGGCAGCAACTCGACGCGCTGGCCGGGCCGGGCGGCCGGCTCCGCACCCTGCCGTGGTACGAGTACCGCGGGCCGAACCCGTTCCTGTTCTTCACCGACGCGCTGGGCGGCTCCGCGGCCGACCGCGACCGGGCCGTCGGCGGGTTCTTCTCCGGCTCCGTGCCTGTGCTCGTCGAGCCGCTCGTGAAGCTGCTGCTCCCGGTGGCGAAGCTCGTCTCGCCCGGCATCAGCTTCCAGACGCGCGTGTTTCTGTTCTTCGTGCTGTTCGCGAACATCGCGGTGTGGGCGTTCTGCGGCGGGGTCATTACCCGCATCGCCGCGGTGCAGCTCGCGAACAAAGGCCCCATCACCCTGATGCAGGCGGTGCGGTTCGTGACCGCACGCTACATGAGCTACCTCGGCGCGCCGCTGATCCCGCTGGGCATCATCGCCGCGGCCGTGTTCGGCCTGTTCATGTACGGCCTCGTGGCGCTGGTCCCGCTCCTCGGCGACATCGTGCTGCTCGGTTTCGGGCTGCCCGCGGTGCTGATCGGCGGCGCGATCATGACGGTGTTCCTGATCGGCCTCGTCGGGTACCCGATGATGTACACGACGCTGAGCGCCGAGGGCGACCAGAGCGACACGTTCGACGCCCTGTCGCGCTCGGTGAACTACGTGTACCAAGCCCCGTGGCACTACATCTGGAACTGGTTGGTGGCGATCTTCTACGGGGCCGCGGTCACGCTGTTCGTGCTGTTCTTCGCGTCGGTCGCGGTGTACGTCGGCAAGTGGGCCGTGGGCCTCACCGCGAGCGTGGTGTGGCAGGACCGCAAGCCGGAGTACCTGTTCATCTACGCCCCGGAATCGTTCGGCTGGAAGGAACTGCTGACGAAGGAAAGCCCCTACGCCGTTCAGGGCGCGTGGGCCGGGATCGACCGCGACGGCAAGGAAACGACGGACCTCACGAAGTCGAACCGGCTCGTGATGACCTACAAGCCCGCGAACAAGGAACTGTACGAGCAGAACCGGGCCGACTTCTGGTGGTACAACAACTGGGGCGCGGGCATCGTGTGCTTCTGGCTCACGCTCGCGTTCCTGATGATGCTGGGTTTCAGCTACAGCTTCTTCTGGTCGGCCGCGACGATGATCTACTTCCTGATGCGGAAGAAGGTGGACGAGGCGGAACTGGACGAGGTGTTCGAGGACGAGGAGCCGGAGCCGCCGCTCGCGCCGCCGAAGCTCGCG
>Ga0194132_10003796_pt1 | contig 26423 bp, 22 predicted proteins | sample TA2KigOf80mmetaG_FD_148612 | JGI IMG/M metagenome (GOLD analysis project Ga0194132, IMG submission 148612) | Freshwater microbial communities from Lake Tanganyika, Tanzania - TA2015054 Kigoma Offshore 80m | ecosystem: Environmental > Aquatic > Freshwater > Lake | place: Tanzania: Lake... | reverse complement strand
ACACGTGCCGATCCCAGTCCTCAAATTGGAACCAGCACCCTCGCAGATCACGCCCCTATGCGAAATGTGGCCCCAGAACAGCGCTTACGTAAATACCCGATATCCCGTCGGCTCTCCAGACAAGGAGACGCAGCTTGTGCTAAAGGTCGATAACCGTTGTTTAGAGGCCTTCAGCCGCGATTGGTTAAGCGCTGCGGAGCCGCCACCCTCTCAACTGACATGGTGGCAGATGGCACACCTTGTGAACGCAATCGATTTCGGACGTTGGATCGTGGCCCTTGCAGCGGGTGCCCTGGCCACCCAAGCTGCCCCCGCGCACCTACAAACTGGCGCAGTCCGAACCATATTGCACTTGGATCTTGCCTTGACCGAACTCACGCGATCGCTGCTGGGAGCCCAGTCGCGCCGCCTGCTTGACTGGAACGCGCAATAGCATTGCAATGAGAAGTCAGCGGGTCTGAAAGCGCATAAATACGACGTCAGCAACCGTCGGCAACCGAACGATGTCTTCTATCTCTGTGACGACGATGCGAGCCACGTCCTCACGACCTAGTTCGTCGCGGCGGTCAAACCAGAGAGTCAGAACCGCGTTATAGATACGCATATTTGCCAGCTTCTGGGCATCAGCATCGAATGGCGACGGTCCTGATCCGCTCGCACCGCCAGATACAAGGTGCTTGGCCTCCTCGCGAAACTTGACCGCCATATCCACGACGAGGGTTCGCGATCCGTTCCGCAGAACGATAGGCTGTATCTTGAAGAAGCCCTGATATGGCTGTGCGCTACCCGTATGCTGCCCCTTGCTTTCCTCGGCTACACTCGCACGAGCTGTACCGAGGAATAGAGCCAGCACCAGAATCAGCGCGCCGATATATGCGGTTTCCCGGATTCCCTTAGATCCAGTCACATTCAGCCTACCCGTAGAAGTCGGCTAGCGACGAGCTTGATGTCGTAGGCAGCCAAGCACGCCGGGAAAAGCGCCATTAACGGCTGCTGCCGCCGTATCGCTGCCGGCACATTGCCGTCGGCCCTCACATAGCCGATTGATCTCGGTTCTGTCTTGAGGAAGCGCGATACGACCGCCACGAAAGCGCGCACCAGACTTTCGGATTCCTCTGCTGTCTGAACCATGTTCGGCACCAGCAGTACGCGTTCGCGAACTTGGGAAGGAAGAACCTTAATGACCGAATAAGCGTCCATGATCGACGTCGGCTCAGGACGCAGGATGAGAAATATGTAGTCGGAGATATCCAGAAAATCAATTACTTGTTCCTCGATTCCCGCGCTGAGATCGACGAGCACAAAGTCATAGCTGTCGCGAACCGTAGCAAGAGCGTCCTTAATGCGACGACGCTCCACGGGCGTCATATTGTTCAAGAACGAATTCACAGGACGACCGCTGATCACGTCACAGCGGATCTCAGAAGAGTGGCTTACAATCTCTAAAAAGCTGGCCGCGCCGAGGAGAAAGTCGTTGATATGACGGCGCGGCGTCATGCCGATCTGAATGTCGACGTTAGCCAGGCCCAAATCGCCATCAAATACCAGCACACGCTGCTGATGCTCAGCCAAGGCATGCCCGAGACTTACAGTTAGGAATGTCTTACCCACGCCTCCTTTTCCAGACAGCACTGAAACGATCTTGCCCATGGTCACTCCTAACGAGCTATCCGCATCTGTAGAGCTGAGATAAAGCCGCCAGACGAGGCGAGCGAGACAGGTTCTGACAGACGGCGCGAGCCCTGCAAACCCATCAATACATAGTTTTCCAGAATTACGGACGTCAGCAGAGCACCAAGTTTTCTCGTGATATCACACTTGGTAACAATGATCCGGTCGACCCCAAAACGCTTCACAATAGCGAGTAGATCGGCTGTCTCGCCTGCTTCGAGGCCGGCGGGCGCGACCAGGACGCTACGCCCACCTAACCGCTCGGCGTAGCAGACGGCTGCCTCAATCTCTTCAAGATTCCAAGGATGGATTCCCGGAGCATCACACAAGAATACGTCAGAACTCGTCGATCTGTTCAGTGCCTTCTGCAAGCCCTCAGGGCGCGCGGCATTCACGACAGGCATGCCGATAAGAGACGCGAGGTGCTCAAGCTGCGATCCCCCACCGAGGCGATTTTGGTCGAGGTTCACCAAGGTAACGCGCTGTCCAGCTGATACGAGTGTCGAGGCCGCCTTCGCGACTGTGACCGTTTTACCAGCGCCGGGCGGGCCGATGAGAACGACCACGCGCGAGGCCTGCGTGAAATTGGCCAGCTGATCGGTGCGAATAACGGTGTAAAGAAACTCGTCGACCGCTCGGCGCGGATCTTCCAGTGGACGAGAACGGACATAACTTTCGAATTGTGAAAGCACCACGCCCTGGAATCCGGTGCTTTGCATGACCAAACGGGCATCGCTGCGTAACGCCTCCTCGCCGACACAGTCGCTAAGTGATCCCTGCGGGGGCACCGACACCGTGAAGACGACGCTATTCGCGTCCTGAGCCGTCCTCAGTACAACTGCATCACCGCCATAGCGCTCACGGATTTGAGCGTAGCCGTCGGACAGGGTCGGCGCGCTGAAAGACTGGATATACATCAGATCCGGCCTTCGACCACGACATCGACTGCCTCATCGATCTCGCCTTGGCCAAGCACAGATGTCGAGCGGCCTTGCCGGCGAAGGAGCTCAGAGACAAACGGACGCAACCCGTCTGGTACAACCAGAACAAGTCCGGTTTCCGCAGCGCGCTTGCGCTCCGCTTTTGTCAGTTCCTCGAGCAGACGCGCCGCCTCAGCGCCGCTCAACGTGCGCGCTGGAGCTTCCTCGGCTGTTTCGGCAGCCCGCGGAACATAGACCAACGCGTAAATCCGCCCACCACCTCTCTCAGCAATCTGTAAACAGATGCCTCGACGCAAGCGCCGTCGGACCTGCTCCACCAAGTCGTCAAAGTCGCGGGCTCGTGGAGCTGCCTCGGCAGCAGCCTCGATGATTTCGGGCAGATTGCGGATCGAAACATTCTCGCGCAGCAGGCCACGCAGAACTGCCTGGACGCCGGCGACGCTGATCGAAGACGGAATCACAGTCTGTACAAGCTTGTGGTGCTCCTCACCGATGCGATCAATCAGCTTTTGAGTCGCGGCAAAGCTGATCAGCGAATCCAGGTGGCGGCGAACAATCTCGCTGAGATGCGTGACCAGGATAGTCAGGGGCTCAACCACGGAGAAGCCTGCGGCTTCGGCCGCGGCTCGATGAGTGCGCTCTAACCACAACGCAGGTATGCCAAAAGTCGGATCGGTCGTTCGCACGGCCGGGAATTCCGGCGCGCTGTCACGGGGATTCAACGCCAGGAGTTGGTCCCCCTGCATACGCCCGCTGGCAACGCGGTGCTCCTTGATGAAAATAGCATACTCGTCATCGTCGAGCTCGATGTTGTCTTGGACGCGAATTGCAGGAATGACTACGCCGAGTTCCTTTGCCATCTTGCGCCGTAGATTTTTGAACGCAGCCACGAAAGCACTATCATCTCCATGGCGCAGGACGGCTAGGATTCCGTATCCGATTTCGAGACGCACATCATCGATCTTAAGGTCGTCAAGGATCTCGGATTCCGGATCCAGTGCTAACGGCTCGTTACCTGGCGTGCCGCCCATCGCCGTCCCGTCCTGCAATGCCCCAAGCGCCGACCTGTCTAATGCTGCCGATCTACTAATCAATAAGCTTATGCCGCCTATCGCGGCGGCCAAGGCGAGAAACAGAACCGTCGGCATGCCCGGCACCAGACCGAGAACCATCATGATCGAGGCGGCAACCAGAAGAGAATTTGGGTGGGCAGCGAACTGTCGCGAGACAATACTGTCAGTTCTCTCCGTGGCCCCGGTCTTTGTGATGATCAGGCCGGCCGCCGCGGCAATGATCAGGCCGGGCACCTGCGCCACGAGGCCATCGCCGATGGTTAGGATCGTGTAAACCTTGAGAGCCGCAGCAAAGCCAAGCCCCTTCTGCCCGACTCCGATGATCAATCCGCCCAGGATATTGATGAGGATGATGACGATGCCAGCGATCGCATCGCCTTTGACAAATTTAGAAGCGCCGTCCATGGCGCCATAGAAATTGCTTTCTTCCTCCAGGGTCCGGCGGCGCGTGCGAGCTTCCACCTCGCTGATCAACCCCGAAGAAAGATCAGCGTCGATCGCCATTTGCTTACCAGGTAGCGCATCGAGCGTAAAGCGAGCACCAACCTCGGCGATCCGTCCAGAGCCTTTCGTGATCACGATAAAGTTGATGATCAGCAGCACAGAGAACACGATCGCTCCAATGACGACGCTATCGCCCATCACGAAATGACCAAATGCCTCTATAACGTGCCCGGCCGATGCCGTCCCACTGTGACCTTCTGCAAGGATGAGCCGAGTGCTGGCGACGTTCAACGCAAGCCGATATGTAGTCGCGATGAGGAGAACCGTCGGGAAAGAGCTGAAGTCCAGAGAACTTCGGATGAACAGCGTCAGGATCAGGATTATGAGCGACAGAGAGAGGGAAATCGCCAGCAGAAAGTCCAATAAGAAAGGCGGAATCGGAATGACAAGAATGCCTACGACGATGAGCACACCAATGCTCATCGCGATCGGACCGGCCTGGACGGGATTACTCGTCAAGCCAAACCATGGCAGAGCCCCGCGTCCGGCCCTGATGAAGCTACTGGACATATCGCTCCAGTTTATTGCGCAGCGTTTGTATGGAGATTCCCAAAATGGTCGCGGCGCGTGTGCGGTTGCCGTAACAGTGATCGAGTGTCGCTTTGATCAGCCTCTCCTCAACCTCAGCGATCGAATGGCCGACAAATATATCTATGGGGGACAGGGATTCTGCTGCCGCGACGGGTTGGTCATCTTGCATTGGCTTGGTTGACGAGGACTTTTCCGGCTCGCTGCCTACCACCGGCTCGTCGATCGACCCAATTGCGGATGCCATGTCCAACTCTGCCATGGCACGGTTTGCTAAGGCGGATCGTTGCTCTCCCGTGAAGATGATATCGTCTGTTTCCAATAAAGTTCCAGGCGCGATCAGCACGGCCCTATAGATTGTGTTCTCCAATTCACGCACGTTTCCGGGCCAGCCATAGGCCAGAAGCTTCTGGAGCGCCTCGGGAGAGACCCGCTTTTCCGGCAACTCATTCTTGGCACAGTACTTGCGGCTAAAATGCGTAATCAGCGCCTCGACATCCTCCAGCCGATCACGCAGTGGCGGCACGACGAGGTTGATGACGTTAAGACGGTAATAGAGATCTTCGCGAAACCGGCGCTCGGCTACTTCTTTGGCTAGATCTCGGTTCGTGGTCGCAACGATGCGCAGATCAACCTGGACCACCGATCGTCCGCCAATTCTGTCAATCTGCTTCTCTTGAATTGCGCGCAACAGTTTCGCCTGCAGTCGCAGATCCATCTCCCCGATTTCATCAAGAAGAAGCGTTCCGCCAGATGCCTCCTCAAACTTACCGATACGTCGAGCGACAGCTCCGGTAAAGGAACCCTTCTCGTAGCCGAAAAGCTCGGATTCCAGAAGATGATCAGGTATGGCGGCGCAATTAACGGCGACGAAGGGCCCACTCTTTCGCCGGCCGTGTGCATGAATCTCTCTCGCAATGACCTCTTTCCCCGTGCCGGTCTCTCCAACCACCAGAATTGGCGCATCGGAGGCGCCGACCCGGCGCGCCAGCGCGACAAGGCCGATCATAGTGGGATGACGATGGACAATTTCGATCTCAACGGCTTGGACGGACTGCACAAGCTCCGCCGCTAGACGATCCTCCAGCGGCAACCTGAGGAAATCTCTCACCCGTAGATCCAGCAGGCGGTCAGCAGATACCCGGCCAGGGTCCCGGCCGAAGGCGTATACCGGCGCGGCACCGCTGATCTCGACCGCCATCAACAGATCTGTCTCCGCGCCACCTGCAGCTTCGACCAGAACAAGCGGAGGCGCACCCCGGTCCGCGACTCGCGCGCGCAACTCGTCAATTCCGACACATACCTGCGGCGCCGCGCCGTGCCGACGCAGTAGCGTCGATAGATTGTCGCAATCGAAGCGCGAGCGCCCGACAATGCAGATTTCGACTGGCGTCTTCGCCATACCTAGCCATCCTGGATCTTCAGGACCTCCGTCATCGACACACTCAACCGCTCGCCCTGAATGATCAATTCGCCTTTCGCAACGCGTCGATTGTTGACGTAAATCTCGATTGGCTCTCCAACCTTCGAATCGAGCTCGATGACGGCACCACGACCGAGCTTCATAAGATCATTAACCTGCAGCACGGCTTTTCCGAGTACTGCCATAACCTGAACGGGGATCCGGTAAACTGAAGAATCAGAAGGTTGCGCGGGCGGCGCACCTTCCAAAACCGGCCCCCCCGGACCATCAGACTTCTTGAAGTCGGGAAGATCATCTGCTTTGAGAGTGTTCTGGTCACTCATTGACGCCACCTTTTCTCGCTGACTGAACTTCGCCCCCAAACGCGGCTCGGATATCTTCCATCAGCGAATCGAAATCAATTACCGCACGCTCCTCGCGGGAGCTCTCGAAAATGGCCAAAGCTTCGCCGTCTCCGGTTTTTATGGTGACGCCGGCTGTCTGCAGCGAAGTCAGGAACTCCGCGGCGTTAGTCTCGAGATACTGCAGCGCAGATGCGGAGATCCTGAACGACAGTACATCGCCGGCACGTATCCGGGCCGAATAGGCGGTCACGTAACGAGCGAATAGCGCATACAGAGTGCGCCGGTCGTCTCCGAGCGCGAGCCGCGACGCCAGCAGGCGAAGCGCTTGGTCGATAGCGCTGTCCTGCTGCAGGCCACGGCGCTCCACCGCCGCCATGAGTTCCTTCAGTTGGTCCGAAGTCTCGCGAAAATGCTCGCGCGCCTTGGCGAGATGGGTTGCGGACGTTTCCCGCAGCCCATCGGCTACCCCCCTCTCGTACGCTACACTCTCGGCTGCTGCGACGAGCCGTCGATGTTCCGCAGAAGGAATCGGCGGATCTGCTGTCGCCGCAGTATCCAAGTCGGCTGGCTGCGGGACCGGCGGCTCTTGCAGGGCGAATAGCGGCCTGAATATGGGCCGCAAGGATTGTTTGGACGCGGCGATTGTCATGACCCCGAGAGGCTCGAACGGTAAAATAGAGCTTTCGGCTATAGACGATTGCCATCTCCCGCCGACGCAAGATTACTCCATATTCGATCCGATAGGGGCCACCTACCAAAGCCGGTCCGTATCGGACCGACCGCCGGTTAGGCTTTGGGCTTCATTGAATCCGCGTACTGCTTCAAAGTCTCGCGCAGGGAGCCAAGCCGCCCGAGTGTGGTTTCCATCCGCTGATAACGGGCCATCAGATTTTCGCGCTCGCGCTCGAACCGGAGCTTCAGCTCGTCGATCTTGCTTTGCCGGCGCTTATTCTGATCGGAAAGCTGGGTAATCTCTTTTGCAAGAAGTCCGTCCTCAACCTTGGCATAGCTGTCCGCCGCGAAGTGGAGTTTGCCTGCGAAGCCGGGCTGCAGAGTAAAGCTGGCGCTGTCGCCGTCGCCTGTGCCGCCGGTGTAGAGAAAGCTCAGGCCCTCCGCCGGCCCCGCAGTCACCGTATAGAGACTGCCGGACCGCGTCACAGCGTAGGCGGTGCCACCGAGCTCCACCCGCGGCACCCCCCCAGTGAAGCGCAGCGTGTATGTCCCATCGGCGGCTTGCGTCTTGTCGGAGAACGAGATGGCGCTCAGGTTCGCCGAGGCGGCGGTGAACGTGAACTGGAAGAGGCGGCGGACCCGGTCGGGCGCATTGAGGAACGCGCTGGTCAGTGCGTTTTGATCGATCTCGAGCTGACCCCGCGCGACGTCCGTAAACGACGACGAGGTGACCAGCCCCACGCCGATGTCCGGCAGGGAGATCGAGTTGCCATTGTAGCTGACCGATGCCGTGCGGATGGTATCAAGGAGACTGCGCAGCGAGCGCAGGCTCGACGAGCGTGCCAGCACGCTTTCCGCCTTCGGCGCGCCCGTCGTCGGATCGAGCTGGGACTGCTCGTTGATGAACTTGACAAGATCGTTGTAAGACACGACGAAGGCCGCGATCTGCGTCTGGGCGGCCCCCGTATCCTGCTCGACCGCGATCCGCACCCGGGTCTGCGCCTCGGCCTGGAGCAGCCGGAGGGTGATGCCGCCGATGGCATCCGCGATCGTGTTTTCGTCGCGCCGGAGAACCGTCCCGTTCACGATCAGTTTAGCCTCGGCCGGCGCCCGCGACGTGGCCGTCGCCATCCCGGCGGCCGTGCTGGCGGCCGTGGCGACGCTGTTGCCGTTGGTTTCTTTCAGCTCGAATCCCGATGCCGTTCGGCCAAGCGCGTCGGTAATGGTCAGCGTGCTGCCGGATACGCCCACCGCGATGCTGTTCAGGTTGCCGCCACGATCTTTCTGCCGCAGGACAGTCTGCAGATTTGCAGCCAGCGCATTGATGTCCGCCGAGGCAGAAATGTCGACATCCGACAGATCCAGCGTCTGATCAGCAGATGCTCCTTCAAGCTTGAGCGAGATACGTCGCGCCTGACTGGCGTCACCGATCGCGGTGGTGGTGACGGCGCTCGGCATCTCGACGGTGACGAAGCGGTTGGTCCGCGCGGCGGAAACCAGCAACATCTTCTGCGTCGCCGAGACTGACACCGAGCTCGCCGCCAGGCCGCTCGGCGTGGCGCCCTCGTTGCTCGCGGCAATGCGCGCGCGAAGATCGCCGAGCGTGTCGGTCGACGCCACGGCGAAGTTGTGGGTCAGACCGAATCGGTACTGCGTCACGGCAGAAATATTCGCCGCCGCGAGGCCGCTCTGCGCCTTGTTGATGGTCAGGGTGTTGCCGCTCACCACCGCCGGATCGGCCGACTTCGCCCAGTCGTTGATCTGCGCCGCGAGGTCAGACAGGACATTGGTGCGAACGGCGGCCGCGTCAGCCCCCGGCCGGGCGGTGGCGCTGAAGCTCGTCTCGAGTGCGTCGTCGAGGCGAAGCGTATAGACCTCGTCGGCGACGCAGGTGAGCGCCGCGAAGTCGACCACGATGTCGCCGCCGGACTCGCTTTTCGCCGGGGCCGGGGCCGTCAGACCGGCCAGGCTGTAGCGAACGACTTTGGCCGCCGAGGCGCCGGCCGCCGTGACGATTTCCGGCGTCAGGGGTGCCGGATCGCCCGCCATGTTCCGCAGAGTGAAGGCGAAATCATCGGCGATAGCGGCGCCGGTCACGACCAAATGGGTGGCGGTGACGGTCGCCGAGACCCTGCGCGACAGCTCCGGATCGGCGTTGATCGTGGCGGCGACCTCGGCGGCCACGGTCGCGGCCGACGTGTTCTTTGTGTCGAGGATCCGCTCGGCGCGAATCTTGAGCGTGCCGCTCAGGTTCAGCGCCCCATCGCCGCCGAACGTCGCGCGCACCGAATGCGCCGCCGCGGTCTGCTGGATCTCGATCTCGTGGTTGCCGAGGACTGCCGTGTTCGTGGCCGTGGCGCTCAGCAGATCCGTCGCCGCCGACGCCTTGGCGTTGGTCGTCTCGTTGGTCAAGGCCGTCCGTTTCGAGGTCGAGGCCGACAGCGCCTTGCGGTCGAAGACGTTTGCCGATTTGTCGGCGGTGATCCGACCGTAGAGTTCCTTAAGGGAGTCGCGGACCGCCGCCGTCTTCGTGGTCAAAGTATTGAACGCGGCGATCTTTGCGTCGTTCGCTGCCTTCTCCGCCGCCAGCTTGTCGGTACGGACCGTGCGCGCCTTGATGACCGAATCGACGATCTGCTTGGCGTTGATGCCCGAGCTGACGCCAGAGAACGTCGTCCGGCCCTGGTTGTCGGTCGCGACGTTATTCGTATTGAGGCTGATCGCCACGTTCAGACCTCAGTCAGATAGGGCCCCGACCGGTGGTGCTGCCGCCTTAATTATTCTGGAAGAGACGCAACAGGTTCTGCGGCATCTGATTGGCCTGCGCCAGCATGGCGATGCCGGCCTGCATGAGGATCTGCTTGCTGGTAAAATTGGTCATCTCGCGCGCCACGTCAAGGTCTAGAAGGTCGCTGCGCGCGGCCTCGGTGTTCTCGATCGAGGTCGCCAGATTGACCGAGGCGAACTCGAGACGGTTCTGCGAGGAGCCGATATTGGCGCGGACGGTGCTGAGCCGCAGGATGGAGTCGGTGATCGCGGCGGAGGCGGCCTTGGCGTCGTCGCCGGTGGCGATGTTGGTGTTCTTGAGCAAGAGAGCGTTGGTAGTGATCGAATCGACATCGAAGCGCAGGACGTCGGTGTCGCGCGCGGCCGTGCCGAGCTTGAAATCGAACGACTTCGTGTCCTTTGCCGTCTGGTTGTTCGCGCCGATGCACTGGCCGAGCGTCCGCAGGTCGATGAGACCGAAATCCTTGTCTTCGAGCGTCGAGGCCTCCACATTCGAGGAGAAGCGGATCTTGCAGACCAGGTTGCGGTCGGCCTCGCTCGAGATCGTCATGTCGCGCAGCTCGGCCGTGTAGACATTGCCATCGCGGTTGAGCGTGCCGAAGATCTTGGGCGCTCGGGACGCAATACCGGTCGATGACGCGTTCTTGTCGGTAACCACCGCGTCGATATTGGCGTAAACCGGATTGGCCGTATCGGAGGTGTACGAGCGGATCGATGTAAGAACGTCCTTGGTCAGGTTCACCGTGTAGTCGACGGTGGCTTTCCCGCTGCTGGTCCCAGCCGTCACATTGCCGGCGACGTTGGCGGCATTCGCCGTCGTGTCCGTCCGGGCGACGCTGCCCGCCGTGCCGCTCACCGTCTTGTTGGCTGCGAACGTCCCGGGGATTGCGGTACCCGCGACCTTCGCGGTCAGCACGAGATCGGTGCCGCTGACGGACGCGACAACGGAGCCGTTGAAGGCCGACGAGGCGTTGATCAGCTCGGCGAGATTGGCGAGGCCGGTCGCCAGATCAGCGGCTTCCGGGGGGCTGGCGCCGGAATTGGTGGCTGCGGCCTTCTTGACCGTCAGCGTGGTCGTGCCGTCGGTGAAGGAGATCAGGTCGTTGTTCGCGGCCAGCAGGCCGACCATCGAGTAGGTGTCGACCTCGGCGATGTTGCCGTAGGAGCTGGCGGCGACGGTATAGGTATTCGCGCCGGTGACCGTGACCGTGAACTCGCCGGGGTTGAGCACGGCATTGCGGTTGCCGATGACGACGGGAGATTTCAACGTCATCTTCTGGCCGGTGGTCAGGCCATGGTTCTTGTGGGTGATCGTTACCGTCGACGAGCTGGCGGTGGCGGCAAAGGCGTTTTCGATCGTCTGCTCACCCTTGATGTCGGTGCCGAAGATGAAGAAGCCGCCCGGGTCCTTCAGCGACTGGAGGCGGAGCGTCGGGGGAAGGCGCGAGAACGCCGGGCCGGCCGCCATGAGGTTGATGCCTTCGCTTTCAGACGCGGTCTGAATGACCTTGATGTCGTCGCTGCTCGTCGCGGGTGGAATGTGCCGGTTCTGAAGATCGAGGCCGGCGATCGGCGTCTCATAGGTGAACTTCACCGCATTCGCCGCGCCGCCGGCGGGCGCGCCGCCGGTGAAATTGCTCTTGGCCTCGAAGGTATAGGAGTTCCCGTCGTTGGCGACCGTCTTCACCGTGAACGAGCCCGAGAGCGTCAGACCGCCGACCACAAGCGCCGCATCGGCCGAATTGCTGAGCGAGATCGTGTCACCGACCTTGAGGCCGTGGGCCGGATGGTAGACGGTGGCCGTCTTGGCCCCCGAGGTCGGTACCACCGCCGACGGCACCGGAATAGTCCCAATGCCGAGGATTCGCGTGCCTCCGTCTAAAGTCGCCGAAAATCCCGACTTCGCTGGATAGCCGCTATCCGTTTTCTTGAACAGCTGATTAAGCGTCACAGTGACGCCGAGCTGGGAGAATTTAACGACCTCTGGTTTGCCTTCAACGATGCTCCGGTTCGCGAGCAAGACCGTCTGCGATGTACTCGTATCGAGACTGGTGAGGGTGAGCCCTCGAGTTACCTCGTTATAGGCGGTTCGGAAGACAGAGCTCTGCACGTCCTCCTCGAACTGCACGTCCTGGAAGCCCTTGGCGGTTGACACCTTGTTGGCGTAGTTGACGTCGTCGCTGGTGTAGTTAACGCCGTTGGTCTGTTTTTTGACCTCGACAGTGCCATTCACCAGGAGGTTGCCAGCAAATTTTGTCGTAATCGCAATACGATCGATTTCGGCCTTAAGCGACTGATACTCGTTATCGAACATCAACCGTTCGTTACGGGAGAACTGACCGGAAGAGGCCTGGACGGCAAGCATCTTGGCGCGGACCAAAATGTCGGTCACATTGGCCATCGCGCCGTCGGCGATCTGAAGAAGGCTTCCCGCTTGGCGTGCGTTCACCGTGGCCTGTTCCATGGCCATAACCTCGCCACGAAGGGCCGAGCCGATCGCCATTGACGCGGCGTCATCCTTGGCCGATACCACGCGCGAACCCGAGGAAAGCTTGTTAAGCGAACTCGTCGCCTGTGCGTCAGAGTTCTTCAGGTTTCGGTGAGCGATATTGGCTGCGAAATTCGATATTACATTCAATGCCATAGTAGGACCTGCAATGTTTCCCCAGCTGTGGCTGGCCAATAGGCAATACAGCAAACTCCATGCCAGGCAATTCGAGCGATTTCTTGACTGTGTGCCCTCGGCGAGGGACTGGTCACTGCTTCATACGATCAAGCAGTTTCAGCATCTCGTCCGCTGTCGTTATCGTCTTTACGTTCGCCGCATAGGCGTTCTGGGTGATGATCATGTCACTGAGCTCCGCGGCAATATCGACTGTGGACGCTTCAAGCGATTGTCCCGCGATTGAACCGGCCCCCCCCCTGTTTGCCGCTGTGAAGGTCGGGTTCCCCGAGGCCACCGACTCACGGAAGTTATTCCCTGCCTCCGGCGCCAGACCATCGACATTGGCGAAGGTTGCCAGGGCAACATGGGCGAGAGTTTTTTTCTGGCCGTTGGTAAAGATCAGGCCGATGGCACCATCGTCATCGACCTGTACTCCCGCGACGCGTCCGACCGCTGCTCCGTTCTGGTTGATCGTAGCAACCTCGTAGCGGTCTGCGTATGAGGTGGCGTCACCAAAATCGACGGCGACAGTGGATGTACCGGCATTTGAAACCGTAGGTTTCCAGGTTATCGACAACGTGGCACTTTTTGGGCTATTTGCGGCCAGTGCACCCGAAGGACTGAATTCGACTTCAATCGGACCGTTGCCTGAAATCGAGCTAGCACTCGCAGTGCCGTCCAGTTGCGGGCTATTGAAAGAGAGGCGCCACTTGCCTGCGGCATTCACCTTGCTCCATACCGCATCGAGCCGGTGTGAGTTTCCGAGACTATCGAAGACTGTCAATGGCGTCCGAAAACCCCGATTCGCCGACATCTTCAGATTGGCGCCGTCGATCCCCGGCACAAAAAGACGATTGCTCGCATTGGCGTAGGCCGCTCCCACAAAATCAGCAGCTATGAGTGTGCTAAGTTGCTGGCCAACCGCATCGATCGTGGCTCCAGCCTGAGCTACGGTTTCGTAGGCGCGGGTCGTGCCGCCACTCGTGATGGTGGCCGCGTAACGGTCCCCCAATTCGATAGCACGTTCTGAAAGTACAACGTCGGCTCCGACAGAAGGATCCGAAGTCCCCGCGGGAGCTCGGGAAAGGCCATCGATCGATGTCGCATTGGCAGCAGCGGCGACGTCAGCCGGTAGATTTACCGACATGCGGATATTAGAGGTCGGCTTGGCGCTCAAAATGATTTTGGTCACGTTGACCGGCTGAGCATTCGCCGCGGCAATCGCGCCCGGAGAGCCTTCTGCCGTTGCAGGGTAACCCATCAAAAACTTACCGGACTTGTTCTGCAGGTATCCTTCGCTATTGACGTCAAAGGATCCGGCGCGCGTGAATTTGAATATATTTCCCGCAAGGGTATCCTTGACCACGAACATTCCAGGACCGGCTACGGCCATGTCGGTCGCTTGCGAAGTACTCTGCACCTGGCCCTGACGGTCGACGTCGCGGTGAACCATGCTGCGAATGGCGCCGGAGTTGTAGGCACCAGGCATCATCATGTCGATGACAAGGGTGGCAAACTCCGTACGAACCGACTTGTATCCCGTCGTGTTGACGTTCGAAACATTGTCCGAAATGGTGGAGAAACGCCGGGTCTGGCCGCTGACGCCCGAAACCCCAGTCGTCACCGCTGAAAAGAGGCTCATTGAAATATCTCCCGAGGGTCAAATACGTCAGCGCATCTCAGCGATGTCGCCGAGGGCGACCGGACCGGCCTCGGTTACGACGGTCACACCACCCGTTTCGGCGCGGCGCACGCCAAGGACGCGAACGTTGCCAGTGACCGGAACCTGCTCGCTGCGGCCGGCGCTGTCCTGGGTCACGATTTTGACGGCGTAGAGGCCGTCAGCGCGGCGCAGGCCGTTCTGATCCCGGCCATCCCAGACAAAATTATGGCTGCCTGCCGTCGCTGCCATTGACTTTTGCAGTGCCGTATTGCCCGCGGCATCGGTGATAACCAGGGTTGCGGTTTTGCGTGCGTCCGCAAGGTTATACGAAATTTCTGCCTGACCCGACTCGAGACGTACAAGGGCAGTCCGCGCCTTGATATCGCGCCCGATCATCTGAGCGGCGGCAAGCAGGTTACTCGACTGTTGGACATCAAGCGATTTGTCCACGCTTTGAGACATGTTCATCAGCTGCTCGACTTGTGAGAACTGGACAAGCTGGGCAGTGAACTCGTGTGTATCCATCGGCGATAGCGGGTTCTGGTGCGTCATCTGGGTCGTCAGCATGCGCAGGAAAGTGTCGAAGTTGTTGCCGATGAGCTTGCGTTTGGCGCCCGTGGTCGCGCCGGTGGATCCGGCGGCAGAGGTTGTGGAAATGGTTGTGCTTGTCATGACAGAGATTCCTCAAATAAAAGGAGCGTCGCTTGGCTCGCGGGTGAGCCGGACCGGCCGACGAAGGACGGAGGACATCTGGTCTTCATCCAGACGTGCCAGCGCCTCGCGCGTACCCCGAACATTGACGGCAAGCACACCATCTCGACCGGCTGCAACACGCACAGATATCAGCCCATGATCAGAACTGCGGAACCGCGCATGCCAAGCCCCGTCGGCGGCAAGGCGGGCACGGATCGTTGTTGCCCCCCGAGATAGCGCATCAATAAAATTCTCCTCACGGATGTCGGCCGCTCCTGGAGCCGTCTGCGATGCCGCCTGCTGGCGACTGGCGATGCGCAGATCCGCTTTAGCGCGCCAAGATGGCAGGGCCGGAAGGCCGGGACGCGACACGGGTTGTGGCGCCTCGCTCGAGGCGGAAAGCGGGTCTGTGAAGACTCCTGGACCCGAACGCAAAGAGAGCAGCAACATCTGGGACCACGGCGCACCAGGGATAAACTGACTCGGCGCGCCAGATCGCGAATTCGCGGGCGCAATGGGACTGGGTTGAAGGGGTAGTGGCGAACCCGAAGAAGACGCGTTCGGGAGTGAAGCTGACTGGGAGTTTCTCCCTTGGGGCGACGACATGGGCTGGCTTCTAGACTCGGCCAAGCCCAAGGTATCGCCGCCCCTCGCTGCCGCCACACGATACGACACCGGTTCTGGGCTAGGATGGATCCGGTTGCTGGCATCACCGTTGAGCTCGGCATCCAGATGTTCTCGGCGCGAGCCCGCTTTCTGGGGAGACGCAAGAGTGTTAAGCAGCTCTATGAAGCTTGGCGCGCTTGGCAACGCCCCGGTGCCTGGCGTCCCCGCTGAAGCCAACGGACCAAGCCCGTGCCCGCTGGCTGTTAAGGTGCGCGGCTCAGCTTGCATCGACAGCCGCATTGTCCATGCTCCATAAGTCACGGGTGGTCTTGAGTGCGTCTATCGCAAGTTGAAGAGGAATGGGGCTGACGCTCAAATTGGCGTGCAGCAGCAGGGGCATCACACGCAGGAACTCACGGAGCACGGAACGCTGCTTCTCGTCCGCACCGGACAGCGAGGGATCGATCAAGATTTCGTGTAGAGCCGTCATTGCATCGCCCAAAGCCGCCACGCGGTCCTCAAACCTACCCGCCTTGCCCGCATGCCCGGCGTCAGAGAGCCGCCCGAGCGCCAAAGCAAGGGCACGGCTTATCGCGTCCTTATCCTGGGTTTCATCCCATGGCAGGATCTCCCTCCGATCAAGTACCGCTAGATCAATCGAAAACGGCGCCATCCGTGCCCTGCTTGCCCAGAATATTGTCTTAGGCTCAAAGGTACTGAGGCAGGCCTTAAGCAATCTGCGGGCCAGCCAGGCTGGTTAAAATTTGGCGCCCGATGACAATCGATCTAAGTCCCTATTTCAGTTATCTGCCCAGCCTGATGAAGTTCACGGGAATAGTTCTTACTGCGCCGCTTCTGGGCGATAATTTCGTGCGTTTCCGCTGGCGTCTGATGTTCGCGATCGCACTGACGGTGACCCTAGGAGAGCCGGCGACGGCAGTCGAAACGACGCCGCTGCGCGTACTGACCGGCCTCGCTCAAGGCCTGCTTGTGGGCGGGATCGCCCGCCTGATCGTCGCGACCGTTCAGATTCTCGGTGCGACAATCTCCCACGTAATTGGCCTGCAGTTCGCAAGCATGATCAATCCCGGCGAAGGCCAGCAAGCAGGGATAATCGACGTGTTCTTCGTTTTTCTCGCTCTTAAATTTTACCTTGCAACCGGTATGCTGCATCAACTCCTGCTTCTGCCGGATGATCTGATGGCGCGCGCTGGGTCTCAGGGGCTTGCTGACGCTACGGCGCTGATTGTCGACATGTTTGCCGCCTCGGTCAGGCTTGGAGTGCTTCTGGCCACCCCGTTTATCGTCTTCAATTTGATTATGTTAGCGGCTCTAGGCGTGGCTAACCGCTTCATGCCGAGCTTCCCCATGTTCATGCTGCTCCATCCTGTTCAGATATTGGTTGGCCTGGCGGCGATTTCGATCTTTCTTAACGCGGAGGCTTTTTACGGCTTATTCGATCATTTCCGGGCCCAATTCTCGTTCCTTCCATAGCGGAATGTAGCAACAAAAAATTTGATGGCGAAGGTGGCGCGGGAATTGCTTTGGTGGCCGCGGAGGCATCCGATTGACAATTCTCGCAACCCTCGGCAACGCATTCTCCGGCCTCAGTGCTAATCAGCGGGCGATCGACGTCGTTTCGAACAACGTCGCCAACCTGAGCAATGCGAACTACGCGCGAGAGACAATCGCTCTCTCGGCACGGAGCTATGGCGGACTGGCAGGCGGCGTTAAAATTGATGCCGTCGAGCGCCAGATTGACCTGTTCCTGGAGCGCCAGCGCCTCGCCAACACAGCGGGCCTATCGTCCGCCAAAGCCGAGGCGGACTACATGGCGGAGATCGAGACGGCGCTGAGCGCGGGCGGCGAGGCGGGAAGGCTCGATGCGACTTTGTCAGATTTTCGGGCCGCGGCGACCGCTGCCATTGCCAGCCCCAGCGATCAAGTTCTTCGCCAGAATGTGGTCCTCTCGGCAAGGCGGCTGGCAACCCGCTTAAACCAGATTTCCATCAAGCTCGAGGCGCTTCGTCGGCAGGCAGACGAGCGGCTGCGCGCAGATAGCGTTACAATTAAGGACCTCGCGCAGCGGCTGGAGCGGCTCAACGCCGAGATCGCGGCCCGGGCAGGCGACCCTCCAGGTATACGCAACCTGCAGGATCAACGCGACGCCGTTGTTGCCGCCATGGCAGAAATTGCATCGTTGTCTCGGCTCGACCGCGAGGGGCGAGATGTGGCTGTCTTCATCGGTCAGGGCCGCGCATTGGTGGATGGCCGCGCCGCCAAGGTCGTCGCGATCGACCGAACGGACGGGTTCGGCGCGCTTACAGTCGGAGGCGCCGATGTGACCGATGACATCCAGAGCGGCCGGATCTCCGCGCATGCCGGGGTGCGAGACCGCATTATTCCGGCAATCCTGGCAAGCCTTGACCAACTCGCCGGCCAAGTGGCAACCATAGTCAACTCGGTCAATAACTCCGGTGTTTCATCAACCCGGCGCAGCGAGTTCAGCTCTGCGGTAGAAGCAACGGATTTTTCAGCGGTCGATCTCGCCAAGCACGATATCGTCTTGCTCAACGCCGAAGGTCGCGTACTGCGCAATCTGACTAACGAGTTCGCGCTGCCACAGGTCACGACCCTGGCGGGTCTCAAGGAAGCCTTCGATACCATCTTGAAACAGGACGGCAGGCGATTGTTCAATATTTCGGTCGACAATGGTCTGCTGTCGATCTCTGTCAATCCCGAAGGGCCCGCGCAGGGTCTTTACTTTGACATCTTGTCGCCGCGCGACGAACGGTCGTTCAAGGGTCTCTTCCATCTTGACGACGTATTTGTCGGCATCAAAGGCGCTTCGCGAACAGTCTTCAGCTCCGCTGGCGGAGCGAACTCCGACGGTAAAGGCCGGCTCACGCTAAGCTCGCCGGGACCGGCTCAACCTGAGAGGATGGTTGGTCAGGAGATCACCCTGACCGGTGGCACGGGTCAGGGTCAGCGTCGCCGGGTTACGGGATACGACGCCGTGAATCGTCAGTTTATCCTCGACACAGCGTGGACAACGGTACCTGACGCCACGACGCGCTTCCGGCTCGACCGGCCGGACGCCCGCTCCATCAGTGTCCGCACCGACCTGATTGCCAATCCAGAGCGACTGGCGCATGGGTCCTATACCGCCGCGGATTTTGGGCGGCCATCGCCAGACTTCAAGCCGGGCGCCGTTCAAGCGGCCACAGCGTCTTCGCTGACCGTCAATGCAGCGCACAAGACGGCGTTGGCAGCGGGGGTCTTGATTACCATAATTTCCGGGCCTGGCGCCGGCCAGTCGAGGCGAGTCGCCGGAGTTGCCGACAGCACTGCCACATTGGAAACGGCGTGGTCGGTGACACCGACGGCGCAAAGCCGCTACGCGATCGGTACCTTTACGGATCTGATTGGCACCACCGTCGGTCTCTCGGGCGACAGCCGCTCATTGGAGGAGTTGTCAAAACGGCTAGAAGCGGATTTTGACGTCCTTCTGCCGGGCCGGCACTATTCAACGTCGCTCGCCGGGCTATCCCGCGATATTGCGGCCGAGCACACCGCGCGCGTCTCACAAGGTGAGGCGCAGCGTGATGAGGCCGAAGCTGTCGGGCGGGAGCTTGACCAGCGGCGCGGCGCGGTCAGCGGCGTGAACCTTGACGAAGAGATGGCCCAGCTGATCTCTCTTCAAAATGCCTACAGCGCTTCCGCACGAATCCTTTCCACATGCGACGAGCTGTATAAAACGCTGATCCAGATGTGACCGAGTGCTGTCGATGAAAGTAGCAAACCTCCAGCAGCGTGACCGTGTGCTGCAGCAGACCCTAAAGGCCCAGGAAAACCTGTCGCGCGGCATGGTCCAGTCGACCAGTGGGCTTCGCTATGAGAAGCTTTCAGATCTGGGCAGCCAGGTTCCAAGATTTGTTGATCTGTCGGCGGAGATTCGCTCCCTCGAGGCGAGCGCCGGGGCCGCTAAGGACGCAAGCCGCCGCCTTGCCGCTACCGAGGCCTCGCTGTCGCGACTGGAAGACATCGCTAAGCAGGCGCGCGCCCTGTTCGTCCGGGCGCTTGGCCCGGATGCAGCGAATACGGACGAATACCATGTCAACGAGCAGGCGCGGGCCATGCTGAACGATACTCTCGTTGTGCTTAACACTCGGGCCGAGGGGCGCTACCTGTTCAACGGTGTCGATCCCGAGCGACCGCCCGTCGGATTCCCTGATGAGGCCGTTATCATGCCGTCGGCAGCGGAGCTAGCCGCCGGCGGCAGCGCCATACTGGCCTTTGCCGATGGCACGACCGCGACTATTAGCTGGCCGGCTGGCTCATCCCTCGCCGACGTCGCCGCTAAGGCGAAGTCGACCCTCATCCAATCGGGCCAGGGTAGCCGATTTGCCGATATTTATGCCGATAACACGAGCGTCCGTTTCCTGGGCCGAGCTGAGGAAACTTTTCCTGGAGGTCTTCGGAGTGTTACGGTCGCGGGCGGCGAGCGGCTATCGACTGTCTCGACGCGCTTACGAAAAGATCTGTCAGGGCGCACCCTAGATTATTATGCCGCGCCGGCGGGCGCATCCTTCCCCGTGCGGCCCTACGGGTCCGGCAACGCCTTCGCAGCAGGCGTGACGGCCGATGAGCCAGCCATCGAGAAACTGGTGCGCGCCTTGCGGATGGCTGAACAAGCCAAAATGGTTCCATCGACGGATCGCAGCGCTGTCAGTCAGGCCCATGCTCTTGTTGCCGAGGCTCTGGACGACCTCGGAGCGTTGCGAGGCAAAGTCGGGCTGCGCGAGAATGAAGCGGATCAAGCCGTCGCTGGTGCCGAGGAAGCACTGACATTTCTTCAATCCAGCTTTTCAGATCTCACGGAAGTCGACATGGCCGAGCTCATGTCCAGAATTAGCCAACAGCAGCTCCAGATCGAAGCGTCCTTCATGGTTCTGTCACGTATCGGCGATCTCACTCTTCTCAATTACCTGCGCTAAACGAACGACCGATGGCTCTAGCCGAATTCATCCGCGATCTCCCGCATGCCGCCGACGCCGCCGGCCAGGCCGTCTATGCAGGCCCCGGATATTTAGGCCCGCATGGCCAGAATTTTTCGTCCCGGCTCGGCCCTATAGTCATCGACACCGAAAAGATCATCACCGCCCCCCGCGGCCTCTTCGGTTTCGAGGCGCTGCGGCAGTTCGTTCTTCTGCGACTGCCGGCCGAGCGCTTCGGCCCATTGGGTTTGTTGCAGTGCATCGAGGATACGAGTTCGGCTTTTCTGTTCTACGCCGATGTGCCCGCCGCGTCGCTGTATCGACCGGGCGACCTTGAAGCGGCCTGCAGAGACCTCGCGATCGATCTTCACGCCGCCGCGACCCTGGTTCTTGTTGCGGCGCGGCCCAGCCCGGCAGGCTTGACCATGAATCTTCGCGCCCCGGTGATCGTCGATACGGCGCATCGCGTTGTCTTCCAGCACATTCTGGTAAACGGCGACTACCCTGTCCGTTTCAAACCATAGGCCCAGCCTTACCCGGTCACGTGATATGAACCCTGCTCACGCCGAAAACCTTTACCGGAATGCCGGCATCGAAACCGCCAGCAAGGCAAAACTCGTGCAGCTCCTGCTCGCGCGCGCCATCGGCCACGCACGCGAGGCCCATGGCCATTGCCTCGCTGGTCGCATCGAGGAGCGCTTCCGAGCGAACACCGATGCCGCAGCCATTGTTGCGGCTCTGCGAGCTCACCTCGATTTGGCTCAAGGGGGCGAAATTGCCCGTAGCCTCGACGCGTTGTACGCCCATGTCAGCCGCACAATCCTCAACGCCGACCTGCGTAACGATGCCAAAGCCATCGAGCACGTGATCGCCATCCTGTCGGACATGGAGCAGGCTTGGACGGCTCTGGCGAACGCCCCGCCCGCTCGTCTAGCTACGCCCCCGGTAGCCGAGCAGGCACGTGATGACAAGCCGCGGCTTTTACTCCGTCTGTAATGCGCATGCCAGGGTTGCGCTTTGCCACGCTCGCCGCACTTCTTACGGTAGCCTCCGGCACCGTCCAGGCGGAAACCTGCCCTGCCATCGGGAGATCCAAGCAGGCTGAGTTTATCTCCGGACGCCTCTCCGGCGGTGACGGTGCCGGAACGCGCGCCTTGGGCTCGTTCGCCGATGGCGACACTATCTTCGTTCTCATGCCCCGCGGTCCGGCGCTGGTGATTCCCCCGGATATTGCGGCGCAGCACCGCGGCCAGATCGTCACCGACGCGGCCAGTATCTTGTTGTTTTCCGCCTCGGAGCGGATCGTAGCGTCAAAATCAATTCCACCGCCCGTATGGTCTCTCGATAAGCCTCGACTGATCATCGTGCCCCAGTCGACGGTAACCGGCATTGTCGGGTTCGCTCATCGCGGGCGCTCTTATGTCTTCCTGGCGGGCGAAAGCCCGCATTCCGTCGCGACCTGCCTTACTCAGGATTTGAAGTTGCTGCCAAGCCATGCCGGTCTTGCGATCCAAGCGCCACCCACCGTCAAAGCAAGCCACATCGGCAGCGAGGCGGTCGTCGAATCAGGGTCTGATATGCTTCTTGTATCGCCGTGCTGCGCCAAGCGACCGACCGCGACCGAATTTGACCCCCGGCGCGCACTCGACCACAAGACGTTCGTGGCCCACGTTGAGGGTGACCGCTTCCTAGGCCCCGGCGGCTGGCGCGTGAACTGGGCTTCGGCCGCGTTAGATGCACATGCACGCCTGCTGGACGGCGACCTCGATGAAGCTCGCGCGGCGTTTTCCGACATTCGCCGCGCACGCGGGCAGCACACAGCCCCTGCGATTCTCCTGCTGCACGAGTTATCGCAGGTCGATCGACTTGCCATCGGAACCCCATCGTTATCCAGTTCGGGGCCGACAGTTCGTGAAGAAAAAGCCAGGCTAAGAACCGCCCACGCAGTTCTGGACGCCTGCCGTTCTCGCGATTTCACCGCCTTGCAGGCCCAACGGCTGTCCTTTATCGAGGTATTACCTCCATCCGAGTCGCTTCCCCCAGCGCTTGCCGCCAGCTTGGCCCTGTGCGAAGCCGAGTATCTTCTGACCATCGGCGAGCCGCGCGCCGCTATCGCCCGACTTCGTGGACGAGATGCTCCGACGGAAGGCCCGGCAGCCATTTACCGGCTTGTGCTCGACGCGACAGCCTTGCGGCGCGCGGGACAGCTTGAGCTGGCAAAATTCGCGGCGGCTCGTCTGATGGACGCTCTGGACGATATCGGTGGCCCGCCCGACTTGCGGCCTTATGAAACTTACTTGCGAACCGACGTGCCACTCGATCCGGCTCTTGTCCTGCGCACGCTGTTTGAGCGACAGCGATCATTTGGAGATTTTCGCCTCGATTTCCGGTTGTTGAGCACCGCCATCGCTGCGCTCGACATGGAAGAACTCGTGCTTCGCCTCGACGGTATCCAAACTGCGGCGGCGCGGACCCCTAATACCGCACTCGACTTTGCCTTGCGTCGGGTTGTCGTCCGACGCCTGATTGCCGCACTCGCCGCCGGCGAGCCGGCGACTGTGAACCGGCCGCTTGTGGCCCTCGACTTTGTGCGTCGGCTTTTGCGGAGCGCTGAGTTCAATGATCTCACCCAGGATCTCTCCCTTGCGAGCTCCGAACTTGCGCTTCAAGCCGGCCTCCACCGCGAAGCCGGCAGCCTGCTGAGCGACACGCTCGCGAGCTGGCCAGCCGGTCAACCGCTCGAGGGGCAGCAGCGCGCGTGGCTTAAACGCCTTCTTCAGCGCTACCATGCCCTACAGGCCCTTATGATCCCATCCGATAGCCAGGCGGATCTGTGGGACCGGCGTCTGGCGAACGATGCCGTCGCCGCGCTTCGCAAGGAGGTGCGCCACGACCTGGAGCGCCAGACCGTGGAGGCAGCAGTCGAGAACGACGGATCAATACCCCCGGGCGAGCGCCGCCTGTTGGAGCGCCTGCGAAAGCTCCGTTTTGACCCCTGACGCCGCCATATTTATCCGAAATGAACCGTCTTTTCCGAGGCGCCGGCTGATGTTGGGCTGATATAGGTAGATCGTGCTAGTGGTGCATTGCCGGTCCGGGGCGGGCAAAACCCAGAGGGATACATGATTACGATTTCGCGAGGACCAGGCGTTCCACCAGCGAGCGGACAGCAGGCGCCGATGTCAAGGGCAGGGGCTGCCTCGGGGCCACTCTCGGCGGACATTCGCCCTACGATCTTGGCCCAAGTTGCGGCCGAGAATGTCGCTGCGAGGCTCACGGCCGCACAGCTTGTCTCCAGTGACGGAGGTGAAGTGAACCGTCAAGTGAGACCCGGAGCGGAATTCAATCGTGAGGTCTGATAATGCAACATCCGGCGGGCCGACGCTCGGCAAGCTTTTGGGCGGAATCGGCACCGCGATTGCCCGCATAGAGCACGATCTGCTTGCTGGCGGTCGCGCCGATATCGATCCGCTCAGCCGGCTGGTCGACGATCTTCAGCTAAGCAGCCGCGGCGGGCAAGATAGCCTGAACGAAACTGAGCGTCTGGCGCTAGCCGAGGCAATCCTTGAGGTCGAGCGGCTGATCTTGCGCTTGAGAGACGCGGCGATAAAGGTGCGCTCCGAAGTCGAGACGAACCGTCAGGCGGCAGACGCGGCCATGGCTTACGCACGGCTTCAAAGCACTTGAAAGCTGCGTCGATGCAATCGAGACCTTCCGCCGTAACGTTCTTTTCGGCAGTGGGTGTTGCTCTTCTTGATGCGGCGCCGGCGCTCGCCCAGACGATCACGCTGGACCTTGCCGGCGGCGGCTCGGTCACGCGCAGCGCATTTAACCTGTTCGCCATAACAACATTGCTCGCAGTAGCGCCATCGATCGCCATCGTGATGACCAGCTTCACCCGCATCGTTGTTGTGCTGTCGCTTGTTCGTTCGGCAATCGGGCTGCAGCAAACACCGCCCAATATCGTGCTGACCAGCCTTGCTGTCTTCATGACCCTGTTCATCATGTCAAAGACCGCGGATGAAGCCCTGCGAAACGGGCTGGAGCCATACTTTGCCGGCACAATTGCCGAGGAAAAGGCCCTGGAGGAAACCACTAAACCCTTTCATCGCTTCATGCTCGCCAACACACGGCCTGAAGACTTGGATGTGTTTCTCGGGTTTTCCGGCAGAAACGAAGGCGAGCCGCGGGTTGAGACGCAGGCGCAAATTCCGCTGCGTACTCTCATTCCGGCCTTTATGATGAGCGAACTGCGCGTTGCCTTCGAGATCGGTTTTCTGCTTTACCTGCCCTTTCTGGTCATCGATCTAGTCGTATCTGCCATCCTGATGGCGATGGGAATGATGATGCTACCGCCGGTGCTCGTTGCCCTGCCATTTAAGATCGTCTACTTCGTTTTCACCGACGGCTGGCGCCTGCTGGTCGTTTCACTTTTGCAGAGTTACCAAGTCTAGATCTGCCATTTAAGCTTATTGACGCTATGGCATATACCTCCGCGCCCAATCGCCGCCGAAGTACGCGCCTACGGCTCCCTATCCGAGTTTTGATCAACGGACAGGCATTTTATCCGTTGGACATAAGTGTATCCGGCTGCGCTATACAGATGGGCGCTGGCCGTGCGTCCGGGCTTCTGCCGATTACGCTGGTCTTTCCGCCGCACAACAACGAGAATGAATAGTTTCAGCTTTGGGCCGAAGCGCTCCGACACGGCACAGATGGAGTTTTAGTGTTGCGCTTTCTCGATGCGGATGAGGACTTCTTGCTCGCGCTACGCGATCTGCTTGACCGGCTGGCCTAAGGGCTTATGTCGGTTCCATACGCAATATCCTTTCGACGTCGCAAGATGGGATGGCGCCATCTCGTGGCCATTGCAGCACTCCTGACCATACCGTCCGTCGCTGCCTCACAGGAGATCGGCGCCGCGCAGAAGGTGGTGCGAGATGTCTGGGGCGGTGGCTTGGCCTGGCGCGTGCAGCCGCAACAGAAGCTGCGCTTTCGCGAGCAGATCAATCTCGGTAAAGAGAGCGGCCTTGACGTGAGGCTCGCCGATGGCACGAGCCTGAGCGTCGGAGAGAATGCGGAGATTCGCCTCGACGAATTCGTCTATAATCCGGCAACCAATATCGTCGACGGCACCATCCATTTTACCAAAGGCGCCATGCGTTTCGTGGGATCGAAGGCGCAGAAAAACGTGAAAATCGAACTGCCGGTAGGCACGATTGGGGTCCGTGGAACCTCGTTCAATCTTTTGGTTGATCGCGCCCGCTTCGAAATCGAGGTTGTTTCAGGTGCGGTGGAAATAGACAGCGGCGGCACCCGCCGGGACCTCGTCGCGGGCGAGTCCGCCGCGGCCGACAGTGGCACCATTCAGCTTTCTCCGCCCTCTGCGGCTTTTCGTCGCGCGATGACCCAGATCAACAATGCCCTGGGGCCGCCAGCCACGATTTCCGCTGGCCCCGTCGAGGTACGAAACAGCGCCGGTCGTCTGACAGGCTTTCTGGTCACGCGTCCCGATGGCCGTATCGACGCCCTCGATGCACAGCGAAACCTTCTTGGCTGGTTCGATCCGCGCAGCGACACGACTTTCGCGGCTGATGGGCGGCGTCTGTCCGCCGGCAATCGAACGCCTGGCCTGGCGCGCGGTGAGCGGTGACCGTTTCTATGCCTTGCCCGGTGCCGGATTCCCAACATCAAACCGGCACACCTGTTGCAGCGCCGCGCACGCAACGATCCAGGTAAACTTGACAGGCAACTGATAACCGCACCACTTGCGAGACCGGCTCAGCCCCTACCGGTTTGGGTTTCGGTTGTTCTGCCGTATCGTGTGCAGATAGCCCTCGATCATGGAACGAATGA
>Ga0194132_10003795_pt1 | contig 26428 bp, 20 predicted proteins | sample TA2KigOf80mmetaG_FD_148612 | JGI IMG/M metagenome (GOLD analysis project Ga0194132, IMG submission 148612) | Freshwater microbial communities from Lake Tanganyika, Tanzania - TA2015054 Kigoma Offshore 80m | ecosystem: Environmental > Aquatic > Freshwater > Lake | place: Tanzania: Lake... | reverse complement strand
CTCATCGAGCTGAAGTGCGACCCGGACCTCCTCCGGAGTCTGTGGGACGGGTCCGACCTACCCTTCCCATATGCGAGGAGGAGATAGACAGGATTCCCTACCTGCGGATCAGTAGATGCGCTTCGCGGTTCTCCAGCGCGCGAGCGGCGCGGCGTAAGCCCGCCGGTACGAGGCCCAATGATTCACGTTCGCGTACTTGAGTTGTGCAGCTACCGGCCGGCTTACGCCGCGCCGCTCGCGCGCTGGTGATAACTTTGACGTGTTTGGGGTTGAGCAGCTACCAGCTGGCTGACACCGGCCGTTCGCCTTTCGTGGCCTTCAGGAAACGAACACGCCGCCGATCCATTGCGGGTCGGCGGCGGGTGGCGTTTACTCGCTCGCCTTACGCGGCGCGCTTGAGCTGGCTGGCTTGCACGGCCTGTTCCCACGCGCGGAACTCGGTCATGAACTGGCCCACGGCCTCGTCGGTCTTCGGGTGGGCGCACATCTGCGGGAAGAACTTCGGCGGCACCGTCAGGATGTGCGCGCCGGCTTGGATCGCCTCGTTCACGTCCGCGAGGTGGCGGATGCTGCCGACGATGATCTCGCTGTCCGAGCCGCGGCGGTCGAGCGTGTCGCGCACTTGGCGCACCACGCTGCCGGCGTCGTAGCCGATGTCGCGGATGCGGCCCCAGAACAGGCTCACGTACTTCGCGCCGGCGCTCGCGGCCATCACCGCTTGGTTGTACGACATGCAGCAGGTGCAGTTCACCGGCACGCCGCGCTTCGCGAGCTGCGCGATCACCTTCAGCTCGTTCCAGCCGACCGGAATCTTGATGTTCAGGTACGGGTAGTCGCCGAACTCCTTGACGAACTCCTCGGCCTGATCCGCCATCTTGTTCGGGTCCGCGGTGTTCACCTCGACCGAGAGCGGAATCTTGGCGTCGTGCTTGATCAGCGCGTCGATCATCGAGCGGATGTGCGCGCCGAAGTCGGTGCAGCCGGACCGCGCGACGAGCAGCGGGTTGGTGGTGACGCCGGACGGGAACCCGCGCTCGAGGCACGTTTCCAGTTCCTTCACGTCCGCGGTGTCTACGAACAGTTTCATCGTCGGTCCCCAGAGTAGTAGGCACACTCCGTGTGCCGTTGTAGCTTCCCGATCCCCAGAATCGCGGGCACGTCCCGTGTGCCGTAGCTGTCCGCCTCGTGTAGCAACGGCACACGGAGTGTGCCTACTAGTTAAGCGGCCGAGCGCGCGGCCGTCGCGGTCGCGATGGTCGCCAGAATCCAGTTCGCGGCCCCGGTAATGTCGGCGGCGCGGTGGTCCGGGTTGCACCGTTCGGCGTTGCTGAACGGCGTGTCGATCAGCACGCCCGCGCACCCGGCGGCGTGCGCCGCGACGATGTCGCTCCAGCGGTCGCCGATCAGGAACGCCGAGTCCAGATCGAGGTCGTGCTTCGCCGCCGCCGCGAGCAACATGCCGGGTTGCGGCTTGCGGCACATGCACTTGTCCGGGCCGTCGTGGTAGCACGCGAACACGTCGAGCAGCGGCAGCTCGGCGCGCATCGTATCGTTGATCGCTTCGACCGCGGCGCGGGTCTGCTTGCCGCGCGCCACGTCCGGTTGGTTGGTCACGACGACCAGCGCGAACCCGGCGGCGCGGAGTCGCGCGAGCGCGTCCTTCACACCGGGGAGCAGTTCCAGTTCGGCGACGCTCATCGGCGGGCGCGTGGTGCCGCCCTCGGGGAAGGCGCGGTTCAGCACCCCGTCGCGGTCCAGAAATACCACGCGCTGCGGCATCCATATCCCTCGTGCTAAGCCGCGAGCGGCTTACGCCGCCTTCTTGGTCGCTTCCGATTCCCACTTGGTCGCGGCGGCCTTCAGCGCCGGGTGCGACACGAACAGGTGCCACACCACCGCCTGAAACGCCTCGGCGTGCGGGGTGACGTGGGCCGCGTTCACCGTCGGCACGATCACGCAGGCGTCGGCCACCTTCGCGGTGTAGCCCCCGTCGCGGCCGACGATGCCGCACACGGTCGCGCCCACCTTCTTCGCGTGCTGCACGGCGCGCACGAGGTTCGGGCTGACGTTGCGCTCGAGGTCGCCGCCGCCGACCGAGAACACGAGGACGCCGTCGTCCGCGTCCAGCCTGCTGCCCTTCAGCCACTCGGCGAAGACCGTTTCCCAGCCCTCGTCGTTGGTGCGGGCCGTCAGTTCCGAGACGTTATCCGTCGGCGAGTACGTCTCGATGCCGGCGATCTTGCGGAAGTCGTTGACCGCGTGGGCCGCGTTCGACGCGCTCCCGCCGACGCCGAGGACGAACAGCCGCCCGCCGCGGGCGCGGATCGCGGCCAGCGCCTCGACGGTCTTGTCGATGGCTGCCGTGTCCAGCTTCGCGATGATCTGGCTGGCCTCGGTCAGGAACTGTTGCGTGAACGACATCGAGCGAACTCCTCGGATGAAGAAGACCTAACCCCCCGGCCCTCTTCCCCAAGAGGGAAGGGGGAGAAGGGCTCTATTGGCTTTGCTCCCCCTTCCCTCTTGGGGAAGGGGGCGGGGGGTAGGTTCTGCCACCTACGCCGCTTTGCGAAGGACGAACTCTTCCGCCTCGCGCAGGCCCGTGGGCGAGCCGATTTCGTAGAACCGGCGGGTGACCTCGTAGCCGACCATTTCGCCACTGCCCACGAGCGCGCTGTACAGCTCCGCGAGGTCCGAGGGCGCGCCCGGCGGGACGCGCTCGACTGCGGCCCGGCGCAACAGCGACAGGCCGTAGTCGATGTGCGTCATGTCCTCGGTCGCGTCGGCCTTGCTGTACCGCAGCAGCCGCCCGTTCCGCCAGACCACGTTGCTCTTGTCGAAACTGTTCTGGTTGCGGAACACGGTCATCACGCCGAGGCCGTTCACCGGCAGCGCGGCGAGTACCTTCGCGTAGTCCACGTCGAGCAGCGTGTCGCCGTACAGCACGAAGCAGCCCGCGCCGACCAGCGGCAGCGCCCGGCGCACCGCGCCGCCGGTGCCGCGAGGGGTGTCGCCGTCTTCGGAGTACCGCACGTTCAGCCCGAACCGCGCCCCGTCGTCGATGTAGTCGCGGAGCTGGTCCGCGAAGTGCCCGACGCACATGACGACGTCGCGCACGCCCTGTTCGCGCAGTTCCGCGAACTGGTGGTCGATGAACGGCTTGCCCGCCAGCGGCACCAGTGCCTTGGGGATCGACTTCGTGACGTCGCCCAACCGCGTGGCCTTGCCACCGGCGAGAATCAGCACGGGTGTCGATGCGAGGTCGTTCACGGGAGTCGTCCTAGTAGGTACCGCCTGCCGGACGGCACTGCGATGACATTCGTTCCGCGTTTCCCTCGAACCGGTTGCGCCGTTCGGCCGTGCCACCCGGCAGGCGGCACCTACTATGCTGCGCGGCGGATCGCGGGGCGCAGGGCCGGCGACGGGGTCGCGCCGCTGACGATCCGCGTGCCCTCGAAGTCGAACCGGAACGGCACGTTCTGTAGGCCCGCGTCGCTCATGGCCGCGGTCAGTTGGTCCGGGTTCTCGGTGTAGAACATCAGGAACCCGCCGCCGCCCGCGCCGATCAGCTTCCCGCCCAGCCCGCCGTTCTTCATGCCCAGCTCGTACCACTCGTCGATCCGCGAGTTCGACATGTTCCCGCTGCGCTTCTTCTTCGAGCGCCAGTGGACGTTCATCAGCTCCGCGAACCCGCGCAGGTCGCCGCCCTCGAGCGCGTCCTTCGACTTGTACCCGAGGTCCTTGATGAAGTGCAGGTTCTCGATCATCGAGTTGTCCGCGGCCTTCGTCTTCGTGTCCTGCTCGCGCAGCACCTCGGACGCACTGCGCGTGTACCCGGTGAAGTACAGTTGCAGGTTGTTTTCGAGCTTGCGGAGCGTGTCGGAGCTGGTGCGCAGCGGCCAGTACTCGACGTGGCCGTCCGGGTTGAAGCGGAAGCAGGTGACGCCGCCCACGGCCGCGATGTACTGGTCCTGCTTCCCGACGGGTTCCTTCAAGCGGTCGATTTCGATATGGCACGCCTGCTCGCCGATCTCGGCGGCGCTGGGGTTGCCGTCCTCGAGCGCGTACAGGCCGCGCAGGAGCGCGGTGCAGAAGCTGCCGGACGAGCCGAGCCCGGTGCCCGCGGGGATGTCGGCCATCGCCGCGATCTCCAACCCGTGCGCCGGCACGCCGACCAGTTGCATCGCCTCGCGCACCAGCGGGTGCTGGATCTGTGTCACGTCCGTGACGCGCTCGGTCTGCGAGTACTTGAGGATCATCTCCGGCAGGATCGAGCGGTTGATGACGATGTGGACGTGCCGGTCAATGGCCGCGGCGATGAGGAACCCGGTGTGCTCGCGGTAGTACGACGGCAGGTCGGTGCCGCCCCCGCCGAGCGAGATGCGGAGGGGGCTGCGGGTGATAATCATCGGTCGCTCCGCTTCCGTGCGGGGGAATCGAACAGGCGCGCAACGCGCGGCCTTGTGATGATCGGTAACAACGCGCCTCACGCTTGAAGGTTTGCCGAAGATACCGATTGTGCCGCGCCTGCTATGCCGCTCGCGAAGCCGCACGCGGCGCGGACTGTGCGTACACCTGCGCGACCACATCGAGCGCCGCAACCGCGTCCTCCAGCGTTGCCCCGAGGGCCCGCTCGCCGCTCGCCGCCGCTTCGAACGCGCGGAACTCCGCGTTCCACGAGCCGTCCTCGCCGGGGTACTCCCAGATGGTCGTTTCCGGCGGCCCCATCTGTGGCGACATGCGGTAGTACGCGAGCCGCTCGAGGCCGTAGCTCCCGCCGAGGCCGTCGATCTGGAGCTTGCCGGTGCGCCCGTAGATTTCGAGGCTGAACAGGTTCTTCCACTCCGAGCAGCTCGCGTGCAGCCAGCCCACGCAGCCGTTCGTGTGTTGCGTGCAGACGAAGCCGTTGTCCTCGACCGGCATGTCCCAGAAGGAGGTCGTGGTAACTCCGCTGACGCGCGCCACGTCGCCCAAGAACCAGCGCGTGAGGTCGATGAGGTGAACGCCCTGATCGAGGAGCTCGCCGCCGCCCGCGAGCGCCGGGTTGGCGCGCCACTCGCGGTCGTAGCCGACGCGCCCGCCGTGGCCGTACCGCCCGCGCACGAACATCATCGGCCCGACCGCGCCCGCGTCCACCAGCTCGCGCGCCTTCAGCAGCGCCGGGTGGAACCGGTGGTTGAACCCGACGCGCACCGTGACGCCGGCGCTCTGTGCCGCCGCCGCTACGATCGGGCGCAGCTCGTCGGCCGAGCGCGCCGCCGGCTTCTCGACCAGAACGTGCTTCCCGGCCTTCACCGCGCCGAGCGTGATCGGTGCGAGCGAATCGTTGATCGTTGCCACCACGACGGCGTCGACGTCGGCGCGCGACACCACGCCGCGCCAGTCGCCGCTCGACACGCAACCCGTGTAGACCTTCGCCAGCGCCGCGGCGCGCTCGGGTACGGCGTCCGCCGTCGCGACGACGGAGTGCCCGAGCGCCGCGAGGCTCTTCGCGCGCTTCCCGCCGATCAGCCCACAGCCCACGATTGCTACGCGCACTTCTTCCACCCCCCGCGGTCTTCTGGCGTGATCCGCCGCAGCGTGTAAATGTCGCCGGTCGCCAGTTGGTCGCGCTGCGCCGGCAGGTTCGCCCAGTCATCCCACACCGCGCTGAGCAACCGCCCGCTGATGCCGTCGCTGGCGGCCGACGCGAGGAAGACGCTAAGTTCCGCGCCCTTGTCCAACGGCGTGCCGCCGCTGTCGCGGGTCTTGGTCATCTTGTCGAAGAACGCTTGCCCCACCTTTTCCGGCCCGGCGGCGATGAGGTCGTCCATCAGGCGCGTGTTGAGCGCGCCGGGCGCGACCGCGTTCACGTCGATGCCCGTTCCGCGCGTCTCTTCGGCCAGCGTCTCGGTGAACCGCACGACGGCGGCCTTCGACGCGGCGTAGGAACTGATGCGCGGCAGCGGCGCGGTCGCTCCGCCGCCGGACAGGTTCACGATCTTGCCGTAGTTCGCGGCCCGCATGTGCGGCAGGAACGCCCGGCACATGAGGACCGTGCCGAACAGGTTGATCTCGATGGCCCGCACCCACTCGGCCCAGTCGTTGTCTTCGATCAGGCCGAACGGCCCGTACACGCCCGCGTTGTTGACCAGCACGCACGGGTTGTCGAGTTCGGCGAAGGCCTGTATCGCGGTCGCGTTACAGTCGGCCTCTTTGGACACGTCGGCGACGCGAGCGAGTACCTGTTGGTTGGGGCGCGTGGCGAGCGCGCGCAGTTCGGTCGCGGTCCGGTGCAGCAGGTCCGCGCCGCGCGCGGTGACGAGGACACTGGCCCCGGCGCGCACGAGGTGTTCGGCAATCACCCGGCCCAAGCCCTGATTCGCTCCGGTAACAACGGCCGACCGACCGGCGAGCGGTGCGTCCATGCGCCCCTCCAAGGTGCGTAACCTGAGCGGGCTATACCGCGCCCGACGGGTTGGGAACAAGGGCACTTGGGGGCATCGGAGACGACTGGAGATTGCAGATTTGTGATTGACGACTGAAGACCCGCGCGGCTCTGCGAATGCGGCGCTGGCTTTCAATCATCAATCACAAATCTGCAATCGGAAATCCTCAAGCCGCGCGACCGGCTGCGACGTAGGCGATAGTGGGGTCGTTCGCCAAGCCCGCGGCGAGGAAGTGCGTCGGGTCGATGACGCGCGGCTTCGGCATCGCGCCGCGGACCTGCGCCGGGGTGAGCGCGCGGTATTCGGGCCACGGCGTCGCCAGTACGCTCACGTCCGCGCCGCGCATCGCGCCCTCGGCGCTGGTCGCCAGTTCGACGCCGCGCAGCTCGTCCGCGCCGGGCTTCACGGCCGGATCGTGCGCGCGAACCTTCACGCCGCGCGCGAGTAACCACTGACACAACTCGACCGACCCGCTGCGCCGGAGCGTGTCGGTGCCGGGTTTGTAGGTGAGGCCGAGGACCGCGACCGTCGCCCCCGCGGGCACGGCGGAGAGTTGGTCGCGGAGCCAGTTCTTCTGGCACTCGTTGCTCTCGCGCACGCCGCGGAACAGGTGCGCCGGGCGCTCGTGGCGCTGGGCGATTTCGAGCAAGAAGCCGATGTCGCGCGCGAGCGTGCCGCCAGCGAACGCCGCGCCCGGCGACAGGTACGCCTTCGGCCCGATGCGCTGTTCGCTCTTGAGGCCGCGCTCGACCTCCTTCGCGTCCGCGCCCACTAGCTCGCAGATTCTAGCAAGCTCGTTGATGAACGCGACCGACGTGGCGAGGAATGCGTTGACCGCGTGCTTCGTCATTTCCGCGGACGCGACCGACATCCACACGCGGTCGCCGCCGAACGGCGCGAGCAGTTCGGTCAGCCGCGCGCGGTCGCGGTCGTCACAGCCCAGCACGACGCGATCCGGCTTGCGGAAGCAGTCGAGCGCCTGCCCCAATCGCAGATTCTCCGGCGAGCACGCGACGCGCACGCCGCGCGCCTGCCAGTCGGCCGCGAGTTTCGCCCCGAACCCGACGGGCACCTGCGACGAGATCAGCACGAGCGCGCCGGGCGTGAGGTGCGGGGCGACGTCTTCGAGCCGGTCGCGGACCCATTGCACGTCGGCGTTGTCGTTGCTGTCAACGGGCGTGTCGAAGCACACCCACACGATTTCCGCCTGCGGGATCGCGTCGGCCGCGCTCGTGGTGAAGCGCAACCGCCGCGCCTGCTGTTGTTCTGCGACGAGCTTGGCGAGGCCGGGTTCGTCGACGGGCGGCTTGTTCGCGCTCAGGTCCGCGACCGTGCGCGCGTCCGGGTCGAGGCCGACGACGGTGTGCCCACCCTCCGCGAGGCACGCCGCCGTCACGCTGCCGAGGTGCCACAGGCCGTACACGGTGATGCGCATGGGGAGTCCCTTTATCGTTCATCAAGCCGGAACCGCTCGCGGCTTCGCACGTTGCGAAGCCGCGAGCGACTCACGCCGCCTTGCGCGACTCCAGCACCCACGGGTTCGCGCGCAGGTAGTCGAGCGTGCGCACGACGGCGTCGCGGATGCTGAGCGTTTGCCGCCAGCCGAAGGAGCGGAGCTTGGCGGTGTCGAGGAAGATGAACGGGCTGTCGCCGATCCACCCGCGGGCGCCGCCGGTGTGGTTCACCTTCGGCTTCAGGCCGAGGCGGTCGCAGATCCAGCCGAGCGAGTTGTCCACTTGGCAGTACTCGTCCGCGCCGAGGTTCACCACGTTCACCGCTTCGGTCGCCTTCTCCACCACGGTGAAGATCGCGTCGATGCAGTCCTGAACGTACAGGTAGCTCTTGCGCTGCTTGCCGTCGCCCAGCACCTCGATGCTGTTCGGGTTGGCGAGCAGCTTGGCGTAGAAGTCGAAGACGTGGCCGTGCGTGTAGCGCTCGCCGAGAATCGAGACGAACCGGAAGATGTACGCTTGGAAGCCGAAGCCGTGGGCGTAGGCCGAGATCAGTCCCTCGCCCGCGACCTTGCTCGCCGCGTACAGACTCGTTTGGATCGGGAACGGCGCGGTTTCCGGCGTCGGGAACACGTCGGCCTCGCCGTACACCGAGCCGGTGGACGAGAACCCGATGCGCTTCACGCCGTTGGCGCGCATCGCTTCGAGCACGTTGAACGTGGCGATGGTGTTCTGTTGCAGGTCGCGGTCGGGGTGGTTGGTGCCGAACCGCACGTCGGCGTTGGCCGCGAGGTGGAACACGAAGTCGTGCCCGGCGACCGCGCGCGTCAGCGCAGGCTTGTCGAGCAAGTCGCCTTCCACGAGCGCGAACTTCGGCCGCTTTAGTGCGTCGGCGAGGAACGGCCGCTGTCCGGTGCTAAAGTTGTCGAACGCGGTGACGCGGTGGCCCGCCGCGAGCAACCGGTCCACGAGGTTGCTACCGATGAAGCCGGCCCCGCCGGTGACGAAGTAGTTCATGAAGCCCTCAGTGAGCGGCGCGGCGTAAGCCCGCCGGTGCATGTGGAACCGGCGGGCTTGCGCCGCGCCGCTCGCGATAGTGTCACGCGGCCTTGTTCGTGCGGCCGAAGCGGATGCGGAACAGGTCCTTCAGGTTCTTCCAGTTGCCGGACACGAGCTTCAGCCGGGTGTCGCCGTCGTCCTGCCAGCTCACGCCGATCTCTTTCACCTTGTAGCCGCTGCGCACGGCCAGCGAGAGCACTTCCACGTCGAACATGTAACCGTCGATGCGCTGGCGTGAGAACAGGTCGCGGGCGACCGCGGCGCGAAAGAACTTGAACCCGCACTGGGTGTCGCCGATCCCGCGCAACCCCACCAGCGGGCGCATGAGCAGCGCGAACCCGCTGGAGCCGAGTTTGCGGTACCATGGGCGCTTGGCGTTCATCGCCGCGCCGGCGGCCTTGCGTGACCCGATCACCACGTCGAACCCCTGATCGAACCACGGCAGCACCTTCTCGATCTCGTCGATGGCGACCTTGTAGTCGGCGTCGAGGAACCCGACGATGTCGCCGGTGGCGGTCAGCATTCCCTCGCGCACGCCCTTGCCCTTGCCGCGGCGCTGGGGTTCGCCGAGCACCTTCACGGGCAGTTCGCTGACGAGCGCGGCGGCGGCCTCGCGGGTGCCGTCGGTGCCGTCCGCGGAGACGATCAGTTCGTACTCGAACCCGCGCGGCTCGAGGTACGCCCGGATCGCGCGCAGGGTGCGCTGGATGGTCGCGACCTCGTTGAACGCCGGGATCACGAGGCTCAGGCGCGGGAGCGCGGGCATGGGAGTCCCTTTCTTGGAACCGTAAAGCCGCGTGCGGCTTCGCGAGTGTGCTTACTGTTTCGGCTCGAAGCCGAGGGCGGTCACGGTGGCGGCGCGGGTCCGGTGGTCCGGGTCCGGCAGTTTCTGCATTTCGGTGAACCGGCACTCGACCCAGCGCGGCCCCGGCGGGCCGGCCCCGGCGGGCGCGCGCACTTCGAAATCGCCCGTGCCGAGCGCCCGCCGCGCGACCTCCGCGCCGTCGAGCAGTACGACCAGTTCGGTGCGGAACCCGGCGCGGAACGGGGGGACGGTGCCGCGCACGATCAGGTCGCGGCCCGCGCCGGCGAACCACAGGCGCGCTTTGCCGAGTTGCGCGACCCAGCCGTCGCGGTCGATGCCGCTGTGCGTGAGCGCGGGGTGGCTCAGGTCGGCCGGGAACGTCGTCAGCTTTTCGGGCGGGCGCGACCGCGACTCGTCGCGCGGCTCGAACCCGACGCCGGTAATCATGGCCGAGGCCGGGCGGCCGTCCGCGCCGGGCAGGATGTACGACCCGCTGAACCGCACCTCGATCCAGCGCGGCCCGGTCGCGGCCCCGGCCGGGAACCGGACCTCGAAGTCGCCCGGCACGAGCGCGCGCGTGCCGACCGCGCGGCCGTCCACCAGAATCGTCACTTCGGTCGTGAAGCTCTCGTTACCGGGGAACGCCGGAATCTGCCCGCGGACAACGGCCTCGTACCCCGGCCCGGCTTGCGTCAGCCGCACCTTGAACACCTTGTTCATCCAGCCGTGCTCGTACAGGCCGGAGTACTCGAGGTGCTCGTGCGTGAGGTCGTTGGGGAACTTGGCGAGTTTCTCCGGCGGGCGGAACGCGGCGTACTCCTCCTCGGTGATAACGGAGAAGTCGCGCAGGTGCCCGCTCAGGTGGCGACGGTCGCGCGGCAGCTCGTTGCCCCACAGCGATTCCAACCCGCCGAGGCGGTTCGGCGGGCGGCTCAGTTCGGTGTTGAAGTCGAGGAGCAGCAGGTTGGCCGCGCCGACGCGCTGCGGCTCGACGGGCGGCGAGACGAGGCGCGCGGAGCCGTCGCCGATCGCGCCGAGCGGGACGCGCCGGGTGCCCACCACCTGCGCCGGCATCGCGCGGCGGTCGGTGGGAACCGGGCGGTGCGCGCCGGTGTACGACGCGACCACGCGGACCCGCGGCGACGGGTTCAGCACGTCGGCCACGATTGCGCGGCCCGCGCCCGCGAACGTGCGGTGCGGGAACGACGAGTCCGGTTCGAGCCGGTGCAGTGCCACCTGTTCGATGTGGTCCATGCCCTGAAACATGTGCCGCGCGCCGAGCGCGTCGCGGAACACGGCCACGTTCCGCACCGCGCTCAGCGGCTTGCACACCAGCGCCGGCCCCTTCTCCGGGTAGTGGTAGCGGTTGAACACCGTCAGCGCGCCGCCGCCGCCGACCACGAGCACCTTGTCCGGGGCGTCGGCGGTCCAGTTGGTGGGCACGTGAACGAGCCGGTGCAGCGCCTGCCCGGTGTCCGGGTCGGTCACGCCGGGGCCGGTGGCGCGCGGGTCGAGTTGCAGTTCCTCGTAGGCCCGCACCGCGGGCGCGCCGCGGTCGTGCCGCGTCAGGATCGGGTCGTCGGCCTCGGCCGCGCGCGAGAACGGTGACATGGTCAGCGCGGTAACCGGCACCCCGCGGGCGTCGGAGCCGAGCAGCTTCAGCAGCACGTTGTTGTCGGTGGTGAGGAGCACGCGCGACACCTCGCCCGCGGCGGCGCGGCCCGCGAGTTCGCGGTGGAACTGGCTCAGCACCCGGTGCCGGGTCGCGGCCGGCAGGTCCACGCGGCTGTCGTGCCCGGTGCTCTGCTTCACGTACCAGTACTGGGTGAGCGCGTTCAGCCCGGCGACGACGAGCACGGCGCCCGCGGCGACCGCCACGCGCCAGCGCCGCGACCGCGTGACCACCCACGCCGCGACCGTGGCCCAGATGAACGGCTGCGCGAACATGGCGATCTTGAACAGCCCGAACGCGGCCTTTTGGGCGTACAACACCGCGCCCATCGCCATCATTGCCACCAGCACCGCGGCGAACGCCCGCCCGCGCCGGTATTGCGCCAGCGCCAGAAACGCCAGCGCCGCCAGCAGCACCGCGCCGAGTACGAGCGCCGCGCTGAGCCGCGGCTCCGCGACCGCGCCGTAACTGGGCAGCATCCCCCACACGAGCGCCGGGCCGCGCGGGGTCATGAAGAACGGGAAGATTTCGAGGGTGTGGGTCTTCGCCCCGGCCCCCTGATTCGCTTGGCCGAGGAGGAAGTGCGCGGTGCCGATGAAGTACACCGGGGCGACGAGCGCCATCGTGGTGATCGCCGCGCCCGCGTGGCCGATGTGCCGGCGCACCGGGTACCGGCGCAGCAGGTCGCGCGCGCCGAGTAGCACGCACGCCCCGACGAGGAACGGCACGGCCTCCGGGTAGAACACGATCAGCCCGGCGAACGTGACCCCGCACACCGCGGCCCGGCGCAGCAGCGGCCCGGTGCGGAACCGGCGGAATGGGCTTGTCACCATCGCCACCGAGGTACACAGCAGCCCCAGCCCTGCGGCCTGCGCGATGAGTTGCTGCACGACGCCGTAGGCGGTCTGCGACGACACCGCGAGCAGCGCCGCGGCCCACAGCGCCGCGGCCCGCCGCCGCGTGCAGACCAGCACGAGGCCCGCGGTCGCCGCGACCAGCGCCATGTTGAATGCCGCGATCACCGGCATGAACACCTGTTGCGGCGTCAGCCCGGTCCACGTGCCCACGAGGGCGAGCGTGAGTTCGGCCCCGCACCGCTTCTGCGTCAGCGTGCCGGCGTCGTGGTACAGGAACCAGAGCCGCTGCGTCAGGTCGGAGCCGTCGCGGACCTCTTCGGGCGTGGGCACGCGCAGGAACCCGTGGTCGCGGAACCCCGCGGCCCCGAGGCAGTAGTTCGCCATGTCGTCGTTGCCGTTGGCGACCCAGTCGAACCCGTAGCGCACCATAGGCCACGCGGTCAGAAAGAAGGTTGCGACGATGACGACGAGGAACGCACAGTAGCGCCGGGCGGCAACGCGGGCGCGCGCGAAGGTGCCGCGCGTGCACCACAGCCCCGTGGCGGCACCGAGCGCGACGCCGACCCCGACGGCCGCGGCCGAGCGCCCGACCGCGAATCCGAACTGCACCCCGGTGTACGCGGCCAGCCCGAACGCCGCGCCGCCGACCGTCGGCGAGAGCAGCAGCTTGCGCACGGGGCCGCGGAACCGCCCCGCGTTCAAGAGCGCGAGGCCGACCGCGGTCCACAGCGCGAACAGGCTCAGGCTGAGCAGTACCGCCACTCGTCACCCCTTCCGCACCGATACACCATCGGCGCGCGCGCGGGAAAACTGCACCGACCGGCCCGCGCCGCGGTGCACCGCGGGCGGCGGGGGGTGATAGCGAATCTGGCCGGTCCACGCAATGCGACCCCGGCGCGCGGGGTGGGTCGTCCGGTCAGCGCGCCATTTCGCGCCGCAAAATGACATTTTGTTCACATTGCAACTGTGTGCGCCAAGTGATGAGAGTCGGCCTCCCACCCCCCAGACGAGTTGGCGCTCTGGCGCTCTGGCGCTCTGGGGTGGAAAACGCTGGAAAAACAAGCGTTTCACCCCAGAACGTCACTCGAAAACCGTGGCGCTCTGGGGGGGAGTGGCGCTCTGGGTAGGGAAATGACGATCTCTTTTTTGGCAATCTGGGTCGATGCACCGCGCGGGCGACTTTCCGGTTCCCTTCTCCGCGCGCCGGTGGCACAATAGGGGTCTGCTGATCTCCCCGCCGGTTCCGCCTTCCCGCGAGCGCCACTCATGCCCCGTCTGCTGTCCCGCCGCAACTTCTTTGGCCTCGCAGGTCTGGTCCCGTTCGCCGGCCTGCGGCCCACCTTCGCCGCGAGCACCCGCGCCCGCGCCAAGAGCGTGCTCGTGATCCTCGAACAGGGCGGCGTGTCGCAGATGGACACGTGGGACCCGAAGCCGGACGCGGTCGTCGAGCACCGCAGCCCGTACAAGCCGATCAGCACGACAGTGCCCGGAATGCGGTTCACCGAACTGCTGAAGGAAACGGCGAAGGTCGCGGACAAACTCGCGGTGGTTCGGTCGATGTGGCACCCGAAGGCCGGGGCCAGCGGGCACGGCGAGGGCACACAATACATGCTGTCAGGGGCGCACCCCGGCAGCGCGGTCCACATGCCGGACCTCGGCTCGGTGGCGTCGCACACGTTGGGCACGAGCGCGCACTTCCTGCCGCCGTATGTGATGGTGCCGGGCAACCACGAACAGGCCAACGTAACCAGCACGGGCTTCCTGCCGGTCGGGACGAAGGCGTTCAAGACCGGGGGTGGCGACCTCTCGGCTCCGGGTTGGAAGGTGGGCGCACTCGACCCGCGCGCCGACACGCCGGCGGCGCGCCTCGCCGCCCGGCAGCAGTTGCTCGCGGGGCTGAACGGCCGCTCGTCGGCCGGCACCGGCCGCACCTTCGGCGGCATGGACCGCTTCTACGACCAAGCGTTCGACACGCTCACGAGCGCGAAAGTGGCGAAAGCCTTCGATTATCAGGGCGAACCGCTGGCCGTGCGCGAGCGGTACGGGATCGGCCACCGCGGGGCGTGCTACCTCGTCGGCCGCAAACTGATCGAGGCCGGCGTGCGGTTCGTGACGGTCGATGTGCGCTGGCCGCTGGCGAAGGAGTACCCCGGCGGGTTCAACATGAACTGGGACCACCACGACCTGATGTACGTGAACGGCTCGTGCGGCACGATCCGCGACAAGGCCGGCGGGGAAGGGCGGTACGGCATCGGGACGTGGCCGATGATGGGCAGCACCGACCGCGCGTTCGCGGCGCTGATCGCCGATCTCGACCAGCGCGGGCTGCTGGCGGAAACTCTGGTGTGCTTCGTGACCGAGTTCGGGCGCACGCCGAAGTTGAACAAGTTCCAAGGCCGCGACCACTGGACGAACGCCTATTCCATCGCGCTCGCCGGCGCGGGCGTGAAGGGCGGGCAGGTGATCGGCAGCACGGACAAGGACGGCGGGCAGGTGACGAACGACCCGTACACGCCGGAAGCCTACGGCGCGACGGTGTTCGAGAAGTTGGGCATCGACCGGAGCAAGCCGCTATACACGGCCAGCGACCGCCCGGTGTTCATCGGCCACGAGGCCGATCCGATTAGCCAAGTGATGTGAAGCGCTCGCGCCGCTTGCGAAGCCGCGAGCGGCTTCAATCAGTCCTTGATCCAGTACCGCACGATGCAGTACAGGGCTTGGAAGGCGTCCTTGAGGCGGATCTTCTTCCCCTCCTCGTAGGTGCGCCCGCTGTAGCTGATCGGCACCTCGTAGATGCGCCACGGCGCTTTGCCCTTGCGCCGGCGGGCGATCTTCGCGGTCACTTCCGGCTCGAACCCGAACCGGTTGCTCTTCAGCGTGATGCTCTGGATCACCTCGCGCTTGAACACCTTGTAGCAGGTCTCCATGTCGGTCAGGTTCAGGTTCGTGAACCAGTTCGACAGGGTGGTGAGCCACTTGTTTGCGACTGAGTGCCAGTAGTACAGCACGCGGTGGCTCTCGCCGATGAACCGCGAGCCGATCACCACGTCGGCCCGGCCGTCCAGAATCGGCTGCACCAGTTTGGGGTACTCGGCCGGGTCGTATTCCCAGTCGGCGTCCTGCACGATCACCACGTCGCCGGTGCAGTGCTTGAAGCCCTCACGGAGGGCCGCGCCCTTGCCCATGTTCTTGGGTTGGTGGAACACGCGGACGTTGTCGTACTGCTTCTCGAGTTGGGCCAGAATCGCCGGGGTGCCGTCGGTGGAGAAGTCGTTGACCAGAATGAGTTCCTTGGGGATCTCGACGGCCTGCACGCGGCGCACGAGTTCGGCGAGCCAGCGCTCCTCGTTGTAGACGGGGATCACGACCGAGAGCTTGAACCCCGTGGGGATCTGGTAGATGCCGATCTGCCGGCACGCGGCGTCGCCGAGGAGTTCGCGGAGCACCGCGGCGCGGGCGTTGGGGTCGGTCGCGATCCGCGCCATGAGTGGCGCGAGTTCCGGGGCGAGTTCGGCCGCGTGGGGTTGGGGCTTGTCCTCGGGCGCGGGGGCCGGCGTCATTCGTCACGTCCTCGTAAGTTGGGGCAAGCCGGGTTGACACGTTTGCCGATATTAACGTAGGGATAGCATACGTTCCCGCCCGCCGTAGTAGTTCGCGCATGGAGGCGCTTTCGTGAAACCGACTTCCGGCCCCGTCCCGCTGTGCGACATTCAGGCGCAGTACCGCGCGCTGAAGGACGGCATCGACGCCGCGGTGCTTCGCGTGCTGGCGTCCGGGCAGGCAATTCTGGGGCCGGAGGTGGCCGCGTTCGAGCAGGAGACCGCAGCGTTCTGCGGCGCGCGGTTCGGCGTCGGGTGCGGGTCCGGCACCGACGCACTCGTGTTGGCGCTGCACGCGCTGGGCATCGGCCCGGGCGACGAGGTCATCGTCCCGCCGTTCACGTTCTTCGCTACCGCCAGCGCCGTGTGCCGCGTCGGGGCCAAGCCGGTGTTCGCCGACATCGACCCGGTCACGTTCAACATCGACCCGAGCCAGATCGAGGCCCGGATCACGCCCGCGACGCGGGCCATCGTCCCGGTCCACCTTTTCGGCCAGTGCTGCGACATGGACGCCGTCTGGGATATCGCGGAGCAGAACCGGCTCCACGTGATCGAGGACGCGGCCCAGTCGTTCGGCAGCGAGTACAAGGGCAAGCGGTGCGGCACCCTCGGCGCGGTCGCGTGCCTTAGTTTCTACCCCACGAAGAACCTCGGCGCGCTCGGCGACGCCGGCCTCGTGACCACCGACGACCCGGCCATCGACAAGAAGCTCCGCGCGCTCCGCGTCCACGGCTCGGAGGTGAAGTACTACCACAAGTTCATCGGCTACAACATGCGGCTCGACGCGGTCCACGCCGCGGTGCTGCGCGTGAAGCTGCCGCACGTCGCGAACTGGCTGAACGGGCGCGAGGCCGCCGCACAGCGGTACGATTCGCTCATCGAGGGGGCGAACTTGCACGGGTTCATGCGCCGCCCGACCACGCGCCCGGAGCGCCGCCACACCTTCAACCAGTACGTCGTGCGCGTCCCGGCGCACCACCGCGACGCGCTCGTGAAGCACATGAAGGACAGCGGCGTCGGGGTCGAGGTGTACTACCCGCTGAGCCTGCACCAGCAAGAGTGCTTCAAGTTCCTCGGCTACCGCACCGGCGACTTCCCCACGAGCGAGCACGCCGCGGGCGAGGTGCTGGCCCTGCCGATGTTCCCGGAAATCACGGAGCAGCAGCAGACGCGCGTCGTCGAGGTGATCGGAACGTACCTGCGCCAGTCCGTCCGCCGCGCTGCGTAGCACAGCACAGAAGAGTGTTGACAGGATCACAAGATAAGACCGGATGAAGAAGAGAACGCCCCTCTTCTTCATCCGGTCTTATCTTGTGATCCTGTCAACACTCTTCTGCTTTTCACCCTCTTCTTCGGAGCCGTCGCACGGCGAGCGCGCCGATGCCGAGCACCCCCAGCACCGCGGTGGCGGGTTCGGGTGTCGGCGCGGGCGGGCCGAGCGGCGGGACCGGGTTGAAGATCGTCGGCTCGGGCAGCGGCACGGGCGCGAGTGGCACCGGCGGGCCGATCAGCGTCGGCTCGACGCGCAGTTGGCTGCCGGGCCAGCCGTGCCAGTAGAACGCGCGCGCGGGACCGGCCACGATCAGCACGACCGCCAGCGCCGCCCACACCCGCCAAGTTCGGCACGTTGCTCGCATTCGCGGGGTCTCCCAAACAAAGCGCGCGGCTCATTCCAAATTGCCCCGCCGGTGTCAACCCGGACTTTCTCGACCCGTAACCTGCGCTGGTTGCGCGAGCCCGCGAACTGGCGCAAGCGCTGCGGCCTTCGCGCGTCGTACCGTTTTGAGAAACTGTGCGGGTCACGCGGCGCGGCGGCCGAAACAACCTGATGAACTGTGGTCGAGGGCCGGCGGACATGACACTCTTCCGCGCGAAGGCAATCGGGTTGGGACTGGCGCTGGCAGCCGGGGCGCGGCTCGCGGGCGGCGCGGACTGGGGCGCGCCCGGCGCGCCGCCACTGTTGCCGCCGGCGGTGCGCGCGCCCGCTGACCCCGGCCCGGTCTGGCTCCCGGCGCGCGAGACCCCGCTCGCCCCGGCCGGCGGGTTCGCCGAACCGTTCGTGCCGTCGGTCGTGCCCGCGGCCGGCGACGTACGCGGACCGCGAGGGGGCACCTTTTCCGCCGGCCCGCTGCCCGCGATCCCGGCGCTGCCGGAAATGACCCCACCACCGCCGCTGGCGCGGCCGAAAGTTCAACCGGACCCGGTTCCGCCCCCGCGCCCGGTCGAGCCGACGCCCGCGCCGCCGATGATGATGCCGCCGCACGCGCCGGAGTTCTTACCGCCGCCACCACTGCCGCAGCCGCGCCCGGTCGATCCGCAACCGCTGCCCGAACCGCGGACGAAGCCCTCGGAACCGGAGTTGCAGCCCGCGCCCGCGGAGCTGATGTTCCCCGCCGGCGTGCTGACGCGCGACAAGCACGCGGCGTTCGGTTCGCTGCCGATCCGCCTGTCGCGCGACTACCCGCCGGCGCGCGACCTCGTTCACACCGGGCACGGGCACGACGGCCTGACCATCGCCGACGACGAGAACCCGCTAAACCGGCTGTTCGTGCGCGGCGAATACCTGCTGTGGTGGCTGCCGGGGTTCGCCACACCGGTGCTGGCGACCACGAACGCCGACCCCGCGCGCAACGGCTACCTCGGCGAGCCGGGCACGACGGCCATCGTCGGCCCCGGCCCGTTCATCGAGAGCACGCGCGCCGGGTCGCGCCTGCGCGCCGGATTCGATAACATCGAAGCCGGGTTCTTCTTCCTCGGCACGCGGTCGGCCACGGCGGTGGTCGATTCGGATCGGTTCCCGACCATCACGCGCCCGGTGTTCGTGCCCAACGTGGTGCCCGCGACCGGCCAACCGCTGGGCGAGAACGGCGAAGCGGTCGCGCTGCCGGGCGTCCTGCGCGGCACGCTGACCGCGACCGGCGACAGCCGGCTGTGGGGCGCGGACCTCGCCCTGCGCCGGTGCCTCGTGAGCGGGTGCGACGTGAAGGCCGAGTGGTTCGCCGGCTACCGGCACCTGAACCTGCGCGAGCGCCTGACCATCACCGAAGACATCACCGTGATCGGGCCGGGCGGCACGCGCGTCGAACTGACGGACCCGGTCGGTACGCGCGTGCTCGTGCAAGACCGGTTCGCGGTGCGCAACGAGTTCCACGGCGCGCAGGTCGGCGCGCTGTACGAGCGCCGCTGGGGCAACTGGGACGTGGACGCCCGCGCCGGCCTCTCGCTCGGCGTCACGCACCAAGTGCTGGAGATCGACGGGGCGCAAGTGCGGCAGCGCCCGGGGATGGCCCCGATGAACTTCCGCGGCGGGTTGAACGCCGCCGGCCCGAACCTCGGCCGGTTCACGCGCGACCGCTTCAGCGTCGCGCCCGAGTTGACGCTGAACGTCGGCTACCGCGTCGCGCCGAACCTGCGCGTCTTCGCCGGGTACAACCTGTTGCTGTGGACGAACGTGATCCGCCCCGGCGACCAGATCGACCACGTGGTCGATCTGACGTTCGTGCCCAACGCGCTGCCGGCGAACTTCTCCGGCACATACCGCCCGCGCCCGCTGTTCACCCAACGCGACCTCGTGGTGAACGGCCTCCAGTTCGGCCTCGATTGGCGCTGGTAAGCGGGGAAGCCCCTTCCTTATCGCACGCGCGCCGATTAGAGTGTTATCCAGTCCCCTCCCACTCGCTTCGAGGCTACCATGGACATTTTCAGTCGTCGTGAGTTCCTGAACCGGGCCGCGATCATCGCCGCCGCGGGCGCGGCCGGCACCGCGACCGCCGCCGACACCAAGCCGGCCCCGGCCCCGGTCGCGGCGCGCGGCGCGATGGACAAGCTCCGCGTCGCCGTGGTCGGTGTGCGCGGGCGCGGCGGCGCGCACGTCTCCGGGTTCCTCGGCAAGAACAACTGCGAGATCACCACGGTCTGCGACTGCGACGAGGCCGTGATCGGCGGCGCGATGACCTCCATCGAGAAGAAGCAGGGCAAAGCGCCCAAGTTCGAGAAGGACATTCGGAAGGTCGTCGCGGACAAGGACATCGACATCGTGTCAATCGCGACCCCGAACCACTGGCACGCGCTGATGGCGGTGTGGGCGATGGAGAACGGTAAGGACGTGTACGTCGAGAAACCGGCGACGCACAACGTCCACGAGGGCGCGATCATGACGGCCGCTGCCCGCAAGTACAAGCGCATCTGTCAGGTGGGCACGCAGAGCCGCAGCAACCCCGGCATGCAGGAGGCCATCGCGTACGTGCGCGGCGGCAAGCTCGGCACGGTCGATCTCGCCATCGGGCTGTGCTACAAGCCGCGCAACAGCATCGGCGACACCGGCATCAAGAAGGGCGAACAGGAACCGCCGAAGACGATGGACTACGACCTCTGGTGCGGGCCGGCCCCGCTGGTGAAGCCCAAGCGCAACAACCCGAACGACAAGTACGGCACCGTGCATTACAACTGGCACTGGATGTGGGACACCGGCAACGGCGACCTCGGCAATCAGGGCGTCCACGAGATGGACAAGGCCCGCTGGGGGCTGGGCCTCTCCACGATGCCGAACACGGCGTTCAGCCTCGGCGGTCGCTTCGGCTACGTGGACGACGGCGAGACCGCGAACACCCAACTGTGCGTGTTCGACTACGGCCCGTCGAAGATGATCTTCGAGGTCCGCGGGCTGGCGACCGGCGACTACAAGGGCGCGAAGGTCGGTAACATCTTCGTCGGTTCCGAGGGCTACGTCGTGTGCCCGACCTACGGCGGCGGCATCGCCTTCGACAAGGGCGGCAAGGAACTCCAGCGGTTCGGCTGGGACGCGGAGAAGAAGCAGTGGCTGGGCAGCGACCAGCACCACTTCGACAACTTCGTGAAGGCCGTGCGGAGCCGCAAGCACACCGACCTGAACTGCGACATCGCCGAAGGGCACCTGTCCGCGTCGCTGTGCCACCTCGCGAACATCAGCTACCGCCTCGGCACCGACATGCCGCTGGCGAAGGCCGAACAGGTCAGCACCGACAAGAACGTGAACGCCTTCGCCGGCGCGATGCTCGCCCACCTGAAGGCGAACAAGGTGGACGCCGACAAGACGATGGCAAAGTTCGGCCTGCCGCTCACCATCGACACCAAGACGGAGAAGTTCAAAGGCCTCACGCGCGCCGCGAAAGAAGCCGACGCGATGCTCTTCCGCGATTACCGCAAGGGCTTCGAGCTGAAGGAGATCGCTTGACGTTCTGGCGAGCGGGGGGCGTAAGCCCCCTGTTCTCTTCTTGCTCTTGGAACAGGGGGCTTACGCCCCCCGCTCGCCGTGAGTACCGAGGTTTCCATGCGCCTTTCCCTTCTCGCGCTCGTGCTGCTGGTCGCGCCCGTGCGGGCCGACGACGACTACCCCGAACCGGAAATCCCGTCGCCGGACGAGCCGTTCGCCAAGGCGTACTCGGCGGCCAAAGCCGGCGAATACCTCGACGCGGTCGCGGTGAACTGGACGCGCGACCGCAAGTGCGTCACCTGCCACACCAACATGCCGTACCTGACCGCGCGGCCGTTGCTGAGGGGCGACGCGGGCGTGACCGAGGTGCGCGAGTTCCTCATCAAGGACGTGGAATCGTGGGGCGCGGGGAAGAAGCCGCGCGGCCCGGCCTACGTGGTCGCCACGGCGTTCGCGCTCGCGGTCCACGACGCGCGCCGCGGCGAGTTGCACCCGGCCACGCGCGCCGCCCTCGACCGCATGCTGGACCCGAACCGCAAACCGCGCGAGTGGAACTGGCTCAAGTGCGACTGGCCCCCGCTCGAACACGACGACTACTACGGGGCCACGCTCGCCGCGCTCGCCATCGGGTACGCGCCCGGCGACTACGCCAAAACCCCGAAGGCCCGCGCCGCCATCGAGAAGCTGAAGGGTTACTTCAAGGCCGTGCCTCCCCCGGACCTGCACCACTCCGCCATGCTCCTGTGGGCTTCAACCAAAGTGCCCGGCCTGATGACCGCGGACCAGCAACAGAAAGCCGTGGCCGCGCTGCTCGCGAAGCAGCGCAAGGACGGCGGGTGGAGCCTGCCCTCGTTGGGCGCGTACCTGCGGCGCGACAAGGAGAAGACGCCCAACGACCCGAACGCCGAGAGCGACGGCTACGGCACCGGGTTCGTCACCTTCGTGCTGCTGCAAGCGGGCGCGAAGCCGACCGACGCGCCGGTCGCGCGCGCGGCGAAGTGGCTGAAAGCGAACCAGCGCGAAAGCGGGCGCTGGTACACGCGCTCGCTGAACACCGACAAGGCCCACTACATCACGAACGCCGGCACCGCGTTCTGCGTGCTGGCGCTGGCCGAGGCCACCAAGTAGCGCGCGGCGCTACCGCGTCTTGAACAGCCGACTGTCGAGCAGTTCGTTGAGCAGCGTGCGGACGCCGTCGCCTTGTTTCATCGTGGTTTGGACGATGTGGGCGATGTCGTCGCGGTCGGCGAACGACACGCCGCGGCCGGTGCCGTATACCGCGAACTGCCGGGCGAGGTTGGTCAGCAGCAACTCCTTTTCGGCCGCGAGCAGGGTCTGGAACTCGACGAGGTCGGCGAACTTGCGGCCGTCGGGCAGCGCGCCGCTGGAATCGACCTTCGGCCCGAGCTTGAACCCGATGCCGATGAACGGGTCGATGTTGCCGCGCGGGGCCGGGTCGCCCGCGCCCAGAGAGCGGTAGCGCCCGCGGTGTCCGCCGATCACGTCGAACTCTTCGAGCGCGAAGCCCGGCGGGTCCATCTTGGTGTGGCAACTGGCGCACGCGGCGTTGTTGCGGTGCTTGTCGAGCTGCTCGCGGATCGTCACCGCGCCGCGCACGTCGGGTTCCACTGCGGGCACGTTGGGCGGCGGCGGCGCGGGCGGCTGACCGAAGAAGCGGTCCAGCACGAACGCGCCGCGCGGCACGGGCGAAGTCGTCGTGCCGTTCGCGGTCACTTTCAGGATCGCGGCCTGCGTGAGGAACGCGCCGCGCGGGGTGCCCTTCGACAGCGGCACGCGCCGCACCTGCGTGCCGTCCACGGGCGGCAGGTTGTAGTGCGCCGCGAGCCGCCCGTTGAGCATCGCGAAGTCCGATTTGACGAGGTGCGCCGCGGGCAGGTTGCTCGCCAGCAGCTCGCGGAAGTAGGCGTGACTCTCCATCAGCATGGAGTCTTGAAGGTACTTGTTGAACTCCGGGTACAGCTTGCGGTCGGGGTCGTTGGCCGCGATGAGCCGCAGCTTGAGCCACTGGCCGAGGAAGTCTTCGACGAACCGCTGCGCCTTCGGGTCGCGCAACATGCGGTCGGCCTCCGCGCGGATCGCGCCGCGGTCGGCGAGCGCCCCGGCCTTCGCCCGCGCCGTCAGTTCGTCGTCGGGGAGCGAGTTCCACAGGAAGTACGAGAGCCGCGAGGCGAGGGCGTACTGGTCGAGGTCGCCCGCCGGTTCGACGTGGTAGAGGAAGTCCGGCGAGCAGAGGGCGGCGCGGTAGGCGTAGCGCATCGCGGTCTCGAAGCAGTCACCGGCTTCGAGCCGTGCCGCGACCAGCTTTTCGTACTGCGTGATGGTGGCCGGCGCGACCGGGCGGCGGAACGCGCGCGGCAGGAATTCCGCGAGCAGCTTGCGCGCGTCGGCCGCGGGGTCGGCGCTGAACACGGTCCACACGCCTTCCACCAAGTCCGGCTTGTTGCGGGCCATGAACAACTGCTGGCGCTCGCGCTCGGGCGCGCGCCGCGGGGCCGTCACCTTCGGGTCGGCCTTCGGGTCGAACGGCTTGATTTCGAGGTTCCCGAACAGCCGCTTGTGGCCGAGCGGGGGCCACGTCTCGTGGATCGGCCCTTCGATCTCGAAGTAGTCGCAGGCGACGGCCGGGCCGGTGAAGCCCATCGCCCGGTCCTTACCGCGCGTGTGGGCGTGGGCGAGCGACGCGGCGTTGAAGCCGATGGTCTCGCGCGGGTTCAGCCACGTCGTGACGACGTGCTTCTTCTCGGTGAGACTGGGCGCGTCGTAGTAGCCGAGGACGGTGCTGGGGTGGCCGCCGCCGCGCCCGTCGCCCACGAGTTGCACGATTGAGAGCCGCGCCGCTTCGGTGCCGCGCGCCGGCAGCACTTGGCCCTTGTCCCACTTGAAGCTCCACAGCGAGGTGGTGAGCTTGTAGCGCCCGGGGTAGATCGCGACCCACTCGTTGAAGTACGGGTGGAACGACTCGTCCTCGGTGCGGAACAGGCCGACCGTTGCGCCGTTGCGGAACGAGCCGATGCGCTCGTGCGCGCCTTGGTCGATGTGGTCGTGCGCGCCGGCCGGCGGGAAGTCCGGGTCCGGCTTCTTGTTCTTCAGGAGCACGCCGTCGCCGTGCATGAGGACGTGCGCGACGAACCCGGCCGGGTACGCGAGCGAGGTGCGGAACTTGTCCGGCTTCGGCGCGCGCGGGCGCGTGACGACGGCGAAATCGAGCACGCGGTCCGCGGCTTCGAGGTACTTCGCGAGGTTGACGTGCGACAGGTCGAGGGCGTCGGCGTTGCGGTCGAACCCGTGGACCTGACCGTCCGGCGGCAGGTCGATCTGCAGCGGGATGCCCGGCAGGTCGAACAGGTCGCGCATCGTGTTCTCGTACTCGGCGCGGGTCAGCCGGCGCAGGCGGGTCTTGCCGTCGGCGCGCGCGGCCTTCAGCTCCGCGTCTACGAGGTCGGTCTTCAGCGCCTTCAGCGCGGTGCTGGTGTCGGCCGCTGGCGGGCGCGGCTTGTTCTTGGGCGGCATTTCCCCACTCGCGACGCGGTCGTACACCTTCACCCACTGCGCGAAGTTCTCCGCGCTCGCCGGGTCGAACTTGAGCGCGGTCAGGTCGAGGCCGCCGGACTTGGCGTCCTTGTCGTGGCACGCCGCGCAGTGCGCGTCGAGGAACTTGGTCGGGGGAGCGGCGCTCGCGCCGCTAGCGGCCAGAAGCGCGAGGAAGGTAGTAAGGAGTGTGCGCATGGTGTTGAGTTCAGTGTGATCGAGCCACGTGAGTGGTCACCCCCCGGCCCCCTCCCTGAAGGGAGGGGGAGTAAACACCTTTGTGCGCCGTTCGCGCTGTCGAATCGGCAACCCTCTTTCTCCCTGCTCCCTTCAGGGAGGGGCCGGGGGCTGGGTTACTTCTTGCCTACGCCAGCTCCAGCCCGCGCATGGTGCCCTTGCCCGTCGAGAACTCGCGGGTTTCGATGCCGAGGCGCTGGAGCATCGACACGAACAGGTTCGTAAGCGGGTAGTTGTTGTCCCTGTCGAACGCGAGGTGCCCGGCGTGCTTGAACCCTCCGCCGGCCAGCAGCACCGGCAGGTTGTGGTTCGAGTGGCTGTTCGCACTGCCCATGCAGGTGCCGTACAGCACCATCGTGCGGCCCAGCAGCGTCGCGTCTTGTTCCTTCGTGTCGGCGAGCGACTTCAGCAGGTGGCCGAGCGCGTCGAACTGGTTCGCCTCCTTCGCGCTCAGTTCCGCGAGCACCTCCGGCCGGTTGCCGTGGTGCGTAATGTTGTGGATCGTGGTCGCGTCGATGAACAGGCTCACGAGGCGCGACGAGTCCGTTTCGAGCGCGAGTTTGATCACGTCGAACATGATCTTCGTCTGCCGGGCGAACTCGCGCCCGTCCTTCTCGTCTTCGGGCGGCTTGGCGGTCGTCGTCGGCTTCGGCTTCTTCTCCCACTCCTCGGCGCTCTTGAGGCGCTGCTCCAGTTCGCGCACGCCGGTCAGGTACTGTTCGAGCCGCGCCTTGTCCGCCGCGGAGAGCGAGCCGTTGAGCCGCTTGGCCTCGTCGCCGACGAAGTCGAGCGTGCTGCGGCCCTGTTTGATCTCTTCGAGCTTCGCGGCCACTTCGCTCGGCTTGCCCTGAACGAACAACTTCTCGAACAGTTTCTTCGGGCTGCGCTCAATGGGGATCGGCGCGCCGCTGCGGGTGTAGCTGAGCGTCTGGCCCTCGTTGCCGCACCCCAGCACGAGTGACGGGTAGCGGGTGCGGTTGCCGAACTGCTCGGCCGCGTACTGGTCGAGCGAGACCCAGTTGCGGAACCCGCCGCGCTCCGGGTGCGGGGTGCCCGTGAGGAAGCACTTTTCCGCCGCGTGCCCGCCGGTCACGCCGGGGTGACTGGTGCCGCTGAACACCGTAATCTGGTCGCGCTGGGCCTTGAGCTTTTCGAGGTACGGCGTGAGCGCGTAGTCCTTGCCGCTCTTTTCGGGGAAGAAGTACTGCGGCAGGATGCCCATGTTCGTTTCGATGCACACCATGCGGCGCGGCACGTCGCCCTTCGGCGCGCCGAAGGCGGGCTGCATCGCGTCGAGGAGCGGGAGCGCCATCGCGACCCCGGCCCCGCGGAGGAACGTGCGGCGGGACAGCGGGCGCGGCGCGGGCGTGCACGGTCGCGGCATGGGTTGGCTTCGGGATTGGGTGAAGGTCGGTTCGCGTGAGGGGGCGCGGGCAGGTGAAAAGCTAGTGTCGCACGAGCGCCGCGCCCCGTCAACCGGCGCGGCGCCTAGAGTTCACCCAGTGTTGGTTGTGAGTTTGGGGTGCGGGTGCAGGAGCTTGCGGAGCATGGTGGCGATCCAATCGAACAGGTAGGTGACGGCT
>Ga0194132_10003793_pt1 | contig 26447 bp, 27 predicted proteins | sample TA2KigOf80mmetaG_FD_148612 | JGI IMG/M metagenome (GOLD analysis project Ga0194132, IMG submission 148612) | Freshwater microbial communities from Lake Tanganyika, Tanzania - TA2015054 Kigoma Offshore 80m | ecosystem: Environmental > Aquatic > Freshwater > Lake | place: Tanzania: Lake... | reverse complement strand
GCTCATTCGCGAGCAACGGCGGCTCTATCGTGAACTGATGGCGGTTGGTCGCGAACTGTCGTCCGTGCGTTCGGAGCTTCGGAAGATCGTTCCGCGCCTTCGCGGCATCGGCAATTCACTCCCCTTCCGGCATCTGATCCGTAACGTACTCGCGAAGCGCCCAATGCTCACCACCGAGCTTGCGCTACTCGTCATGCGCGGGCTGGAACTGGATGCGGCAAACAAGCCGCTCTATCTCGCCACCCGGAAGCGCGTCCATGCGTGCCTCAAGGAACTGCGGCGCAAAGGCGAGGTCGCGAGTGCGCGCGTTCCTGGGAAGCAGGCGAGGCGCTGGGAGATCGCGGGCTGATCGCGTGGCGGGTCGGAAGAAGTCGTCCTAGAACGGAAAAACCCCGGCGCTGAGGCCGGGGTTTTCGCCGAGACCGTGCTTGAGCTTGGCTTCGCCCCGTGCACGGCCCGCCTCTCGCGAGGTCTTGAATGCAGATCCCGTAAGGGAGAGCTGCTGACGCCGTGTATTTAAGTTATTAAAGGTGTTTTGTCAAGGCCGATAAGCCCATGGAAGACAACACACATTTCCTAATCTCTTTAAGTTGGTCATCCGAGACAGTATCCATATAGTAAACCCTTTTCCCGAATTCGTCTTTACCTTTCCGAATCAAATCTAATCTGTGAAATCCAACGGCATATATCATGTCGCCCTTGATCCAATTCGGCCCAAGGTGCCAGTGGTCGGGCAGCGTTACTTGTAAAAGATGATGAAAGGGAAGAACCTTGTGCGGTGTCTCCGTACTGATCGAGACAACCGTACAAAGCTTCGGTCGCGTTGAAATCGCCGGACTAATAACGAGGACCGGCCGACGCTTGACCATCTCCGGCTCTTTGAAGCCGGAGTTAAAATCGCAAAGAAGGATCGAGCCAATTTTCGGGTGAAAATCTATCGGCATGGCGAGAGGGCGAGACTCGTAAACAATCAAAGAATGCATCGATCATGCATCACTCGATACCGCGCCGAATAGAGCGGTTGTCACCCCTTGACTAATGTTCTCTCATTGTTCCCATGCCCCGGATCGACGGACGCAACCGGCTCCTGGCCCATGGGGACCGACCTAAGAAGAAGGAAGACCTCCTAGAGATCGTCGCCGCGAGCGTGCTTCATCGCCTGCCGGCGACCAGCCAAGCCGTGGCGCTAGAGGTCGCCGAGCTGGTGCTGCGGGCGTTCGCAGAGAACGGGCTGCGGATTATCTGGAAGCCGAAGCCTCCCCCGTCTCGACCAACCTTCGAGCCGCCGAAGCGAGGGAAGGGCTCACGCTCATCCCGTCTTCCAATGCCGCGCATGGGCGAGTCGCTGAACGAAGCGGAGGAGCGATTGAAGCGCGAGCGGGAGGATCAATAAGCGGTTAGTTGTGTCTGCTGCCTAATGCCGGGCGCGCGGCCATCGTGTCCCCTCTCCTGCCGAAGGCGGGGGAGGGTTAGGGAGGGGGCCTCTTCTCATCTAGACTGCATCGCGCGCACGACCTCGCTGGCGCTCGGCCCCCACCCCTCCCTCCCCCACGCTTCGCGCAGGGGAGGAGCCCGAAAGAAACATGCTCCACCGCGACAGCCGTCTCCTCGTCTTCCTGCTCGGCGCGTTGACCGCCGTCGGGCCGTTCAACACCGATACCTACCTGCCGTCGATGCCGGCGATCCGCGAGCATTTCGGCGTCGACATGGCTGCCGTGCAGCTCACGCTCAGCCTCGCCTTCGTCGGCGGCGCCGTCGGCCAGCTCTTCTACGGCCCGCTCTCCGACCGCTACGGAAGGCGGCCGCTGCTCATCGCGGGCTTGAGCCTATACGTCGTCGCCTCGGCCGCCTGTCTCTTCGCGCAGTCGATCGAGCAGCTGATCGTCGCGCGCTTCCTCCAGGTGTTCGGCGCGATCTGCGCGCCGGTGCTGGCGCGCGCCATGGTGCGCGACATGCACGAGCGCGAGGCGGCCGCCCGCATGCTGGCGCTGATGGGCATGGTACTGTCGATGGGGCCGATCCTGGCGCCCTTCATCGGCGGCATCCTGCAGGCGAATTTCGGCTGGCGCGCGAGCTTCGTCTTCGTGACGCTCTACGGCCTTGCGCTGCTGCTCTCCGTCACCTTCTCGCTCGGAGAGTCCGTGAAACACAAGGATCCGGAGGCGCTGCGCCCGAGCCGCATGGCCGAGACCGCGCTCCGTCTGCTTTCGAGCCGCGTCTTCCTGGGATACATGCTGATCAACTGCTTCCTCTTCGGCGGACTCGGCGCCTATCTCTCGGGCATCGCCTTCGTCACCATCGAGGTGCTCGACATCCCGCCGCAGTTCTTCGGCTGGGTCTTCGGCACCATCGCGCTCGGCGCGCTCTCCGGCTACATGATCTCAGGCCGGCTGACGGCGCGGCTCGGCCTCGACAATACCCTCGCGGTCGGCGTCGGCGGCGTTGCGCTCGCCGGCGTCATCCTGGCCGCCTTCGCCTTCGCCGGGATCATCAGCCTGGCGACGCTGATCCTGCCGATGATCCTCTTCATGTGCTGCTTCTCGATCTCGGGACCGCAGGCGATCGCCGGTGCGCTCACGCCCTTCCCGCGCGTCGCCGGATCGGCCTCGTCGCTGGTCGGGTTCTTCCAGTCGCTGACAAGCGCCGCCGCCGGCATGGGCGTGGCGCTCGCCTTCGACGGCACGCCGCGGGCGCTTGCGGGATTCGTCTGCCTGATGACGCTCTCGGCCCTCGCCGCCTATGTGCTCATCATCCGCCGGATACCCGAAGCTGAGCGCCGGCACGTGCACGTCTAGTCGGCCGCGCGGCCCTGCGTCTCGTCAGTGTCGTCGCTGCCGAGCGGGATGCATTCGGCAATGGCGGAGAGGAACTCCCTCACGTCGATCGGCTTGGTCAGGTAGCGCGAGAAGCCGGCGGCGAGCCCGCGCCTGATGTCGCTCGGCATCGCCGCGGCGGTCAGCGCGATCACCGGGATCTCGCGTGTCTCCTCCATCGCCTTCAGGTGCTGCAGCATCTCGAAGCCGCTCATGCCCGGCAGGTGCAGGTCGAGCAGGATCAGGTCGGGGCGGTGCGCGCGCGCCAGGTCGAGGCCGAGATGCGGGGTCGAGGCCTGCAGCAGCGTGACATTGGGCAGCGCCGAGATCAGATGCTCCATCAGGCGCATGTTGGAGGGGTTGTCCTCGACATAGAGGAGCGAGAAGTCGCTCGGCGCCGCCGCCCAGGTTTCGGACGCTTCCTCGGCCGGCGCGGGCGTCGGTGCGGCCTGCGTGCGCGATTCATAGATCGGAAGCTCGACCCAGAAGGTGCTGCCGCTGCCATGCGTGCTGGCGAAGCCGATCGCGCCGTCCATCGCCTCGGCCAGACGCTTGCAGATCGCGAGCCCGATGCCGGTGCCGTCGATGCCCGAATGCTCCTGGCCGAGGCGATGGAAGGGCTCGAACAGCTCCGCCTGATACGCGTCCGGGATGCCGATGCCGGTATCGGTGACGACGATGCGGACACGCCCCTGCGGCGTGCGCTCGGCCGCGACGGCGACCGAGCCGCCCTCGCGGTTGTACTTGATCGCGTTGGAGACGAGGTTAAGCAGAATCTGGTGCAGCCGCCGGTCGTCGGCACGCAGGTCGGGAACGTCGACCGGCTCGGCGACGGTGAGACCGATACCGGCAGAGTCGGCAATCGCGCTCATCGCGCCGCGCAGGCTGGCGAGCACATGCTCCGTGCCGACGCGCTCGATCGACATCTGCTCCTTTCCAGACTCGATGCGCGCCAGATCGAGCACGTCGTCGACCAGCGCCAGCAGGTGGCGGCCGCCGGTCTCGATGTCGCGGCAATACAGGCGCTGGCGCTCGGTCAGCGGATCCCTGATCTCGAGCTGCATCATCTGGGAGAAGCCAATGACCGCGTTGAGCGGCGTGCGCAGCTCGTGGCTCATGCGCGACAGGAAGTCGGATTTTGCGCGGCTCGCGGCATCGGCCGCCTTGCGCGCCTCGTAAAGCTCGGCCTCGCGCACCTTCAGTTCGGTGATGTCGACGACGAGGTTCACGTATCCGCCTTCCCGCGTGCGGAAATCGCGGATCGAGAGCCATCGCCCGTCCGCGCGCTGGCGCTCGCTCGGCTCGCCGACGGCGCGGCGGACCTGCGTGAGACGCTCCTCGACGTACTGCTCTTCGCGTCCGGCAGCCTCCGGGAAGCGTCCGGCATGAACACGATGACGGATGACGTCTTCAAGCCTGGAGCCGGGCACGAGAGAGGCGCCGCCGGGGCCTTGTGCCGCCGCATTGTTGGCGTGGATCAGCCGCTCCTCGGCGTCCCAGATGAAGAACGGGTCGGCAAGAGTATCGAGCGCGTCGACCAGGCGCTCGTGCTCACGCGCGACCCGCGCTTCACTATCCCGCAGCGCCTTTTCGGAGCGCTTCAGCGCGGTGATGTCGACGAGGAGGCTGACGATGCCGCCCTCGCTCGTGCGATGATCCCAGGTCGCCAGCCAGGTTCCGTCGGCGCGCTCGATCTCGACGACCTCGCCGCTGCCCGCGCGGATCTGCGCCAGCCGCTGGTCCAGGAACTCCTTCTCGCGGCCGGCGGCCGCCGGAAATCGTCCGGCGTGGATCTGCTCACGGAGCACCTGTTCGAGCCGAACGCCCGGCACAAGCGCGCTGCCGCCGGCGCCCGTGAGGGCAACCCGGTTGGCGAGCACCAGACGCTCCTCGGCATCCCAGAGGAGGAACGGATCGGAGAGGCTGTCGACCGCATCCTTGAGGCGAATGTGGGCCTGCCCGACGCGCGCCTGGCTTTCGCGCAGCGCGAGCTCGGTCTTCTTGATGCGCGTGACGTCCGTATGCGTGATGACCAGGAAGCCGTTCGGCAACGGCAGCCAGGCGACATCGAGGACGCCGCCGCCCGGGCGCGCCCGCTCGTAGCGCACGGGGCGGCGGGCTCTTGCGGAAGCCATGCGCTCGGCGACCATCGCGTCCACCGAGCCTGCGCCATACTCGCCGGACTCGGCGGTGACGCGCAGCATGGATTCCAGCGGCGCACCGCGGCCGAGACTCAGCGCCGGCCCGAAGATCCCGGCGCAGAGCTCGTTCCAGGCAACGGCCCGCAGGTCGCGGTCGAAGACGATGATCGCCTGGTCGGTGACGGCGAAGACCGACCGGAGGAGCGTCGTCGTCTCGGCGGCTTCGCGCGCCGCAGCCTCGCGACGCCGCACAAGAAGGACAAGCATGCCGCCGCCGCCGCCGAGCGCGATCAGGATCAGCGCCAGCTCGCCCAGCGCCGCGAACCAGAACTCGTTGAACGGCGCGAGCGCATCGGCCCGCGACATCGCCGCGCTCACTGCGAGCGGAAACGAGGGAACAGGCTCGATCGCGAGAATCCGCTCGCGCCCATCGATGGGGCTGGGACCGTGGACGATCCCGGGCAGCCCTCCGCGCAGCAGGTTGCCGACCGTTTGCCCCATTTGGCCGGGGACCATCGGCTCCCGCACCAGGAGGACTCCGTCCGAGCGCATCAGCGAGATCGACGTGTCCTGGCCCAGGTTGACGGCGCGATAGAACTCCAGGAAGTAGTCGAGCCGCAGCACGGCACTGATGACGCCGGCGAAACCGCCGCTCGAATCTTCGATGCGGCAAGTGACCGGCAGGATCCAGGTACCGTCCAACCGGGAGCGGAGAGGCGGAGCCAGGTAAAGACCGAGGTTCGCCGAGGTCTTGTGAGCAGCGAACTGGTCCTGGTCAGCGATGTTGAGCGCCGGCGGGTCCTTATAGAGCGATGACGCGAGACGGTTGCCCGCTGCGTCGGTCCAGCCGATGCCGAGCAGCACCGGGGAAGTGCCCTGGATCGTCTTCAGCGCGTCATGAGCCTCCGCCATGCTGCCGGTCGCGCCGATCGTGACGTCGCGATGCAGATCCTTGACCGCCTCGAGCGTTCGCGCCACGCCCTCGAATGTACGGGCCGCGTGCTCGGCGAGGACGCTCGCTGCGTTCATCGTGTCGCGCTCGGCGCGGAGGATGGCGCTGCGATGGGCGCTCCACAGCGAGTAGGTCTTTGACAGCGCAACCAGGAGCGCCAGCGCGACCACGACGACGACCACGGCGCGTACGGTGCGATGGAACGACTGGGTCTTCATCGGCCTCGGCCGGGTCCGCCGATTACGCGGCTACCGCAATTGAGCCGGAGCGGGAACGATGTCCGGCCGTCCTTCAGTATACGGACAAACCTAACGCTTGGTTAATCTTAGAGCCCCAGCCTGAACTCCGGCGATGGAATCCAGGTTTTTCAACGCCTTGTGAAGCCTGCCTCCCGCACCCTTTCCTTCGGAAAGACAAGGGCCACGCAGGTGCCGACGCCGACGGTCGAGGCGAGCCGGATGTCGCCGCCGTGGAGCTCGACGAGCGCCTTGGTGATGGCCAGGCCAAGGCCCGAGCCCTCGAAGCGGCGGGTGAGCACATTGTCGACCTGGTCGAAGGCACGGAAGCAGGCGGCGAGGTTCTCCTCGGCGATGCCGATGCCCGTGTCCTCGACCGCGATCTCGAGGCGGCCCTCCTCGAGGCGGATCGAGACCTTCACACGCCCGCCCGGTAAGGTGAATTTGATCGCATTCGAGAGCAGGTTGAGCAGCATCTGGCGGACGGCGCGCTGATCGGCGTAGAGCCGGCCGAGGTCGGGCGCGAGATCGACCACGAGCGAGAGCTGCTTCTCCGCCGCAGTCTTCTCGATCAGGCGCATCACCTGCTCGACCATATGGGCGAGATCGATGTCGCTCTCGCGCAGCGTCATCTTGCCGGCCTCGACCTTGGAGAGATCGAGCACGTCGTTGACGAGATCGAGCAGGTGCCGGCCGCTGATCAGGATGTCGCGGATGTAGTTGGCGTAGCGCGGCGGCTCGATCGCTCCGAACATGCCGTTCGACATCACCTCGGAGAAGCCGATGATGGCGTTGAGCGGCGTGCGCAGCTCATGGCTGACGCGGGCGAGGAACTCGGTCTTGCTGCGATTGGCCTCTTCGGCGCGCTGCTTCGCCTCGTTGAGCTGGGCGTTGAGAAGCGCCAGCTCGGTCGCCTTCTCGCGCAACGAATACTCGTCCCACGGATTGTCCGCGAGCGCCGAAGACAGCACCAGCAGGCAGACCTTGCGGCCGGCATACGCGCCGACGGGCGCGCCACGAAGCACGCGCGGCTCGAGCCGGCCCTCGCGGCGAAGCGTGATCCCGATCGGCACCGGCGCCGGACCGTCGATGACACGGCGAAGCAGATCCTTGATCTCAGCCGGGTCCTCGCTGACGAGCTCGGCCAGCGTCGCGACATCGTCATAGGCGCCGAGCATGACTGCGGCGTGCCGGTTGGCGGCGAGGATACGCCCATCCGTCGAGACGCAGATCGCCGCCTCGCGATGCAGATCGACCATCGGTTTGAATGGCGCGACCGGAGCGACGGAGATCGGGGAGATCGTCACAGACCCTTCAACTTGAAATAAATGCAACCAAAGACTAGTCCATGCCGAATTTTCGCCAGCCAGGGTTAATGGATGGTTTACGGCACCTGGTCACGTCAAGAGCGGTTCTAAGTCTTTGAAGAGGCTATATAATCGCGCTGGCGAGGCGGTCCAGCATCATGCTCCAGCCCTGGCGCGCGCGTTCTTCATACCCCGCTACCACGACTTCATGTGTGATGGAGATCACGGAGCCCGGCTCTTGTCCCCGAATTGCAACGGAGACGCGGGTCCGCTCGGCGGAGAATTTCGGCACGGCGAAGTCGAAGACCAGGCGGTGCGGGCGATCGATTTCGAGATAGCTACCGACATGCTCGATCTCCTGTCCCTCGCGCTTGTCGACCATGACGAAGCCGCCGCCGGGCCGGGCATCGATCGCAACGCGCACCATTGCGCCGCCCTCGGTTGCGAACAGGAATTTCCGCGCCGTGTCCGTGTGGAGCCAGGCGTCGAAGATGCGCTCCGGCGACGCCGGCAGGTGCTTTTCGACACGCACGCTCGCGCGCTTTTCGGTGGTCGTCATCGGATACCTCGCAGCTGCAGTCAGCGGCGGTCGATCAGATGAAGAAAGCTTCCGCAGACAGAACCGTTCCGCCGTCCGGTCGCGCCGAGATCGCGGCTCCTCGCGTCATGAGCGTGAAAGAGCGGCTCTCCGTCGCCGCCGGTTTCGCTCGCGTAGTGGAATTCATGCCCGCGATAGCGGGCGCCGGATGGCCCGAGCGGCGTCGCTGCCGCGCACGCGATCTCGCGATAGCCCAGGTGCAGTTTCCGGTTCGCGAAGGATGTCTCGACCGGAAGCAGGCCGGCCATGCGATGGCGCGCGCCGGACGCGTCGACGAGGCCCTGGCCCAACGCCATGTAGCCGCCGCACTCGCCGTAGACGACGGCGCCGCGCCCGACTGCATCGGCGAGCCCGCGTTTCCACCGGTCGTTCTCGGCGAGACGGCCTGCATGCAGCTCGGGATACCCGCCGGGCAGGAACACGGCATCGGCCTTTGCATCCGGCGCCTCGTCGGCGAGCGGCGAGAAGGACAGGATCTCCGCCCCGGCTTCGCGCCAGCCGGCGAGCACGCCCGGATAGGCGAAGGCGAAGGCGAGATCGTCGGCGACCGCGATGCGCTGGCCCAGCGGCGGCAAAGCGGCGATGCGGCCGGACGAGGCGAGCGTCGAGGGACGCGCCAGCGCGACCAGCGTCGCGATGTCGAGACCGGCCTCGACCATGGTCGCGGCACGATCCAGGAACGCCGCGAGATCCGCCTGCTCGCGCGCCTGCACGAGGCCGAGATGGCGCTCCGGCCGTTCGAGATCGGCTGATCGGCGGATCGCCCCGATCACCGCGACATCGGGCAGCGAACGCCGGCAGGCCTCGGTCACGCTCTCCGCATGCTGCGGCGAGCCGACGCGGTTGAGGATGACGCCGGCGATCCGGATGTCGCGGCGATGATGCGCGAGGCCCGACAGCACCGCAGCCGCGGTCGTCGCCTGGCCATGGACATCGAGCACGATCACGACCGGCCAGCCGGTGAGCGCGGAGAGCTCGGCGGTCGAGCCCTCGCCGGCGGCGCCGATGCCGTCGAAGAGTCCCATCACGCCTTCACACACGATGAGCTCCGCGTCCGCCTCGATCAGCGCGAGCGTCGCCGCCAGCGTCTCGCGCCGCATCGCCCAGGGATCGAGGTTGAAAGAGGCGCGGCCGCTCGCCGCCGCATGGAAGGCCGGGTCGATGTAGTCGGGCCCGGTCTTGGCCGAGGCGACGCGCCGGCCCGACCGCGCGAGGAGACGAAGCAGCGCCAGCGTCAGCGTCGTCTTGCCGGAGCCCGAGGCCGCCGCCGCGACGATGAGGCCCCGTGCGCTCATGCCACGCTCACAGCCGCTTCTTGATCTCCGCCGCCATCGGCTCCGGCAGCGTCATATGGGTGAAGTGCGTGAGGTAGCGCCCGTCGCGGCCCATCAGGAAGACGATCGAGGAGTGATCGACGAGATACTCGCCGGGCGCCGTCTCGGCCGCCTTCTTGAAGTAGATGCGATAGGCCTTCGCCACCGCGGCCGTCTGCTCCGGCGTTCCGCGCAGCGCCTTCAGGCGCGGATGGAAGGCTTCGGCGTAACCCTGCATCACCTCCTGCGTGTCGCGCTCGGGATCGACGGTGATGAAGACCGGCACCACATCTTCGCCGGCAGAGCCGAGCTGCTCGATCGCATCGGTCATGTTGGTGAGCGCCGTCGGGCAGGCATCGGGGCAGAAGACGAAGCCGAAATAGATCAGCATCAGCTTGCCGCGGAAATCCTGCTCGGTGACTTGGCGGCCGGTCTGGTCGGTGAGCACGAAAGGCCCGCCGATCAGCGCGCCCGCGCTCTCCGGCGAGCGCAGCCACGAGACGAGCAGCGCTGTGCCGCCGATGAGCGCCGCCGCGAGAAGAATGATCGCGGCGCGGATCCGATAGTCTTTCAACACGCGCGCAATCTCTTTCGTGTCCCCTCTCCTGCCGAAGGCGGGGGAGGGTTAGGGAGGGGGCTTCGCAGGAACGCGAGACGGCGCACGAGGCCCCCTCCCCATCCCTCCCCCTGCTTCGCAGGGAGAGGGGGTTCGAAGACGAGCGCGTCGCGAACAATGCTCATCACCCGGCCTCGCGGCGCGCCTTGAGCTTCAGCGGATCGGGATCGAGCACGCGGCCCTTCATCGCGCCGAGCCAGTCGAGGCCGGAAGCGAGCCTGACCGCGGGGCCGACGACGACGAGCGCGGGCGGCTCCATCTTCGCGGCCTCGGTATCCTCGACCAGGCGCGCCAGCGTCGTCGTGATCGTGCGCTGGCGGTCGGTCGCGGCATGGCTCACGACCGCGGCAGCCTCACTCGCATCGCGGCCGCCGGCGATGAGTCGATCGCGGATCTGCGCGAGATGCTTGAGCGCCATGTAGAAGACCAGCACCGGCGCGCCCCTGGCGAGCGCCGGCCAGTCGAGATTGTCCGGCACCTCGCCCGACACATTGTGCCCGGTGATGAAGGTGACGGCTTCGTTGACGTCGCGATGGGTCGCGGGAATGCCGGCATAGGCGAGGCCGCCGACGCCGGCGGTGATGCCGGGGACGATGCGGAACGGCACCTTGGCCGCGACCAGCGCGAGCGCCTCCTCGCCGCCGCGGCCGAAGACGAAGGGATCGCCACCCTTGAGCCGGAGCACGCGCTTGCCCTCGCGGGCGAGCCTGACCAGGCGCCGAGAGATGTCGGGCTGCTTCGGCGAGGGCTTGCCGCCGCGCTTGCCGGCGAATTCGAGGATCGCCTCCGGCCGCGCGAGCTTCAGCGTGCGCTCGTCGACCAGCGCGTCGTAGACGACCGCATCCGCCTCGGACAGCGCCTTGAGCGCGAGCACCGTGAGCAGGCCCGGATCGCCGGGCCCGGCGCCGACAAGCCACACCGATCCCGGCTCGAAGGGAGGAAGCAGGGGGAGCTGCATGGCCGGACCCTACATCCGTCCCGCGGGCGTGCCTAGGCGGCCTCAGGTCGCGGCCGGCAGGAACGCCCGGAGATGCTGCGAGGTCTTCATGATGATGCCGCCGCCATTGGCCGATCCCGCCACCCGCAGCAGCACGCGCCGATAGGCGACGTGGTGCGTGCCGCCACCGGCGAACTGGATCTCGCCCTCGATGTCCTCGACCACCGGCTCGCCCGAGGCCATGGCCGCATCATAGGAGGCGACGCAGGCGGCCGAAAAGGCCGGGTCGGAGGACTCGCGCAAATCGCGGCCGATATAGGAGCCGGGATGATCGAACAGCCGCACACAGCGCCCGACGCGAAGATAATGAAAAGGACGCCCGGGGCCGCGGCACTCGACCATGCCGAGAAGGCCGGAAGGCGTCGTCTCGACAAGATCCGCCGCCGTCGCGCGGTCGATGATGCGGCCGGTCACGCGGCTCAGATCCTCGATCAGCGAGACGTTCCGGTCGCGATAGAGGTCCTCGATGCCACGGCGCGTGACCCGGAAAGGCACGCGGACGGGACGCCGGGGATTGATCGCCTCGCCGAGCGCCCAGGCCGCCGCCATGCCGTCGCCGATGCTCGACTTCCAGCGATCGGTCCAGCGCACCAGTTCGAAATCCTCGAGGGCCGCCTTGATGACGAGGTCGCGCGCCGCCTCCGCGGTCGCATGCCGGAGCAGGGACGGCCGCCAGCAGAGCCGCCCGCGCGGGGCGCCGAGCGTGAGGTCGACCCAGCCCAGCGCCTTCACGACCCAGGTCGCGACGTCGAAATCAGCCCTGAGAATGCCGAGCTCGCGGGCGACCAGCGCAAGGTCGCCCTCACGCACGCGCCCGTGCTCGTCGACGAGCACACGCATTTCCGTCCCCCGCGATCACCCGCCCCGGTGATTGCGCGCTGACATGTTATCATCGGCGCGCTCTACTCTTCCAGGCTCGGCCGGCCCGTATCCGCTCAAATCAGGGTTAACAATGCGCCGCACCCGCAACGCCAAGATCGTCGCCACCGTCGGCCCCGAGTCTTCCTCGCCGGAGATGCTGGCCAGGCTGTTCGGTGCCGGCGCCGATGTCTTCCGCTTCAACTTCAGCCATGGCAGCTACGACGATCATCGCGCGCGTTTCGATGCCGTGCGGGCGCTCGAACGCGACATCAGGCGTCCGATCGGCATCATGATGGATCTGCAGGGGCCGAAGCTCCGCGTCGGCACCTTCGCGTCCGGCCCGGTCGAGATATCCGCCGGCCAGCGCTTCCGCCTCGACCTCGACCCGACGCCAGGCGACGCGACGCGCGCGCACCTGCCGCATAGGGAGATCTTCGCCGCGCTCGCCGACGGCACCGATCTCCTGATCGATGACGGGCGGCTTCGCCTGCGCGTGCTGTCGCACGGTCCCGACTTCGCCGAGACCGAGGTGGTCACCGGCGGACGGCTTTCCGAACGCAAGGGCGTCAACGTGCCCAACGTCCTGCTGCCGCTGTCGCCGATCACCGACAAGGACCGCCGCGACCTCGCCTTCGGGCTCGAGCTCGGCGTCGACATGGTGGCGCTCTCCTTCGTGCAGCGCCCGGAAGATGTGGCCGAGGCCAAGAAGCTGATCGGCGGCCGCGCCGGCGTCTGCATCAAGCTCGAGAAGCCCTCGGCGATCGAGCATCTGGCCGAGCTGATCGACATGTGCGACGCGGTGATGGTCGCGCGCGGCGATCTCGGCGTCGAGCTGCCGCCCGAGGATGTGCCGTCGATCCAGAAGCGGATCGTGCGCGCCTGCCGCGAGTCCGGCACGCCGGTGATCGTCGCCACCCAGATGCTGGAGTCGATGATGGCCTCGCCGGCGCCGACGCGGGCCGAGGCTTCCGACGTCGCGACCGCCGTCTATGACGGCGCCGATGCGGTGATGCTCTCAGGCGAGACCGCCTCGGGCAAGTATCCGATCGAGGCGGTCTCGATCATGGATCGCATCATCCAGCGGGTCGAGCACGACACGCTCTACCGCACCATGATCGACGCGGTGCATCCCGAGCCGGAGGCGACCGCGGCGGACGCCATCTCCGCCGCCGCGCGCCAGGTCGCGCACACGATCTCGGCTGCGTGCATCGCGACATTCACCATGTCCGGCTCGACCGCGCTCCGCGCCGCGCGAGAGCGCCCCGACGTGCCGATCCTGGGCTTGACCGCCAAACCGTCGACGGCGCGGAAGCTGGCGCTGCTCTGGGGCGTGCACTGGGTGCTGACCCACGACATCACGAGCTTCACCGAGATGGTGCAGATCGCGACCGAGGCGGCGCGCGCGCAGGGCCTGGCCGAGGCCGGCCAGCGCCTCGTCGTCACCGCCGGCGTCCCCTTCGGCACGCCTGGCGCGACCAACGTCTTGAGGATCGCGCGCGTCGGGGAGTAGGGTCCCGCCACTCTCCCAACCAACGAACGGAAACGTCCATGATCGACCTCTACACCGCCTCCACCGGCAATGGCCGGCGCGCCGCCATCGCGCTCGAGGAATGCGGGCTTCCCTACACCGTGCACAAGCTCGACCTCGGCAAGGGCGACGTCAAGAAGCCGGAGTTCCTCAAGATCAACCCGGCCGGCGCGATCCCGGCGATCGTCGATCCGGACGGCCCGGGCGGCAAGAAGGTGGTGCTGGCGCAGTCGGGCGCCATCGTCCTCTACGCCGCAGAGAAGTCGGGCAAGTTCATCCCGAAGGATCCGGCCAAGCGCGCCGAGGCATATCAGTGGTTCATGCAGGCGACCACCGACGTCGCGCCGACCTCGTCGAGTATCTTCTACATCTCGACCCATGTGCCGGTGAAGGATCCGGCCAACACCGGCTATTTCGAGCAGCGCTTCCTGACCCAGCTCGGCATCGTCGACAAGCAGCTCGAAGGCAAGGAGTACCTGGTCGGCGAGTGCTCGATCGCCGATCTAGCGCTCTATCCGGTGATCACCGCGCGGAAGGCGATGGTCGATGCCGCGCCCGGCCTCGCCAACGTGAAGGCCTGGGCCGCCCGCATGGCCGCCCGCCCGGCGATCGCCAAGGCTATGGCGAATAACGGGTAGCAGCCCGCGCATCGCGGAAACAGAAAGGGCGGGATCTCTCCCGCCCTTTTCGTTTCGGCCTGTCTTCCGGCCCTAGGTGTTCATCGCCTGGAAGAAGTCGTTGTTGGTCTTGGAGTGCTTGAGCTTGTCGAGCAGGAACTCCATCGCATCGACCGGGCCCATCGGCATCAGCACGCGGCGGAGCACCCACATCTTGGCGAGCTGGCCCTTGTCGACCAGCAGCTCTTCCTTGCGCGTGCCCGACTTGGTGATGTCGATCGAGGGGAAGGTGCGCTTGTCGGAGAGCTTGCGGTCCAGGATGATTTCCGAGTTACCGGTGCCCTTGAACTCCTCGAAGATCACCTCGTCCATGCGGCTGCCGGTATCGATCAGCGCCGTCGCGATGATGGTGAGCGAGCCGCCATGCTCGATGTTGCGGGCGGCACCGAAGAAGCGCTTCGGGCGCTGCAGCGCGTTGGCATCGACACCGCCGGTCAGCACCTTGCCCGAGGAGGGAACCACGGTGTTGTAGGCGCGCGCGAGGCGCGTGATCGAGTCCAGCAGGATGACGACGTCGCGCTTGTGCTCGACCAAGCGCTTGGCCTTCTCGATCACCATCTCGGTGACCGCGACGTGGCGCGTCGCCGGCTCGTCGAAGGTGGAGGAGATGACCTCGCCCTTCACCGAGCGGGCCATGTCGGTGACTTCTTCCGGCCGCTCGTCGATGAGCAGCACGATCAGGTAGACCTCGGGGTGGTTGTGCGCGATCGCATGCGCGATGTTCTGCAGCATCACCGTCTTGCCGGTGCGCGGCGGCGCGACGATCAGGCCGCGCTGGCCCTTGCCGAGCGGCGCGATCAGGTCGATGACGCGGGTGGTGACGTCCTTGCGGACCAGGTCCTTGCGGTCGGCCTCGCGCGCGAGCTCGAGCCGGCCGGTGCGCGCGGCGCTGATCTCGACCTTGCCGTCCTTGGCGTCCTTGCCGTTCTTCGCCGGCTTTTCGTCTTCGTCCTTCTTCGCCGCCTTCAGCGGCTCCGGCACCTCGATCTCGAGATGCAGGCGCTCGTCCGGATAGAGCGGCGTCAGGTTGTCGAAGGTGATGCGGTGGCGGACCTTCTCGGGGTCCTCGAAATTGATGTTGTTGACCTTGAGCAGAGCGAAGTAGCGCTCGCCCTCCTTGGGGCTGCGGATCTGGCCCTCGACGGTGTCGCCGGTGCGAAGGCCGAAGCGGCGCACCTGGCTCGGGGAAACATAGATGTCGTCGGGGCCGGGAAGGTAGTTCGCCTCGGGCGAACGGAGGAAGCCGAAGCCGTCCTGGAGAACCTCGAGCACGCCGGTGCCGTAGATCGGCACATCGTTCTCGGCGAGCTGCTTCAGGATCGCGAACATCATGTCCTGCTTCCTCAGCAGGGAGGCGTTCTCGATCTCGAGTTCTTCGGCGGTGGCGAGCAGGTCAGCGGGCGATTTCGCTTTGAGTTCCTGCAGGTGCATGAGAGTCCGGTCTGTTGAATTTCTGCGTGGGAGGAGTGTCCGACGACTGTCCTGCTTGAGCTTAGGACCGGCGCGAGCTTTGCGCGCCTCGGGTCGACGGAATCGTTCTTAAGGAGAGAGCAGGGGCGGGTTGCCCTGCCCCGAAGAGTTAGCGAAGCGTTCTACTCAAGTCAAATACAAATCGGGACACAAAAAGGTTCCAGGCGAGCCTAAGGAAAGGCGGCCAAGCCTCTAGAACGGCTGCACGACCACCATGATGACGATGACGATCAGGAAGACCGTCGGGATCTCGTTGACCTGCCTGTAGAACTTCGCCGGCCGCGTGTTGCGGTCCTCCTCGAAGGCCTTGCGCCAGCGGGCGAAGAAGTGATGCGCGACAACGAGGCCGAGCACGCCGGCAAGCTTCACCCAGATCCAGCCCGACGACCAGCTGACGAGCCCCGGCGTGCAGGCGAGCATGACGCCGAAGACGATGCTCGCGATCATCGCGGGGTTGATGATGGCGCGCAGCAGCCGACGTTCCATCACCTTGAAGGTTTCGGACTGCGCCGAGCCCGGCTGCGCGTCGGCGTGATAGACGAAGAGGCGCGGCAGGTAGAGCATCCCCGCCATCCACGCCATGACGCTGATGATGTGCAGGGCCTTGATCCAGGGATACCAGGCAGCGAGCCAGCTCATGCGTCTGCTCCCAACGGGCAGCGGCGATGCTCGGCCGGGCAGATCCGGTTACCGCAGCCCGAGGATAGGCCGGCCGGTGCCGCGCGTACCAGCCGCGCGAGGCCGTCGATGAACAGTGCATCGGTCGAGACCGTCGGCACACGAAGAAAACCGGGAGCCCCTGCTTCCTCGGCGAGATCGCGATACTCGCGGTCCAGCTCGACGAGAGTTTCGGAATGCTCGGAGACGAAGCTCAAGGGCACGATCACCGGCATGACTTTGTCGGCTGCGGCTCGCCGGATCTCGTGCTCGGTCGAAGGACCTATCCACTCGAGCGGCCCGACGCGGCTCTGATAGCAGACGACCCAGTCGATCGATCGGCCAAACGCATCGACGATTTCCTTGGCCGAACGCTCGACCTGCCAGGGATAGGGATCGCCCCGCTCGACCACGCGCTTCGGCAAACCATGCGCCGAGAACAGCACGCGTGTCGGCCCGCCGGCGAGATCGAGCGTCTTCGCCAGCAAACGCGCGCTCACCGCAACGAAGCCTTTGTCGTCCGGATAGCAGCAGAGCCGTGACGTCGACACCGAAAGTCCGATCTTCGATGCCGCACGATCCCAGGCATCGAAAGAAGACTGCGTCGTCGTCGTCGAAAACTGCGGATAGAGCGGAAGCAGCACAATGCGCTTCGGCGCCCATTCCTTCACGCGACGAGCAGCCTCTTCCACGAAGGGGTGCCAGTAGCGCATGGCGATGAAGATCTTTGCATCGTTGCCGAGCGCTTCCTGAAGCGCTGAAGACTGCGCCTCGGTATTCGGCAGCAGCGGCGAACGGCCGCCGATCTCGGCATAGATCTTCTGCGCCACAGGCGCGCGACGACGCGAGATCAGCCGAGCCAGCAGCCAGCGGATCGGTCCCGGCACCGCGATGATCGCCGGATCGCTGAACAGGTTCTGCAGGAAAGGTTGAACAGCCTCCGGGCTGTCCGGACCGCCCAGATTGAACAGCACGACCGCAGTCTTCATCCGCGTGCCCTCAATAGCTCGGCGACGCGTGCGACATTCTCCGGCGGCGTCTCGGGCACGATGCCGTGGCCGAGATTGAAGATGAAGGGCCGGTCGGCCATCGCATCGCAGATCCGTTTCACCTCGTCATCGAGCGCCTGTCCGCCGGCGACCAGCACCAGCGGATCGAGATTGCCCTGCAGCACCTTCGTCGGCATCGCCGACTTGGCCCATCCCAGCGGTACCATCTGGTCGAGATTGATCGCATCCACGCCGGTCTCCTCGGCATAGATCGCGATCGACGCGCCGGCGGCACGCGGAAAGCCGATGATCGGGATCTTCGGATGCGTGGCGCGGATGCCCTCGACGATGCGCTTGTTCGGCTCGACCACCCATTGCCGGAACATCGGCTCGGAAAGGATGCCGGCCCAGCTTTCGAAGAGCTGCAGCGCATCGACGCCGGCATCGGCTTGGCGGCGCAGATAGTCGATGGTCGAGGTGACGATGCGGTCGATGAGACGCGCGAAGGTCAGGGGATCGGCCAACGCTTCGCGCTTGATCTTCGCATGCTCCCGGCTCGATCCGCCTTCGACCATGTATGTCGCGACCGTCCAGGGCGATCCCGCAAAGCCGATCAGCGCGGTCTCTTTCGGCAGACCTTCGCGCACGCGACGAATGGTTTCATAGACCGGAGCCAGCCTTTCGCCGGCGCCGCGCGCTTCGAGACGATCTACAGCGATCGGCTCGAGCTTCGGTCCTTCGCCCTGCACGAAGCCGACCTTCTGACCGAGCGCATGCGGGATGACCAGGATGTCGGAGAAGACGATGGCCGCGTCCATGCCGAAGCGTCGGACGGGCTGGAGCGTGACTTCCGCTGCGAGCTCGGGCGTGAAGCAGAGATCGAGGAAGCCCTTGGCACGGTTCCTCACCTCCCAGTATTCGGGCAGGTAGCGTCCTGCCTGCCGCAGCATCCACCAGGGCGGACGCTTGCCGACAATGCCTTTGAAGGGAGAGAGGAAGAGACGTTCGCTCACGCTCTTCCTCTTACCACCTTTCTTTTGAATCGAAGAAGGGTGGTGGTGGTGAATCCCTGTGAATCCCAGGGATGGGACTCCATCCCGGATTCCATCCGGCAAAGTCCCTGTGTGGCCGAAAGCCGCTCCCGCTGTGTATAAGTCCCTGAAGAGACCGGAGTCCGTGCCGTCGGCAAAGCCCGCATAGCGGGGATTGTTCGTTACGCTGTGGACTCGTCCCCAGCTTCGAGGGCCGTGGAGGATTCTTGTCAACCGAGGCAGCGAATAACCGCGGACAGGCCCATGAGATGGGGAGCGATGATCCACATCAGCCATTTTGTGGCTTGCGCACATTCGATGCGGCCTCTCTACGGTGCGTTATCCCATGAAGAGTGTGCATCTTCATCTCGTCTCGGACTCGACCGGCGAGACCGTTCGTTCGGTTGCCCGCGCCTGTCTTTCGCAATTCGAGGGCGTGACGCCGGTCGAGCATTTCTGGTCGCTGGTGCGCAGCGAAGCGCATCTGACCAAGGTCATCGCCGGCATCGAGGCGCATCCGGGGCCGGTGCTGTTCACCATGGTCGCCGACGGCTTGCGCGAAACCCTGCTTTCCGCCTGCCAGCGGCTTCAGGTGCCGTCGATCTCGGTGCTCGATCCGGCGATGTCGGCGCTCGCGGGATATCTGGGCACGGAAAGCGGTCATCGTCCCGGGCGCCAGCATGCGATGGATGCCGGCTACTTCAAGCGCATCGAGGCGATGAACTTCACGCTCGCGCACGACGACGGCCAGCACGCCAACGATCTGGACAAGGCGGACATCATCCTTGCCGGCGTGTCGCGCACCTCGAAGACGCCGACCTCCCTCTATCTCGCCAACCGCGGCTATCGCGTCGCGAACGTGCCGATCGTGCCGGGCGTGCCGGTGCCGGATACGCTGTTCCGGACCAAGGAGCCGCTGATCGTCGGCCTCACCAACGATCCCGCACGACTGGTCCAGGTGCGCAAGAGCCGCCTCCTGAGCCTGAATGAGCAGGACGAGACCGACTACATCGACATCGAGCGCGTCAAGGAGGAGGTCGCCGAGGCGCGCCGGATGTTCGCGCGCGCCGGATGGCCGGTGATCGAGGTGACCCGCCGCTCGATCGAGGAGACGGCCGCGGCGATCATCACGCTCTACAACCAGAAACGCGGCACCGAATGACCCGGATCGTGCTGGCCTCGGCGAGCCCGATCCGGGCGGAGCTGCTGAAGCGCGCCGGCATCGATTTCGAGATCGAGGTCGCGGCTGTCGACGAAGCCGAGATCCGCGACAGCCTGAAGGCCGAGGGAGCGAAGGCGGAAGAAGCCGCCGAGGTTCTGGCCGAGGCCAAGGCGATGCGGGTGGGGCGCAAGCATCCGGACGGCCTGGTTATCGGCGCCGACCAAATTCTCGATCTCAACGGCGCCTGGCTGGAGAAGCCGGGGACGCTCGAACGTGCTCGCACCCAGCTCGCCGAGTTGAGCGGCCGCAAGCATCGGCTCGTCTCCGCCGCGGTCGTGGTCCTCGGCGGCCAGCGCATCTGGGGAACGACCGAGGCCGTCACGCTCGCCATGCGCCGGCTCGATGCCGCCGCGATCGACGCTTATCTCGCCGAGGCCGGCAGCGGCGTCCTGAGCTCGGTCGGCAGCTATCAGATCGAGAGCGTTGGCATCCGCCTCTTCGAGCGCATCGACGGCGACTACTTTTCCATTCTCGGATTGCCGCTGTTGCCGCTGCTCGGATTTCTTCGCCAACACGGACAGGGAGGCTGACCATGCTCGAACTCCGCTCGAACTGCGAATGCTGCGACAAGGACCTGCCGCCGGACTCGAGTTCGGCCTTCATCTGCAGCTTCGAATGCACCTTCTGCAGGGACTGCGCGCAGGGCACGCTGCAGGGGAAGTGCCCCAATTGCGGCGGCAATTTCGTACCTCGCCCGATCAGGCCGGCGCGGCTGCTCGAGAAGTATCCGCCCTCGACGACGCGAAAGGTGAAACCCGAAGGCTGCGCCAGGGCGGCCTAGACTTGGGGGCCGACCGGGACCATATGCGCGGGCATTCGGTCCCGGGAGTCCCGCCATGGTCAGATGGTTCCTTGTCGTCCTCGCGCTGTCGGTCGGTACCGCGCAGGCGGATGATCGCATCTTCGATGTCGACACCGCCTTCAAGCTGCTGGGGCGGAACCACAAGATCGCGACTTACGGCATCGACGATCCGCTGGTCGAGGGCGTCACCTGCCATTTCAGCGCGGCGGAGACCGGCGGCATCAAGGGCTCGCTCGGCCTCGCCGAGGACACCTCGGATGCGTCGATCGCCTGCCGCCAGGTCGGGCCGATCAGGTTCGCGAAGAAGTTCCGCCAAGGCGACGAGGTCTTCCAGAAGTCGCGTTCGCTTCTGTTCAAGACACTCAACATCGTCCGCGGCTGCGATGCCAAGCGGAACGTGCTGATCTATCTCGTCTACTCCGACCGGGTGATCGAAGGCTCGCCCAAGAACGCGATCTCGACGGTGCCGGTGCAGCCCTGGGGCACGACCGAAGCGCCGCGCTGCGGCGATTTTCTCAGGTGAATGGGCGGCGCGCGGCGAGCGGCTCTTTCTGCTTTCCGGCGGCGTCGAAATTGTCGGCGTCCAGCCAGCGCGTGAAGGCGGCCTTCACCTCCGGCCATTCGCCGTCGAGCAACGAGAACCAGCAGGTGTCGCGGTTGCGCCCGCGCACGATCAGGTGCTGGCGGAACAGCCCTTCATAGGTGAAGCCGAAGCGGATCGCGGCAGCGCGCGAGGGCATGTTGCGTGAGTTGCATTTCCATTCGAGCCGGCGGTAGCCCCAGCGGTCGAAGGTCTCGCGCATGGTGAGGTAAATCGCCTCGGTCGCCTGGCGCGTCTGCTTCAGGATCGGCGCGAACCAGATATGGCCGATCTCGATCGCGCCGCCCTTGGCGTCGATGCGCATGAAGCTCAGCATGCCGACGGCTTTGCCGGCGGATTTGTCGATGATGGCGAAGAACAGCGGGTCGGCCGAGGCGGCGCAGCCTTCGAGCCAGGTCTTCATCGCCTTCTCGTCGGCGAAGGGACCGTAGCCCATGTAGTTCCAGAGCGTGTCGTCGCCCTTCGACGCGGCGTAGAGATCGGCGAGGTGGCGGCTGGGATCGATCGGCTCGAGCCGCACGGTGACGCCCTCGATCGGCGTCTTCGGCGGCGGGGTCGCGCCCTTGTAGTTCAGCTCGGGGCCGAGGATCTGGTCGTAATTGAGGGCCATGGTCAGTCCAGCGGGTAGTCGTAGCGGATGAAGCCGTTGTAGCGCGCGACCTTGTCATAGAGCGTGCGCGCCCGGGAATTGTCGATCTGGGTCAGCCAGTAGAGACGTGTCGCCTTGCGCGCCTTCGCGTCCTTGGCCACCGCCTCGATCAGCGCGCGCGCCACGCCCTTGCCGCGCGCCGCCTCGTCGGTGAACAGGTCCTGCAGATAGCAGACATCGCCCATCCACACATGGGCGTGGAGAAAATAGTGGGTAATCCCGACAAGCCGGCCTGCGACAAGGCCGCCAAAAGCGTGGATATCTTCGCCTCGCATCAGCCGCGCCCAAGCCTTCTCGTAATCGGAGTCGGGCAGCTCGGTCTTGTAGAAGGCCTTGTAGCCGCGGGAGAGCACCTCCCAGCGGGCGCGGTCCTCGGGGCGGAGGCGGAGGATTTCGACGGTCATGGTCGGGGAAACTAGCCGGTGAAGTGGCCCGGCGCACGGACCAGTTTTAGGAAAGTAAGGAGGTCCGCTTTTGTGTCCCCTCTCCTGCCGAAGGCAGGGGGTTAGGGGGTACGAATTGGCTTCGTTCTCACCTTCATGCACACTCGCTCTTGATGCGCATCCTCGGCCTGACCGGCTCGATCGGCATGGGAAAGTCGGTGGCAGCCAATACCTTCCGGCGCCTCGGCATCCCGGTTCACGACGCCGACGCGGCGGTCCACCGGCTCACCGCGCCGAACGGACGGGCCATCCCGGCGATCGCGAGACTGTTCCCCGAGACCGTGACCAAGGGCGTGCTCGACCGGAAGAAGCTCGGCGCACGGGTCTTCGCCGACAAGGCGGAGCTTAGGAAGCTCGAGAAGATCCTGCACCCGATGGTGCGTGCGCTGCAGAAGCAGTTCATCGGCGCCAACCGCCGTAAGCGGATCGTCGTGCTCGACATCCCGCTTCTCTTCGAGGGCCGGAACGAGCGCCGCTGCCATGCCGTCATGGTGGTGTCGACCTCCAGAATCATCCAGCGCCAGCGCGTCATGCGGCGCTCGGGAATGACCGAGGAGAAGCTCGCCAACATCCTCAAGAACCAGATGCCGGACTGGGAAAAGCGCAAGCGCGCGGATTTCGTCGTGCCGACCGGCATCGGCTTCAGATCGACCTTGCGCCTCGTGCGGCGCATTGCCAAACATCTCCGCCACGGACGCTGGCCCAGGGGACGACATGCGCGAAATCGTGCTCGACACGGAAACCACGGGGCTTGATCCGCTCGCCGGCCATCGTGTCGTCGAGGTCGCCGCGATCGAGCTCTTCAACCACGTCCAGACCGGCGAGTACCGTCACTTCTACCTGAACCCCGAGCGCGACATGCCGGAGGATGCCTTCCACATCCACGGGCTTTCGACCGAGTTCCTCGCCCAGCACAAGACCTTCGCCGACGAGGTCGAGGAGTTCCTCAAGTTCATCGACGGCGCCCAGCTCGTCATCCACAACGCCGAGTTCGATCTCAAATTCCTCGACCACGAGCTCAAGCGCGCCGGCCGCCCGCCGCTCGACCGCTCGCGCGGCGTCGTCGACACCGTCTCGATGGCGCGGCGCAAATATCCTGGCGCGCCGGCCAGCCTGGATGCGCTCTGCCGGCGTTTCGAGATCGATCTCTCGGCGCGCGAGAAGCATGGCGCCAAGCTCGACTGCGAGCTGCTGGCGCTCGTCTATCTCGAGCTGATCGGCGGGCGCGAGCCCGGCCTCGATCTCGCCGCCTCGCGCCGCCGGCGCGTCCAGGCGAATGCCGAGATCATCGTCCGCCCGGCGCGCCCGCATGCGCCGAGCGAAGAGGAGCTCGCCGCGCATGCCGAGTTTCTGAAGAAGCTGAGCCAGCCGGTCTGGCTGAGCTGACCGCGCGCATCGTCCTTCTCAACGGCGTCGGCAGCGCGGGCAAGGACCTCGATCGCGAAGGCGCTGCAGTCGATCGCCGCCATGGCCGCTTCCGGCAACAACCTCATCGTCGATGACGTCATGCCGGGCGACGGGATGGCGGAGTACGAGGCCCTGCTCGCGGATTTCACGCTCCACCGCGTCGGCGTCTTCGCCTCGCTGGAGGTGCTCGAGGAACGCGAGCGCAGCCGCGGCGACCGCCTGATCGGCCTCGCGCGCTGGCAATTCCCGCGCGTCCACAAGGGCCTGACCTACGACCTCGAGATCGACACGAGCGATGCGGCGCCGCTCGACTGCGCGCGGCGGATCAAGGCGAGATTCGGGCTTTAGAACCCTCTCCCGGTGGGGGGGTCTTTACGCCGTCGTCGGCTCGGCGCCGTTGCCGCCCTGCTTGAGGATGCGACGGCGATAGAACTCGACGAAATCGATCGGCTGAAGCAGCACCGGCGGGAAGCCGCCCTCGCGCGTGCAGTTGGCGATGATGGCGCGGGCGAAGGGGAAGAGCAGGCGCGGCGCTTCCGTGTAGCAGAAGGGCTTCACGACATCGTCGGGCATCTTGCCGACATTGAAGATGCCGGCATAGGTCAGCTCGCAGATGAACAGCGTGCGGTCCTCGTACTTGGCCTGCGACTTGATCATGAGGTCGACCTCGTAGATCCCGTCGGTGATCTTGATCGGCGCAAGGTCGATATCGAGCTCGATCTCCGGCGGCTCCTTCATCTGGTTGAGGCCGAGCGGCCCGTCCGGGCTCTCGAAGGAGAGATCCTTGACGAACTGGGCACCGATCATGATCGGCGCGCCGCGGCCTCCGCCGGCTTCGGCTTGGTTCTCGTCGCTCATCGATCGGGTGTCCTTAAAACAGCGGCAAAAGGGCCGCGTTCGCTATCACGGTTCGCGGGGATGCACAATCTCGGCCGCGCCGCGCGCGGCCATGCGGACGATGGTGCAGTTGGGAACGGTCAGGCCGGTCGAGGCGCGGATGAAGCCCCAATGGGTGATGACGCCGATCTCGGGCCGCTCGGGGTGCGGGTCCCACTCGTCGTGGAAGTCGCGGGCGCGCTCGGCCAGGCCCTCCTCGGACTCTTCCATCCGCGGCCACCACTCCTCGTCGCGAAGATGATCGAGCGCGAGCTTGGGCCAGGCCTGGCGGAGGCCCGAGAGCGGCGTGCCGAAATCGCAGACGAAGGCCGCACGCTCGCCCACCCGCCGGTCGACGGTGATGGCGAGCCCGCCCAGAACGTCAGCGATGATATGAGCGGTCTCGAGCGCGCGCGTATAGGGGCTGGAAACCAAACGCCTGGGCGCCCGGTTACGGAGGGCACGGGCGGCGGCCTCGGCCTGGCGCTTGCCCTCGTCCGTCAGTTTCGGGTCGCGGATCCCCGGGTCGACCCGGGTCTTGTTGAAGACGGCGTTGAACTCGGACTGTCCGTGTCGGATGAGCAGCATGTTGCCCTTTATTCCCCAAGCGCCTACATACGGCAAGACGGCGTCGCCCTAACGACGGCCACCTGATCCCAGGGACTTGAGCCCCCGAAATGGACTTTCCGTTCCTCGACATCGTCTTCTTCGCCATGCTGGCCATCTTCCTCGGCCTGCGTCTGAGGAACGTGCTCGGCCGCCGCACCGGACTCGAGAAGCGCCGCCCCGACCCTTTCAAGCCGGCCGAGCCGGCTGCACCCCAGCCTGCGGACAATGTCCTTCGCCTGCCTGAGCGTGATCGCAAGGCCTTGGAAAACATAGCTCAAGACGCGGACACGCCCCTTGCGCGCGGTGTCAAGGCGATCCATCAGGCCGACCCCAGCTTCGACGAGGCGGGCTTCGTCGGCGGTGCCCGCGGCGCCTTCGAGATGATCGTCACCGCCTTCGCCAAGGGCGACCTGAGCACGCTCCGCCCGCTGCTTGCCGACGGGGTGTTCGACAATTTCAAGCGCGCCATCGACGACCGCGCGTCGCGGGGGGAGACCCTGGAGACCACGCTGGTCGGGGTCAATGCCGCCGAGATGGTCGATGCCGACCTCGACGGCTCCACCGCCAAGGTGACGATCCGTTTCGTTTCCGAGCAGGTCAACGTCACCAGATCCGCCGACGGCAAGGTCGTCGACGGCGACGCCAACAAGGTCGTCACCATCACCGACGTCTGGACCTTCGCCCGCGACGTACGCTCCCGCGACCCGAACTGGGCGCTGGTCGAGACCCGGGCGTCCTGACGGCCGACTTTTCCGCCATGCGTCTCGGTGCGCTGGCTTTCCTTCTCTTCCTTGCCGCCTGCGCCGCGCCTGCGCCGGAGAGGAAGCTCGAACCCGTCGCCTTCTCGGCTCTGCCTGGATGGCAGCAGGACGATCCGGCGGCAGCGCTGCCGGCGCTCAAGCGCTCCTGCCCGCGCATGCCGGAAGCCTGGCGCCCGATCTGCGCCGCGATCCCGGACGATCCGTCCCGTGCCCGCGCTTTCTTCGAGAGCGAGTTCCAGCCCTATCGCGTCACGGCCGCCGCCTTCGTCACCGGCTACTACGAGCCGGAGCTCAACGGCTCGACCACGCGCAGCGCACGGTATTCTGTGCCGCTGCATCGGCTGCCTTCGGATCTCGTGCAGGTCGATCTCGGCGAGTTCCGCGACACTCTGAAAGGCGAGCGCATCGCCGGCCGCGTCGAGAACGGGCGGCTCCGGCCCTATTCGCAGCGTGCCGAGATCGCCCGAGGCGCGCTCGACGGCAAGGATCTGGAGCTGCTCTGGGTCGACGATCCGGTCGACTCCTTCTTCCTCGAGATCCAGGGATCGGGCCGCGTGCGGCTCGAAGACGGCCGCCTGCTGCGCGTCGGCTTCGCCGGGCAGAATGGCTGGCGCTATGTCGCGATCGGCCGCGTGCTGCTCGACGAAGGCTCGCTCTCGCGCGACGACGTCTCGATGCAGTCGATCCGCGCTTGGCTCGCCGCCAATCCGCAGCGCGCGCGAGAGATCCTGGATAGGAACCCCTCCTACGTCTTCTTCCGCCTCCTCGAGGGCGACGGGCCGATCGGCGCGCAGGGCGTGGCGCTGACGCCGAACCGCAGCCTCGCCGTCGACCGCACCGAGGTCACGCTCGGCACACCGGTCTTCATCGATCTCCAGCACCCGGACTCGC
>Ga0194132_10003791_pt1 | contig 26455 bp, 20 predicted proteins | sample TA2KigOf80mmetaG_FD_148612 | JGI IMG/M metagenome (GOLD analysis project Ga0194132, IMG submission 148612) | Freshwater microbial communities from Lake Tanganyika, Tanzania - TA2015054 Kigoma Offshore 80m | ecosystem: Environmental > Aquatic > Freshwater > Lake | place: Tanzania: Lake... | reverse complement strand
ACGAAGTATAGCCTCGTTTTACCGACTCTTTGGCTTCTTTGGCCCAGTCTTCAGGCGGCATGTCGATGTCCCACCACGAAATCGGGCATCGGTTGCGGAGTTTGGAACCCAGCAAGGCATGGACCGGAACGCCCGCGTCTTTGCCGCACAGATCGAGCACAGCCATCTGGGGGCCGAACCCGATGCTGTCGTCACGTATAAGTGAAAAAGGATTCCGGCCCACCAGCCCGTCCACTTCGTGAAATCCACCGTCGCCGTACGCGACCAACCCGTTGTCCGTTTCCAGTCGGTATACCCATACACGCTCGTCGTGTGTGTTGGCACGGTGCATCGCGGCGTCTACATGGGCCGCGTAAAAAGGAATGTTGAGGGCCAGGCGTTTTGCGTGCGTAATTTTCATGGAGGCTCCTTCAGAGGTAGAGAGATTAACGCCCAATACCGAGCGAAACGATATTCGTCTGGATTATAGACGACGGGACGGGTATAATCAAGAAAAAGCCAAACAGAGGTAGGGTATGCTCGAAAAAATTGCAAAGTCTGCTGTTCCAGCTTTTGTAAAAAAACGCCTGTCTTCCCAATTCAAGTATACATGGTTGCGTTATCTGGAAGACCTTTGGCCTTCTTTGGCGTTTCGACTCAACCGATCCATGCAGATGCAAGCTCAACAGGAGTATACTGCTTGTCGAAGCATGTCCGACTTTTTTGCATTTGGCCGTCGATGGTTAGGCGTGGGTTCCGTACAACTTCCTGAGGAGATCGGTCCTGCGCTAGAACATATGGGAAGCGAAAACCCTTGCCGTGTATGCGAAATAGGCACGGAACACGGCGGCACCACGTTGCTGTTGAGCCAATTACTTCCTGATGTAAAACTGATGATCGGGGTTGATTTATTTATAAAAAATCGTCCCCGCTTGAAGAAATTTCGACGTCTTGATCAACAGATTTATCTTATTGATGGTTCTTCTACCCATCCGACTACGGTTCGGCGAATTAAACGGATTCTCAATGGTCAATTGCTCGATGTCGTTTTTATCGACGGTAATCACCATTACGAGGGCGTATGGCAGGATTTTCTCCTATATAGAAATCTGGTTCGTGCGGGGGGGAGTATCGTATTTCACGATATAGTTCCGGACCATCGTATTCGTTACGGTACGACCACTGAACGTTGGTCTGGCGGAGTTCCTCAATTATGGGCACGGCTTAAACTCCTCTATCCTTCACGGGAGTTTATTCAACACCCGGATCAGGACGGGCTGGGTATCGGAGTTATTAGATATAATCCGCAAACGGCTTTGCCGGACGACTTGAAGGGCTTAGAATCGTAGCCATGCTCATTTCCGAGAGACACAAGGTTTCCCGCCGTCGGCATGAGAGGCCCCGTGGTCGCCGTCCGTCGCGTTTGGCTCTGTTTTACGCAAAAATCCTCATAGCGGCAGGGCTATTTGCCTGCATAGACGTTTTTTTTATCGTCGATATCTCGCTTCCGGATATCGACGCCATTAAAGCACGTCCTTCTGCATCGATGGTAGCCAACGGTCATGTCCTACGGATCGACATCGAAACCGACGATCGTGTTTCCTTCGCCGCGTTGACCGTATACCACACCGCCCCCGTTCGTGTCTACCCGCACCCGCAAGCAAACCCCGGCACCAGTTTTGCACTGGTCGGCATCCCTTACGAAACCGTGCCCCGTCTTGATACACTCGCGGTGATGTGGGCGGTCCGAGACCTCGTTTTCGCGCTTGAGCTTCCGGTGCGGATCGTAGCCGGGCCGTACCGGGCGGAGACGATAGAGGGGGTGGATCAGAGCCGTGTAGCACCCAGCACGGACGACCTGAAACGCATCGCCGACGAGCGGGACATCATAGCGAAAGCCTATAGGGTCACGCGCGATAGTGTTATGATGGACGGGCCTTTTTTCTGGCCCGTCGAAAACAAGGTAGTGACCAGTCCCTACGGAACCCGTCGCGTATTTAACGGGCAATTGCGCAGCGTTCACGGCGGTCTCGACTTGCGGGCGCGCGAGGGTACGCCCATCTTTGCGGCGCAGTCGGGTGTCGTTCGACTGGCGCAGAATCTTTTTTACGCCGGCAACCACGTACTCATAGAGCACGGCATGGGTGTACATTCAGGATATTCGCACCTGAGCCGGATCGACGTCGCTGTGGACCAGTATGTGGAAAAGGGTCAGCAGGTGGGACTTGCAGGCGCGACAGGGCGTGTCAATGCCGCGCACCTGCACTGGACCGTCAGCATACACGGGGTAAGCGTCAGTCCGGCTCAGGCGTTCGAAATGTTGGATGCACTGTTTAGCGCCTACCCGAAAACCTGATCTTGGGACAAAGAATAACCGGAAAGATCAGCTTTGGGATAGGGGCTCAGTACTATCCTTTGAGTACGTCGCCCATCGTGTACAGCCCCGGTGGGCGGTCTTTAAGAAAGCGAACCGCATGAAGCGCGCCGTGCGCAAAGGTGTCGATACTGCGAACCCGGTGCGCGATCTCGATGCGCTCTCCATTGCCGAAAAAAATCGCGGTATGCTCGCCCACGATGTCACCGCCTCGTAGGGCATGGATGCCGATTTCCCCCGGCTGGCGGCGGCCCGTCGCCGGGTTGCGTCCGTATGCGGCGACATCGTCGAGCGTCTGGTTCCGTGCTGTGGCCATGCGCTCGACCAACTGACGCGCCGTACCGCTTGGCGCATCGCGTTTCATCCGGTGATGCGCCTCCACGATTTCCATGTCAAAATCCGTTCCGAGCGAGCGAGCGGCTGTTTCTGCCAGCGAAAACAGCAGGTTGGCGCCCAGCGACGTGTTGGAAGCGACAAGCAACGGGATAACCCGAGCCAGTCCATAGAGTTCTTCTCTTTCCGAACCCGAAAATCCTGTGGTTCCCACAAGTGTGGGAAGCCCGATTTCCGCGATCCGACGAGTGTGCGCAAGCGTGGCGGCAGGGGTGGAAAATTCCACCCATGTCCGCCCCGGTTTCAATACGATCTCCATGTCCGACTCAATAACCGCCCCGAGTAAATCGCCTCCGAGCACCGTCCCCAGATCGCGGCCCGTGTAGGGCCGGTCGGAGGCGCCGAGCGCGCCGACGATCCGAATGTCTTCCATCTCCCGCGCGATACGGGCGATGGCTTGTCCCATACGTCCTGCGGCTCCGCTGATCACGATGTCGATCATGCGGCGGCCTCCTGCAAGAGGCCGTAGGCGCATAAGGTGCGCGCCAGCTTTGCCCGGTTGCCTTCTTCCATCGGAACCAGCGGAAGCCGCATGTCCTCACCCGCCAAGCCAAGCAGACCGACAGCGGTTTTTACCGGGATAGGATTGGTTTCGATAAACATGGCTTTGCTAAGCGGAAGCTGACGCCGAAACCTCTCCAATGCGTCGGCATGATGGCCGTTTGCGTATAGCCGGACCATATCGGCCACATCGCGGGGGATGATATTGGCAACGACCGAGATGACGCCGCGTCCGCCTACGGAAAGCACGGGTAACGTCAACGTGTCGTCCCCGGAGAGCAGGGTGATCCGATCACCACACAACGCACCGATCAAGCCGATCTGTTCCAAATTCCCGCTGGCCTCCTTGACCGCCACGACCGCGTCGATCTGCATCACCTCTGCCAGTGTCTCCGGCAACACGTTGACGCCGGTGCGCCCCGGCACGTTGTACACGATCAACGGCAGATCGACGCGATGCGCAATCTCGGCATAATGCGCGATAAGACCACGCTGTGTGGGCTTGTTGTAGTACGGTGTCACCACAAGCGCGCCCGTCGCTCCGGCAGACCGGGCGTACCGGACCAGTTCCACCGTTTTGGCCGTGTCGTTCGTACCTGCTCCGGCAATGACCGGTATCCTGCCCGCGGTTTCCTCAAGCGTGATGTTGACGACCCGCTCCCACTCGGAGCGGCCAAGCGTTACGGCTTCCCCGGTCGTGCCACACGGCACGATGCCGTCGGTTCCGTTCTCTACGTGAAAACGCACCAGCCGACGCAAGGCAGACTCATCGACTTGTCCATCGCGAAAGGGCGTGATAAGCGCAACGATAGAACCGGTAAACATGGCGGTGTCCTTTCCTGAAGTATACGAAATAGTGACGGTGGTCGGGGACAGGCTCTGTTGTATGCCTCAACCTGGCGAGCCTGTTGCGATACCGTATCTCGTATCGTTACAGAGCGGTGCCGCCGGCCAGATTGAGGCCGCGTTTGGATTTTTTACCGATTTTATGGCAAAAGAAACAAAGACAAAATGGGAAAAAGGCAAGATGAAACGATGCACGCCCGAAAAAAAAGACGCACGGGAGAAAGCGTAGAAAGAGGAGGTTGCAACAAGCGTCATGGATAAATTTTAAGAGGTGTTCAGCGTGACGAACTATTGTCAAACAATTATGACTATGATAGGCAACATTGTCAAGATTGGTAAGTAAAAATTTAGAAAGTATGTACTTCGTGTGCCGATCCAGGAAAGTAGAGAAAATCGACGAGTATGGCCACTGCCGCGCCTACCACGTGACCCAACAGGATGCCGAGCATAAGCGGCTGAGCGTCACGGTACAGTCGTACTCCGCCCACACGCAGCAGAATGATCTTGAGTAGCCATGCCAGCAGGATGGGAAAAAATGCGCTTCGCACCGATCCCCCAGCGGCCACGACAAACCCGATAGGTGACAGCGGCCACCACGGAAAGACATACCGCGCCGCCATGATCCCCGTGGTGATGGCCCCGCCGGAAAGCAGAAAGATGATTTCCGGCGCCGTAATCCGTGTGCTATTTTTCATCCATGTGGGGATAAGGTCGTAAAACCCCGATCCGCCCGCAATATCGACGTAAAAACTGGCTGCACCGCCCGTTCGGTAGCCGCAATACATGGTAAAGACCACGGCAGTCAGTACGCTTACCCCAAAGGTGATCGCACACCAGAAAAAAAGCGCGCGTCCGTTTTGCTCGAGCAATCCCCGGAGCCGTGCCACATGCGATGGAATGATCATGGGGAATGTCTTCCAGTTGCGGGCAAAAGCGCTGCCGAGTCCCAGCGCGGTGAGATTCTGGGGAGACAACGCTCCTGATCCGGCCATGGCAATGGTAAATTCGTGCGCGTTGATGGGCAGATCGACCATCACCAACCCCGTTTCGGCCAGTACCCGACACAAAGCAAGATAAAAGGTAAATAAAAACGCCAACAGCGCCAGCACGACAGGAAGCGACATACCGGCGGCGTGCAGCCAGCCGATTACATAGAGCAGTCCGGCTCCACCCACGATCATCGCCGTTCGGTAGGAAATCCATTCGTCTTCGTCACGTAACGAGGAGGTTTTTCCCCCCACATGCCGCCACACCTCACCAAGATGTCGCCGGGCCGTCCATAGCATCCAGCAGGCAAAGGCGATCATACCGCCGATAAATTGTACCGCCACCAACCCCCCCGGAATCGCCGTCCCGGATGCCGCCGTAATACCGATACGGTTGAGCGTTCCCTGTTCGAGTGTATTGAGCAGTTGAAATACCCAAATGCTAAACAGCACATCCACATTGATAAAAAACGACAAGGTAAACGAGATGAGATTCATACGGATGACCTGTGTAGGAAACGCCCGACCAAAACCCAACTCGAATCCGTTTTGTGCGTTGATAGGCACGGTAGGCCATCTAAACCAGTACGACCCCACGTTCCAGCACATAGCGAGCAGCGTGACGATAAACCCGATCCGGAAAGCGCGTGTCCGCATAAACGCGGGCCATGGCGAAACGTCGCCGGGCACGGTCTCCGTCAACAACACCGGGATCTGCGCCAGCGGATACGAGAGCCGCTCGTGCTCCACCCACTGTTTGCGAAAAAGCGTAACCGTGCATACTCCCACGGAAAGCAAACCGGCAAAAAAGGTAAGCCACCAGAAGACGGGTACCACCCACGCGCCCCATGGGATGGGCGCTTCGGGCGCAAGTCCTATATAGTACGACCGCACCGCGCCGCCCGTGTCCTGCACCACAGCCCATTCAGGTAGATATTGGAAAAACAAAGCGCCCCACTGATTTTCCGGCGTGGCAAAATAGTGCGGTACGACGATCATATTGATAAAATAATTCGACATGCCCCACGTGGGGACCATAAACCCGATCCAGCCAAGACAGAAGATAAACAGCAGTTCGGAACCGCTTAATCCATAAGCAGGGCGGATTGTTTTGAGCAGGATGTTGGGGCCGAATATGCCGAGCAGAAAGGGGATGAGAAACCCAAGATCAAAATGGCCGAACGTCAGATGGTTATACCCGATGCGATACGATCCGTACAGCGAGAATACGTTTTCCGTCACGGCCAACAGCAGACCGATCGCAACGGCGCGCGGGGTGGCAAATGGGGGAGTCATTTCCGATAAAGCGGGCAGGTCAGCTCGCGTAGACCCGTCTCATCGAGATCAAGCCCGACACCGGGTCCATCGGGGAGCATGAGATAGCCATCTTGATAATACACCCGTTTTACCACTACGTCTTCCCTATACAACCGTCCCCCGGCCGGATCGCTCGGCAGATCGAGATAGGAGACGGCACATCCGAGATGCGCCTGTGCCGCCGACCCGATGGAAAGCTCCTGCGTCGTCCCGATAAGGGTTTTGATATCGTGTATCTCGTCAAAAGAGAAAAGTTTACGCGCGTGCTCCAACCCACCGACCGTGACGAGTATGTTAAAGATATCGGCGGCTTTAAGTTCGACAAGCAGACGGGCGCGTTCGAGAGAATGGACATGTTCGCTGACCGGCAGACCTATACGGTCTCGGACCCGTACGGTATCCATGATTGAGGCGCAGGGGGTTTCCACCATGACAAAACCATACGGTTCAAGCCGATTTACGGCTTTTACGGCTTCTTGCCAGGTAAACTGACCGCTCATATCGAGCGACTTGAACGACACCCGGTCGCCGTAGGTCTGCCGAATTCCCTTGAGCACCCGTTCGTCCACGTCCATACTGGAGGGCCCGCAATAGTACCGGAACAGATCGAACCCCAAGTCGAGCATTCGCCCCACCCGCTCGACGTTGCGTTCACCACCGGGGTCGTCTGCCGTGGCAAAAAGCGGATAACAGACCTTGATGCGGTCGCGAAATCTTCCGCCAAGCAGATAGCACATCGGTACGCCAAGCAGTCGTCCTCTGAGGTCGTACAGGGCGATTTCGATGCCGGCGCTGATCGAGATGCCATATCGCCGTACCACACGGCGTCCCGGACCATAATCGAGCGGATCGGTTCACCGCAAGGCAAGGGTAAGCTGTTGCTCCAGATCCGGCAGGTCGGGTATCGCAGCCACATCCCGGATATCCGACATTTCGCCGATACCCGTCACGTCGGCGTCCGTATGGATTTTTACGATGACATGCTGGGAAAAGGTTCCGATTTCGCGTTGTGTACGAATCGGGATGAGTTTTACTTCGGTGATGACCATATCCAGCCTCGCAAGGTCAGGAAAACCAGAGACGCGTGGCCGCGCCGCCCAGAATGGCCCGACGCTCGGCTTCCTCCATCCGTATTTCGTCGGTAAAAAGACGCAGATGCTCGCCATAGGACACTTTTACGCACCACAACTCGCACGGAAAAGCGCTTCCCCAGAGACACGGTTCCGCGCCATAAGCGTCGATGACCCGTCGAACCGTCTCGTGCATATCCCGAAACGGATACGGTTCGACGGAATCACCCGGCACAAAGGTCAACTGGGCGTAAAGGTTGGGGAAGCGAGCAAGGTCGCATACGGTCTTCAAAATGTCGTCCGCTCCGGTGCGAAGCCCCATACAGTGTTCGAGCACCACCGGCGTGTGCGGAAACCGAACCAACAATTTTGCCAGTTCATCGGTGCTTTCCTTATGAATAAGCACACAACTTACAAGACCGAGCAGCGCACCCTCTTCCCAGAGACGCCAATGACCTTCATAACCAAATGCAGGCGTGCTGCCGGGATTGGGACCAAAACGCTGTCCCCGTATGTTGAAGGTTTGGGCATACCGGGCAAGCAGCGCCGGGCCGTCCGAATCGAATGGGTCCATGGTACATACGCCGGTGGTCCAATCCCGGTTTCTATGGACCGTATCCACGATCAATCGGTTATCGAAACCGTAGAGACTTCCAGTTTGTACGATGACGACACGGTCTATACGGTTGATGCGTGTTTCCCTTCGCAGATGCGCAAGGGTTCCCTTGCCCGGTGGAGGGCGCAGCGCATGGGGGATTTTAGGATAACGGACTTCATCGGGCGAGTCCAAATGCGCATGCGTATCGACGATCAGCATGACAGTGCTCCGTATGGGAGTGGGCGTCTCGTACAAAATCCGGACGGTATTTGTGTTGCCATAGCCGCAATATAACCGGTCGGGTGTAAAGGCTCACGGAATATTTCCACAAAAAAACCGTCTGTCTTGCACCGCCGGTAAAAATGTGGGTCTTTTGTGGTAGAGGAGAGAAAGATGACCTTTGCCGAACTGGTACAAAAATCGCAACACGGCGACATCGAAGCCTATGGCGCGCTTGTAGAACGGTTTCAGAAAATGGCTTTCGGATACGCCTATCATCTGCTCGGCGATTTTCATCTTGCGCAGGACGCCACGCAGGATGCCTTTTTAGACGGTCTTCGTCACGTCGCCGCAATTCGAGAACCGATCGCATTCCCCGTATGGCTGCGTCGTGTCGTATTCAAACACTGTGATCGTCTTAGCCGCCGGAAACGCTTTGCAACGGTTCCTCTTGAGGAAGGGCTGACCGTTCCCGACAAAACCCCGTTGGCGGACGAAAAGCTGGAGCAGGAGGAGATGCAGCGACTGCTTTTTGCCGCATTGGACGTTCTGACCGACGAAGAACGAGCGGTTACCCTGCTGTTCGCCGTTCACAGATATCCTCAGCAAGACATCGGCGTTTTTCTCGAAATCCCGGTAACCACGGTCAAAAATAGATTCCGTTCGGCGCGACGCAAACTTAGCGAAAGGGTCATGGACATGGCAAAATATGTGATACAAAACAAAACCCCCTCCATACACGAACAATATACGGAAATACAAGAACTGGCCGAAGCTTGCCGCAAGGGCGATGTCGCCCGGACGACGAATCTGCTGGAAAAACATCCGGAAACCCTAGACGGTCCCGACCGTGACGAACGGTTTCCGTATCCGGGGTCGTGTTTGTGGTCCCCGCTTTATCTTGCGGCCATAAACGGGCATGAGCTTCTGGTACGCATGTTGTTGGACCGGGATGCCAATCCGGTCCCCTACGAGGTAGCTGCGCAGTATCATCACCTCACCTATACCGACTGGCTTGATACGATTGAGGAACGCGGGTATCGCGGTATCGTGGACCGTATCGCCGTTGCGCTACGGCAACGCTACGGTCCACCCGTGGATGCGGAAAATCTTCATCGCTCTGTCCGCGAGGGCGATATCGAACGCGCAAGGACACTTTTGCGTGAAAATCCAAAACGGACCGAGCAGGTGGATGCCGTAGGCAATACGCCGCTTCATTGGGCCGTCGCGGCAAGCAACGCGGATATGGCGCACCTTTTACTCGAACACGGAAGTCCCGTCGATGCACGCAACGGCGACGGGCGCACGCCGGCGGTGGTCGCGCTGTTTGGTCTTCACCGGTACTGGCGTTACGAGGAGAAACCGGAATTGCTCGATCTCCTACTGAAACACGGGGCGGCCTACACACCCCTTATCGCCGCGACCGTCGGCGACATCGACGGGTTGCGGACCTGCCTGCGCGAAGATGTTTCATGCGCCAACCGTCCCGACCCCTGTTATCGGCGTCCTCTTTCGGCGGCGGCTGGAAAAGGCTATACGGAAATCGTGCGTCTGTTGCTCGAACAGGGTGCGGACCCCAATGCAAAAGAGGCGGTCTGTCAGGGTGGCTATTCGCTGCACGAAGCGGCGTGGAAGGGCTATACGGAGATCGCGCGTCTGCTGCTGGAGTACGGAGCCGCACCGGGACACTGGGTCGATTCCTCCGGAGACGCCATGTTTGCCGCCTATCATCGTGGACACGCGGACATACTCCGGATGCTGTACGCGCACGGAGGGACGATGGAACTGCAGGTCTACGCGGCTTCGCATCGGATCGACGTCATCGCGGAAGTGTTGCGGCTCCAGCCGTCCAAAGCCGACGAGGTGCTGCCCTACGGCTGGAACGACGGTGGCAGCGAAGAACTCGCGCTCGACATCATGCGGCTGGCCATCCGCTACGGGGCGCGTTTCGAAAAGGCAAACGGATGGAATCTACGTTGGACCGTCGTTAAATACCCACAGGTCTTTCGGCTTCTTCAGGCACATGGAGCCGACCCGGACGTCCCCCTGCTGGGCATCTCCGGAGACATGGGCAGACGATATGCGGACGAGGCCGAACAGCGACGAGCGGTGGTTTTCTTGGTCGAAGAATGCGGAGCTGACGTAAACTGTCGTGACAAAGAGGAGCTTACGCCATTGGCCGGCGCAGCGCGGCAGGGGCATGAAAGCATTGCCGCGTATCTGCTCGAAAAAGGGGCAAATCCGGTCCCCGACGTCGCTTCGTGGGCCAAACCGCTTTATCTGGCCGAAAAACACGGACACGCCGCTATTGCAGGGATGCTCCGGCAAAACGGGGCGGTCGGAGAGAATCCATAAAAAAACATCCGGGCGCGTCGGCGTTATGCCGGTGTTTTCGCCCACTCCACCCAAGTACCTCTGTTCGTCTCGCTGGCTCGGCGGTAGATGTGCCACGCCGACGCGACGTCCTCTACACCGAGACCGAGCGATTTGAACAGGGTGAGCTCTTTGGCGGAACGACGCCCGACTGCGGTTCCAAGAAGCAGTTCGCCGATCTCCGCGACGATATGGTCGTCGCCGATAGCGCCCTCTTTTTTGGGAAAAAGAAAATCGCCTGCTTCGTTGAGCGTGGACTCGCGTCGGTCCACAAAAAGACGCGCCCGCACTACGGCATGGGTATCGAGTTCGCGCGTATACTTTACGCTCGACCCTACCGCATTGACATGCGCGCCGGGAGAAAGCCATTCGCCTTTCAGGATAGGCTCCGGGGCGGCGGTGGTCGTGCAGATGATGTCGACGTTTTCCACGGCTTTCTCTACAGAGTCGATCGCTTCGACAGAGCACCCATAGCGCTCTGACGCCGTCTCCGCAAACCGGATAGCATGTTCGGGGTTTCGGCTCCAGACCCGTATGCGTCGGATGGGGCGGACAAACCACATGGCCTCCAGATGTGTCACTGCCTGTACGCCCGAACCGAGAATGGCAAGGTCGCCCGCATCCGGATTGGCCAACAGCCGCGTCGCTACGCCGCTCACCGCCGCTGTGCGAATTGCCGTAATCTCGCTGGCGTCCAACATGGCGAGCAGACAGCCGTGGGCGGTTTCGAACAACAACACCGTACCCTGATGCGAGTCGTAGCCCGCGCTGTGGTTGTGCGGCATGACGCTGACTACCTTGACGCCCATCGACGGCGGATCGCTCAGATACGCGGGCATCATGCCGATTACACCGACGCGCTCCGGCAATACCATGCCCCAGCGCAATGGGTTGAGCGCCTCACCTTTTCCTAACGTGATAAGCGCCTGCTCCATGGCTTGCATACATTCACCCATGGGCAACAACGCCCGCACCTGTTCTTGATTCGCTACCAGAACCTTCACGTTATCCCCCTTCTCCGGCTGTCATGCCAAGACTGCGATGCCGGCGTTTCCACTGCCATCTGTCGCTCCCGGAAATCAGTGGTCTCAACGGCTCCGGTGTCTGTCCGACAAACTCCGGACTCGGCTCTTGATCGTTCCATGCCTGAAACATGGTCGGTGTATAGCCTCCGATGACGATCACTCGTTCCCGATCGCTACGTATTTGCCCGGTAGCATGGATAAGTGCCTCCCCAAACAACAGCGTGGAACCGGCGGGTGCAATCACCTGATGGATGAGCGAAGGATCTTCGTACGCACAAGCGATGATCTCCTCCCGCGAGCACCGGATTTTGTGACTACCGGCGATGACAACCGTTCCACCGTCATCTGGACCGAGTTCGGTCACATTGGTCAGCGTTTTTACAAACGTACAATGGTACAACCCGTTATCGGTATAGGTACCGATATCGGGACTGGTTCCAGTATGAAAACCATATCGGGGCGGTGCGCTTGGATCGAAATCCGGCGTGCGCCGGTTGATGACCGCCTCCGATTCTTCCAGCCGTACCGTCCCTCCGACGAGTTCCTGCGCCATCCCGATCAGACGCGGATGCGTCAGATAGTCGAATATAGCCGGATCGGTTTCGAGGATGTGGGCAAAATGCAGATGATGGGGGCGGTAGTGGGAGAGCCGACATCCGCGGACCACGGCGGCGGAAGGGTCGGGCGCGGCGAGAAGGTCGCGCTGCAGCCTGTGCATGGCCTCCAACAGCCGCTCGGTTTCCTCCTCGGTAAGCGTATGCTCCACCACTACATAGCCGTATACGTCCAGGTGATACCGCTGAGACGGCGTCAACGCCGGAAACGGTGGATCGAAGACAACCTCCGATGACATGTAATCCCCCGATAGCAATCGACGTAAGGGCGGGTTAAAACCCGTTCTGTACCTACCCTTCCTGTGGGCTTCCGATCACACCCCTACAACGCCAACCGTACCCAGTGCATGCTCAGTGCCGTAGGAATACCCCCGTAAAACGCCACAAATACCTCGCCGTTCGACAACAGCCGCGCTTCGGGGTGTCCAAAACTCCAGACAAACATATCGCTCCAGTAGTCGCCGAAATTGCGCGCGCCCTGCATCCCCGACTCCGCGCCGCTACGGCTTTCATAAAAGACGAGTTCACCCGCTTTGTCCCACGTTCTTCCTCTGTCATGACTCACAATCGCCCGCAGGGTGGGTGGATCGTGGCGATGTACGTATACGGCCAAAAGGCGTCCGTCGGGCATAAACAGCGGATTGGCGATCTGTCCGGCAAAACCGCAACTGTGGGGTGGCGTCCATGTTCGTCCGTCCGGCGAGCCGTGGGCGATATGCACGTCGATGTCCTGTTCTCGTATCCGGTCGTGTGTCCAGAACATTGCGGCCAACTCGCCCGTTTTCGGATTTACGGCGACACGCTGGTCCCAGTAGAACAGGTTGCCGCCGGAGTCGTGGGCGACGACCGCCGCAGGCTTATAGGTACGGCCTTCATCGCCGGAGATTCGCAGGATCGCATGGTGAAATCCCCGTCGGGTATCGTCGTAGTCTTTCCATGCCTCGTACGGAATCGCCAACTCGCCCGTGGACAGCCGTATCGGCGCACCGGTGGAAGCAATGCCGGTCAGGGGGCGGGTGTCTACCTCGCGGGTGTCCGTCCATGTCCGCCCTCCGTCGATCGAGTCCAGCAAAAATATCCGGGCGGGGAGTGTGCCCTGCGTCTCCGGGCTGGACAACGGACGCGAAGCGTCGGACCGGTCAAACCAGCAAGCCGCCGCCGTTAATTTGCCGGGTGTAACCTCACCGATTCCGGCGTATCGGTAAGCGCCGTGAACCCCATCCACGACATGCGGAAAGGTTTCAAATACCGTCTCCCACGAATGACCACCGTCCGTACTACGCCGGATCATGATGTTTTCGTTGATATCGTCCTTGGTACGGCCATAGCGAAACGACACCCATATCGTATCGTCCGAAATGAGCAAACTGGTAAAACAACCCGTGCGGCGCGATTCCGGCGCGATACTGGCGTCGTAGACGAGTCCCCGATCGATGATGTTCAAGACAACCTCCCAACGAATGTGGTCATACCCAAACCCTATACCCCCGTCTGCCGATCTTCAGGGCTTCTTTTCCCAATCCAAAATCCAAAACAGCGTCATCCATGTTGCTGGGAAAGCCATCCGCCCAATCCAGGACCGTTGCCCGGATCGTCTTTGAGCAGTTTGTCTGCGTGTTCGGCGGTTTTTCGAAACGCATTGGCGTGACAGGCAATGACATCGGGCGCGTCGTGTTTGAACCAAGGGATGGTGTAGGTATGAAAGTCTATGGCTTCGGCGACAGGCAGACTGCCCGGCGGTTGGCGAAGGTCTCGGTCGCTATGGGCAAGTCGTGTCGGAACGCCGTGACCGTACACATCACAGGTGTTGACGAGCGGATGCAGGTGCAACGGTTTGTTGATACCGGGTGAACAAGTTGACCCTTCGGCGCGCACCGCCTGCGCAAAGCGGGTGACAGAAAGCCCGCCCAACTCTTCGGGACGGTATAGCCCTCTTGGGCTATACCAGCCTCCCATGGTGCTTCCTGACGCTTTGGGCGGGCGGTGCGCGCGCAGTCCCGGTACGTCTTCGAGCAAATCCCAAAACCGATTCATCGCATCCTGAATCTCTCGGATACGCCGTTCGTACGCCTCGAGTTGTACCCTTCCAAGCGCCGAACACAACTGGTTCATCCGGTATTTGTAACCGCCAAGGGGAAGCCCCCAGAAGGGTCTAAGCGACTCGGTCGAGATGTCTGCGGTATAGCGTTCGTAATGCCCAAAGGCGACGGCCCGGTCGTATATTTCTCGGTTGTCGGTGACGAGTATGCCGGCTTCGCCCACGGCAAACGATTTTCCGCTCATGAGCGACATCGCGGCAACGTCGCCAAACGTACCTACCTTGCGGCCTTTGTACAGGCTGCCCTGCGCGTGCGACACATCCTCGATCACACGTAAACCGTGTTTGCGGGCTATGGGGAGGATGCGGTCCATATCCGCGGGATACCCGGTATAGTGGACCACCATAATGGCTTTGGTGCGCGGAGAGACGTGGCGCTCGATGTCGTCCGGATCTATACACAGCGTGTCCGGATCTACATCGGCGAAGACGACTGTGGCGCCGAGCGAAAAACACTGAAGTGCGGACGCCCAGAACGTGGTGCTTTGGCAGATAAGTTCGTCGCCGACGCCCAGCCCGCAGCCAAACATGGCGCTCTGTAGCGACGCAGTTCCGGAACTGCATCCAAGCGCATGATCACGTCCAATCCATGTGGCGAATTCGGCTTCAAATTGTTTGGTGACATCGGTTCCGGACATACCGCCCCGGCGCAGTACCTCCAAAACAGCCGCTTCGTCTTCCGGGCCTATGACGGGCCACTGAAACACTTCGGGGGTAGGGTCGGAAACGGCTTTTTCACCACCCAAAAGAGCCGGCCCAGAAAGGGAAAGCGTGGTCATGATCGCTCCTCCGCAACGATTGTCATGGACATAATTTATGTCTTTCTTCATCCTTCTTTCTTCATCCTTCCTACCACTTTTAGTATACACTCCCCATTTCGCCCTGTCCAACAAAACGAATCCCGGTTTCTGTTTTACCTGTGGTCCGGGTCTTCCTTGGGGAAGCGGTTCAAAAACAATACAAATGATCTCCCTTTTGCTTGACATCCCCCCATGTTACGGTCAGATTTTGTTTGTTTCTTTTCTGCCGTCGAGAACCTTTCTGGAGAACCGCCATGAAAATCACCGATGTAAAGTGTACCGTCATCGGGATGAATCCCGTCATCCGCATCACGACCGACGAGGGTCTCTATGGGCTGGGGCAGGCCGAAACCGCCAAAGCGCCCTATCTCAAACCGCATGTCATGTTTTACCGCCCCTATGTGTTAAACGAAGACCCGACCGATGTCGAGCGTGTCATGCTCAAAATCCGTCGGTTGGCGGGTTTCAAGCCTTGGGGCAGCGCGGTCAGCGCCATCGAAATGGCCTTGTGGGATTTGGCGGGCAAGGCGGCGGGTGTGCCGGTGTACAAACTGCTCGGTGGCAAAATCCGAGACCGGGTGCGGGTATACAACGGCGCGGTGCGTTTCCCTATGAACGGGTCGAACCCGGAAGACTACGCGGAAGACGTAGCCAAGATGAAGGCATCGCCGGAAGGGTTTACCATTGTCAAGGAGGGGATCGCCTTTCACAGTGCCATGCCGGGGCGTGTGCCGGATCTTTGGTACGGCAGTCGTACCGACGGGCCGTATCGGCCGCGGGGTCTGCTCACGGAAAAGGGGCTCAAACACATCATCGCCTGTGTCGAAGCGATGAAGTCCGTGTTGGGTGATGAAATCGGGTTAGCGCTCGACTGCGGGCCGGGTATGGTCGTCTCCGACGCCATCCGACTGGCAAAGGCTTTGGAGCCGTACAACGTCCTCTGGTGCGAAGATATGCTCTCCGGTGACTATACCCCCTACGTCCATGCCGACCTTTTCCGCGAGGTGACCGTGGCTACGTCCACGCCGATCCACACGGGTGAACAGATTTATCTGCGCAAAAACTTTATGGATCTGATTGAAAAACGCGCTGTGCGCGTCATCGGCCCTGATCCAGCGGATGTAGGCGGCTTGGCGGAAATCAAATGGATCGCGGAATACGCCGATCTGCATGACATCATGATGGCACCACACGGCGTGGCCGACGGTCTCATCGGGCTGGCCGGTCTGGTACACGCCAGCGCCGCGATGCCGCAGAACTATATCGCCTTCGAATATCCGATCGGCAATCCGTCTTGGTGGTACGACATTTTGACCGGACTGCCCAATCCGGTGGTCAAGGACGGGTTTATCGACGTGTGGGATGCGCCCGGTTTGGGGGTGGATTTCAACGTGGAGGCGGCGCGAGCGTATCTACCGCCGGGTGACGAGGATTTTTTCGATCCGTGATCCGTATGTGTCATCGCAGTATGGATGCCGCGGAGACCGGACTGGGGGCCAGTTTGAACGGCCCCATGTGGTACTGGTGGCAGGTAAGACAGGTATCTCCAACTTTGCTGCTGTTGTGGCACTCCGCACAGGTGGCTTTTGTCATGGATTTGAAGTCGCCCATTGCGTCAAAAACGTGACAGCCTCCGCAATCTTTAAGGCTGGTGTGCGAGGCATGGGCGAAATTTGTTACGTTCTGCACGCTCCGTGTCGGTTCCGACTCGGACCATATCGCGAGACGCCCCGGTTGATCGGGCGTGTCATCCACGCGATGACATTTCATGCACTGCCCCGGCGTTTCGGCAGTGGTGGCGGTAAGGGCGTCAAAAATCTCTGCGGCTTCGACACCCGGCATGTTTCCTGTCTTGTCGATCCACGTCCGTACAAAAGGATCGGCGTGTCCCGCCGGTCTGTAGAAGATGGCAAAAGACTTGTCTATGCTATACCATCCCCCGCGTGGGTTTTCCCGCTCGTATTCCCCCTGATCTTTAAATTTTATCCTGATTTCTTTAAACTTGGCCGGTTGCCCTTTTCTGTAGAGCGGAATTTCCGCCGCCAGTTCCGGCAACCAGATCTGTTGTGCCTTTTGAAGTCGGGTTAGCCACTGCGGCTCCATCACGGGTAGCAGCCACTCCGGGTCGCTCGATCCCTGTCCGGTAAGCGCGAACAGTTCGTTATGCTCCAGCGATGTGCGCATGACCCGGTTGAGCCGAGTGGACAACGCTGTCTGGCCGTTTACGGTCAAGTCGAAAATGAGTTCCTTCACGGCCCATACGATACGTCCCGCCGCAGCAATCTCCCGCTCGCTCGCGCCTTCCAGATCGTAGAGATGGACATCTTTCTGGGTCAGCAATTTTACATCTTGGGCTATTTTGCCATCTGCGGAAAGCAACAAGAGCATAAACGGGGTCATGTCTTCTTCGAGGTCAAGATTGGCGTCTCCGGGCCATGCGCCGATTTCGACGTCGTTGTCGATCAGGGTATCGAAATCGACGCCGGGGAGCCGGAAAACGGCGATACCATCGCCTCGCATGGTTTGCGCACGATGACACCCGCCACAGCTTTTTTCAAACCCGGCGACCTGCATGTCCCTTCCGTTGATCGCGGTCTGATGACAGTTTGCGCACGCAAAAGAGACGCCCTTTGTGGCGAAGTATTCTTTTTCGTGCGTTACATGGTTAAACGGTTGACGGATGGACGAATCCAGGTGGCGGGTTTCAAACTCCGGATGCCCCTCGGCAAAGCTGGCAAACTGAAGTACGTGACAGGGCTGACACCGAGCAACGTCCATGCGAGTCAGACGCGCATTTTTCCCGCGATGCTCCTGATGGCAGGACATACAGGCCACCTCGCCCTGCGTGTTGGCGTGGACAAAAGACATCGACGTTACGGGCGCCGGAGGAACGGAGGAAACTGGGGTCTGTCTCAAATGGTCTGTTACCGAGGCCAGAACCCGGGCGCCAAGTCCATGTGGCATCAGCCCATCGACGGCAGTATGACACGTCAGACACTGACGACTGTCACCGATGCTCGTATCGCCGGCAAGCAGTGCGCTGATCGGCTGTGGACGGGCGGCGACGTGACACGATGCACAGTCGGTTATGGCGTCGTGTGGTGCGGCAAGCGGCGCGGGCGAGACAAACCGATGACGCGGGATGTCTAAGGACGACTCACCGAGGAAGATGAGCAGAAGCCCCAGGGTAAAAGCTGAAACAAGCCAAGAGACGATAGTGCGTATTGCGCGGATGCTGCGTACCGGCTGACATTTCGGTAAGGGAATACAGCATCCGCCATTGGGTAGCGGGCCGTCGTCGCACGGACCGCCCTCCCCCGCCGTACGTGTACATGCCCAGCGGTCGCCATTACGGATGGGGGTACAGGCGCTGGTCGCCTGACATCCACCTTTCTGGTCCGGTCCTATACGGCAGGCATGGCCTTGGGCAGCCCAACCGCACACCCATTTTTGCGTAGGACGCTCATAGGCGCTTTTGTCAAACCGGAAATCCTGTCGGGGTTGGTTCATCCGCCGGCTCCGCGAAACGCCTCATAATAGACAGCCATGAGGATACCGTGTACAAACCCGGTCATCAACAGACTGTAGGTCAACGGAATGTGGATAAACAGCCAGTATTTCAGCACGGTTTGATGCGCATACTGATAGTCGAGATCGTCCTTGATACGGATAAGTCGGGTCATCTCGCCCAGTAGATGGCGTTCGTCATCGTTTAGATAACGGTCGAGCGCGGAGAGTTCGGTCATCAAGCGGTAGTATGGGCGGTTGGATTCCACAAGATGCCACCAGAAATTTCGGGAGGCGGCAAAAAAGCCGATAAGACGTCTTGCATGAAACTCCGGAAGAGTAGCCGTCCCATTCTCGGCGGCGGCGCGGGCAACCAAGGCTTCCACCTCTTGCCCCAATCGGAGACGCAGTTCCGGGATACGTTCGAAAATGACCTGCTCACCCCGGGTGGTCAGCCGTTTAGGAATCAGACGTGACAGTCCCCACCCCACCAGACCGCTAAGTACGACCAGTATAAACAGGAGGGTAAGCGCAATCTCCATGGCACCGGTAGGCGTCACGGTTTTGACGTGCAACCCGAACAGAAACACGCTTGCCACGCCCGCGTACAGATGAAACCGTAACCAGCCTGCTGCGGTAAAAAGTGGAAGAAAGGGCAGTTTTTTACGAACGGTAAACAGCGCCAGCACGAGGAGCAACCCCCAAAGACACCATCCGGAGACTTCGTAAAAACGGCTCTGACTAAAAGAAAATCGTGATGAGGTGTAAAACAGAAGGAGCGACAGGGAAAAAAAGATTGCAAGGACGGGATCGGCCCATCGGCGTACCGGGAAAGAACTCATTTTACGATCCAGTCGATCAGAGATTCGGGGTTGTTATGTAAATCTATACGGCGTAGCGCGTCGTGCGGGCAGGCACGCTGGCAGGATGGGCCTCCGGTAATCTGGTCGGCACACAAGTCGCACTTGGTGGCCTTTAGAATCGGCGCGTGGGTATGGCTGTCCAGCACAAAAGCACCCTGTTCGTTACGGATTTCGACCATGCGGATGTTGTGATATGGACAACTGTTGGCACAGGTGGCGCACCCGATACAGGTTGTATCGTTGATCACCACCTGCCCTTGAACCGCGTTTCGATGGATGGCGCCGGTGGGACAACCGATCATGCAAACCGGGTCGGCACAGTGCATGCAGGCATTAGCGACCATGTACCGACCAAATTGTTGCCCGTGTCGGATAAAACGGGGGTTGTTGTCATGCGTTGCCGCGCAGGCGCGCACGCAATCGTCGCACCGGGTACAGCGATCCAGGTTGATGATCATGGTCGCCGTACCGTTGATAAACCGGTTTTCAACCAGTAGTTCGAGCACAAGGTCCGCTGTCTGCTGTCTGGTTGCCTGTTCGAGAGAAACAGGCGTCGTCGGGGTCGTTTCGATCGGGGCCGGCATCAGATGTGCCGGAAGAAAAGGATGTTCAGGATCGGATCCCAGCACATGATGCTCTATGGCGGTAGCAGGAACGTGCAGGATATCGACGTATCCGAGTGCTCGAAGTGTATGCCGGAAGGGAATCTGGCGGTGACTGCGCCAGTTATGCACGATTTCCTCAAAGCCAAACGTCTGACCACGCCCCAAATACGCCCGTGTACGGTGTCCGTTCCCAAACCGCTCGCTGACCCTTGCAAATCCGGCGCGGATCATTAGTAAGCCGTTTGGATAATGCCCTTCTTCCACGATGATGGGTTCGTGATCCAGTCGATGCGATGCGCTCGTGCCGACAAGCGTTTTGTAGGAGGTATGCCAGTCAAAGTTTCCGTAGGTCTCGAAGAGGGTTTCATTGGCGATTTCCGTCAGGGCTTCTTCGCTCAGATGACGGAAGATCGGCGTCTCTCGAAGGTGGATATTGAGGCTCCGTTCCCGGTAGAGTCGATCGATGTGTTGTTTTAGATCGTCTACGCGGGCGCGTAGATCGCGGAGTCCCTGCCAGCGGATTTCCAGCAGTTCTGCCGGGCCGTCTGCAAATACGGTTGCGGTGCGGGGAATACGTCCCAAGGCGGCGATTTCGCCAAAAAAAGCACCTGTTTCAAGCTGTGCGGTCCTGTGCTCGTTTAAAACCCCCGGTATATCCTGCAAAAAGATACGTGTCGAGGTTCCCGATCCCCGACGTCCTTTCCCTGAAGACAAGGGGGTATAAGTTGAAAGATCACGGACCTCGGTGCCTTTCCTCGGATTCCATGTCTGCGCCAGCACCTCCCAGAACCCTTTACGCCGGGTTGCACGTCGTCCCAGTACCTCCGGCGGCATGTGGTCAAGGACGACGCGCAGCGTACCCGACAACACAAAAAAGGCGGAATTTCCGTAGTCGCCTTCCCGAACCACGATATCACCGGGTTGATAAGAGGTGATTTTTGTATCGTTGCGGATGATGTCGCGTAGCGAAGCTGCCGGCGAAAACCGGGAAGGATCCATCTCGCTAAACGGTGGAATCGACAGAATGCGATCCGTCTTTTCATTTGTCATTTCGGGATCGAAAGGACTGTCCCACCGCTGAGGGCGAGCCATGATCTGCATAAACGGACTCCTAAGTACCGCTGTGTTGAGGTCATACCGACCGAATAGAAAACCTATTCTAAAATCTTTCGGATAGACCTTCTATCGTTACCGGAAGGTATGTGCTCGCTATTCAGTTCAAACAGAAGACACCCGTCTTACTTGCCGTTGGAAGAGGTACCCTTATAACTGCCGGGACCGGGAATCACGGTGTCAAGTGCGGCAAGCTGATTGTTGCCGTAGCTTCCGGTCGCTATTTTTTGTGCCGTCGTCTTGACTCGGTCCGCCACCGCATCCAGTTCCGTTTGGTTGTTGGGTTGCACTTTTGCCGCGTCGGAAGCGGTCAGCATCTCCCCGATAGTCGGCGCAAGAGCCGTCACGAGCGTCTGGATTTCTTTCAGTTTTTCGGAACTTGCGGTGACCCGCTGTTTCATGGCCTCGATATACGGGCCTTCCTGTGTCGCTTTGGCTGCGGCGCGCAGGCTGTGCTCCAGATCGAGCATCCGCCCGATGACATACATTAGCCGACGGTGTTCTACGGGGTTATCCGCTTTGGGTGCTTCCCGATTTTCGGCCCCATTGGACAGCATAAAATTGTGCCGAACCTCTCCCTGCGCCCACGACACCAACTCAAACGGACTTCCAGCGGTATGCCCACCCTTGTTGACCAGTTCTTCGTTGGGTACGGTATGACATTGAAAACAGTTTTCCGCTACCTGAAAAAGCTGGTCTGGACGAATCATGCCTGCTTGGGTACTCTGGGCAAGACGCGTGGCGCGATGATCTGGAAGCTCCGTGTCGCGTGTTGTCTTGTTTCCCTGGGCGTCCATGCCATAGTTGTTGTGTATGCCCAGCCAGTCTTTCGCACCGCCGTGACAGGATTCGCATGAAACCCCCGCCGTAACCTTGGTCCGCGCCCCATCCGGCTGCGAGGTATAATGACACGTTGTGCAGGGTTCTCTCTTGACGCTCCGCAGTTCGAGTTTTTCAAGGATAGCCTGCGCGGCCGGTTTGCGTTGCAACGGTTCAAAATCGACGGTTCCATCAAAGGCTTTCTGGTGTTTCATATTCATAAAAGCCTGATATTCGGCTTTGTGGCAGTCCATACAGGCCATGGGGCCAAGCACTTTTTCCGTATTCACCGCTGCCAAGGCTGTACCCCCGATTGCCGTCAACAGCCAAAAGGTTATGGCAGGCCGCCAGCCGTGCCCGACGATCCATCCTGAGATTCGATACATAAGGTTCTTCTCCTTCTGCTGTCTATGGTTGAACACTACAGAACGTCATTATGCTGCAACGCTCGTCTGGGTTATGGCGACAATCTGTTCCGCAGGAGTAATCGACGATCCGTGGTCAACGACTTGTTGCCAACCTGCTACACATCCAAAACGACATTTCCTTTGGGTACGGAGATACATACCAGACAAGTCCCAGACTGGGGTTTGGGGTTGGGTTCATGGATATACGACACATCGCCTTCTTTGATCGCGGTCAGACAGGTTTGACAGTTGCCCACGCGACAACCGGAATCGACCACAACCCCATTGGCTTCGGCAAAATCGAGCAGTGACGAGGCGGTGGGGTTCCAGATCGCGGTTTTGCCGGACCGGCCAAAGGTCACTGTGGTCTCGACGCCGGAGGGGGCGGTCAGGGCAGTGGCTGGGGGCTGAGCGACTTTTTTGACGCTGGCAGGACCAAAGGCCTCGAATTTGATGTCGTCTTCCGGAACACCCCATTCCCGAAGTCCTTCCACCAGAGAGGCCATCATAGGGGGCGGACCGCAGATGTAAAACTGATAGTTGTTTGAGGGCAACACGCGTTTAAACAGATCGGCGCTCACCCGCTCGGCGTGTTGATAGTCTTTTCCCAGTAATTCCTGCGCACCGGGATTGCTGTAACACACATTTATATGGACGTTTTCATATTCGCGGGCTATCCGAGCAAGATGTTCCTGCATGATATGTTCCGCCCGGTTGCGAATACCCAGAAAAAACCAGGTCTCGCGTTGTGAACCGCTTTCGACGATGGTGTTTAACATGCTCAGCACCGGCGTGATGCCTACCCCGCCACCAATCAGCACGACCGGGGTATGTTTGGTCGTGTCGAGAAAAAAGTCGCCCGTAGGGGCTTTGACATCGAGGATATCCCCTTCGCCAATCTGACTGTGAAAAAAATTTGAACCCTTGCCCGGTGGCAGGTCGGGTTTATCCGGCGGAGGCGGGATTTTTTTGATCGTTACCCGATAGTACTCTGGTTTGTAGCTGTCGGAAAGCGAGTAACAGCGGATGGTAGGTTTTCGCTGCGTCGCTCCAAGATCGGGAATATTGAGCTGAAAGGTCAGAAACTGCCCCGGCTTGAAAGGAGGTAGCGATTTTCCGTCATGTGGAGCGAGATAAAAAGAGCAGATGTTTCCGGTGCCATCTTCGTAGACTTTGCGGTCTATTTTAAATTTTCGAAACCCGCTCCACGAGAGTTCGGTAAGCGCGCGGCTACGCTCCCATTCTGTACGAAGCCGTAGCGCTGTTTCTCTTGCCGTTTCTACCTGTTGCTGCAAAAGCCGTAGCCCAATCCGATGTCGGCGGAAAGAGGAGTACAACGACAGAAGAATCGTCAAAAGCACAAGACCTGCGATCGCGCTTCCGAGTACAGGCATCGCCTGCAGGATGCTGGCGGACATCTCAAAGACCCCGCTCAAAGGGGTGGGTATCCCGGAAAGCGAGTTTCCGGCGTTCAGAATTTCGTCAATATCTCAAACCGTCCTCCATACGTGGCCGGACCTGTTTGACGCACGCTGGCAAAACCATCGAGTTGTACGACCATCCGTCGTCCTACCGCGTTTTGATACCGCATTCCGATGGCCGCGGCCCCCGCGTTGATACCGTTGGTATCCTTGCGGCCTCCGGCTTCAAAAATCAACTGTTTTCGGTCTCTGGCAAACGTCATCTGATAAGCAAGACTTCCTCCGACCACATCTGTGGTCTGGCTGCTCAAGGCGGCACCATACCGCCCCATGGGGGCCGGGGTAAACAAAATGCCAGCACGGTAAAGTGGCCCCGGACTGCCCGGATCGCGTGTCGCAGTGGAATAACGGCGAATCGCCCAGAAGTTGGTGAAATAGACCAGATTGTTGCTGTGGGGTTTTACCCACGACCATTCGCTATACACCAATGCGCCACGACCGGTGGCCGGGGTGTCCCCTTTTACGGGTATCGAAGCGTTAACCCGGAAAACGGTATTCAACGGGCCGATATGCTGGATCGCGCTCACCCCCGCATAAAACGCATCGCCGGTCGCTGCCTTTGCCATCATATAGGCCATATCGATGCTGACGGTGGTGCTGCGACTGTCCGCTTCGGTGAAAAGTCCAAAAAAATGTGCAGAGTTATCTTCCAGCAGGTCGTGCCGGTGTATGTTGTTCCATGCATACAACCCGGTAACACGCAAATTGGTAAGCCCCCAAGGCATCAGCGAATTGCGTGTCAACCCTACCGCATCCATGTTGTCATTGATCAACATGCCATCCTGAAAGACCAAATCCTGACGCCCCACTGAAAAACCGATGTCGAGCGCGTGACGGTCGTCGTTGTCCCATCCCGGAAAAATCTCGCCGATTTCCCCCTCGAAAAACAACGTAGTCAGACGACCCGAAAATTTGTTCCGCCATCCGTTCGGTGTCGCAGGATTGTTTGAAGGACGAAAGTGATAGCCCACCCCGCTAAATTCGTTGAGCGGACGAAACCCCACCACAATACGCTCCGTCCCCGATATCCGCAGATTGCCGTAAATATCCAACCGATTGGCCCACTCGGAGGTCTGCGCTCCGGTTTTGACTCCTTGCACCCCCGTACGGAGCGTGCCAAATACCCACAACGCAGGATGCCATGTTGCACCGGTAGGTATCCGCCATCCTTCCCTAAGCGGTCCGGGGCTGAGAAATCGTTCGCCCAGTTCCAGCAACAGACGTGGACGCTTGGGAAAATTTTCTACCTGTGGATGAACCACCTTGTCGGACAAACGATTTTCATCTTCTGCTGCCTGGCTCGGCAAAACCGCCGCGGTCAGCATCAGCGCAAAAAATAGATGTGTTGCCCCGTTTTTCATAAAAGCCATACTCCGTTTTGCAGGGATTGGTTGTACCTCAGTGCGAATCGTCACGCATCGGAGTTTCCCACAGTACTGGGAGGACTTCCTTTTTTTGCCATGACACTGCCGAGGCCCCCTTCCCGGGATCTATCTGTGCCTCGTATTCCCACAGCAGGGCATTTCGAGCGACAACACCGTCGGCTACCGCACGCGCGCTCATGTTGTAATCAAACCCCATCCGGCTGACGGCTCGAACTAAATTGGCGGGAACCATCCCTACATACAACCGGACCGTAGCCTGGTATGGCCCCTTGCCGGTCAACGCGGATTTTTTGATCTCATAGTTTGGCCACAGACTCCGCAACGGCGGAATCGTCTTTTTACGAATACGGACATCCGCAGGCCGCCCGGTAAGAATCGTCGAAAAGGTAGAAGGACGCATAAAAGGAAGTGGATCGGGTGAGTGATTGGCTGTAAGAATGACAGACCGCTCACCACCCCGTACGTTCTGCGTCATAAACTCCGATTGGAGGTTGAACAGGTATTTGTCTTTCGGAAGTACACCACTTTCCACGTAAGTGGAATGCGAATCTCGCAGATCACCATTGGGATCCAGATCGCCCGACCGGAATATCACCGTCCCTTCGGCATCGGTCACCGTCACCTTAAGATACACGGGACGGTCCGGCGCAAACCCGGTGGGCACACTGTGTCCGTCGGTAGGATTTCGGACCTCCACTTTGAACCGTATCCCCTTTTCATCCGCCTGCTCCGTGACGATAGCACCTATTTCAAACCCGTTGCGCAACACCTCAAGACGTCGCTGCATATATTCGTTAAGCAAGGCAATCTGATCCTGAATGACCTCGTATGCCTCAAGCCGGTCGTCATACGAATCCCACCGCTTGGGGAAGGTCGCGTTCCGCGACACCGTATCCTCAAACGCATCCGCGCCCCATCCGGCCTTGTAGTCAAACGTCAGCCATTCCTTGATCGTGGCCATTTTGGCAGCACGCCCGTTGTGCGGAAAAATACCGGGATGGATGACCGAGTGGTCCGGTCCGGCAATCATGTGATTGGACAGCCGGCGTGGCTTGGTGGGTTTACCATTTACCACCGCCGCC
>Ga0194132_10003790_pt1 | contig 26459 bp, 23 predicted proteins | sample TA2KigOf80mmetaG_FD_148612 | JGI IMG/M metagenome (GOLD analysis project Ga0194132, IMG submission 148612) | Freshwater microbial communities from Lake Tanganyika, Tanzania - TA2015054 Kigoma Offshore 80m | ecosystem: Environmental > Aquatic > Freshwater > Lake | place: Tanzania: Lake... | reverse complement strand
GGTGGGGCATGAAGAAGGGGCTGCCTGGGCGGGTGTATTCGACCGGCGGGAGGTTCGGGTACAAGGATCAGGCGGAGACGCCGAATACGCAGACGGTAACGTGGAGTTACGCGGACGGGTCATCCATCGTGGGCGAGATCCGGGGGCATTATACGGCGGAGCCGATGAGCTGGGATTTCTTCGGGACGAAGGGGCATTTGCATATCCGGGCGAATGGGGAGTTCGAGGTGACGCTGGGGCGGAACAAGAAGCCTGAGGCGGCGGTGGAGTATCCGGCGAATCAGGATCACATGCAGAATTTCGTGGATGCGGTGAGGTCGCGGCGGTGGCAGGAGTTGAACGCGGAGATCGAGGAGACGCACTTGTCGACGGCGCTGTGTCATCTGGGGAATATTTCGTACCGGCTGGGGCGCGAGGTGCGGTTTGACGCGGCGGCGATGCGGTTCGTGAATGACGCGGCGGCGGATGGGATGTTGAGGCGGGAGTATCGGAAGCCGTACGTGGTGGCGGATCGGGTTTAGTTCGAGGACAAAGAATATTGGCCACGGATAAACACAGATGAACACGGATAGAATCAACGCACGATTCTGGGTGGTAGCAGGAGATGCGGTGTGCGATACACTCAACACACTATGCGCTTTGTATGGATGGTAATTGTTGCCTGGAGCGGATTTGCAGCGGAGGCTTGGGTTCCGCTGTTCAATGGGAAGAATCTCGACGAGTTTGAGATTCGCAGCGGGAAGGCGAGTTACCGGTTGGAGAATGGAGAGATTGTCGGGACGACGGTGGAGGGGAGTCCGAATACGTTCCTGTGCACGCGGAAGAGTTATGGGGATTTTTTGCTTGAGTTTGAGGTGAAGGTGGATCCGCGGCTGAATTCGGGAGTGCAGGTTCGGAGCCATGCTTACGATACGGCGGTGGGGCGTCATCACCCGGGGCGGGTTTACGGGTACCAGGTGGAGATCGCGAGCGAGCGGTCGGGGGCGTCTGGTGGGATTTACGATGAGGCGCGGCGGGGGTGGGTGCACAACACTTCCTCGGATGCGGAGTGCAAGGGGGCGTTCAAGGACAATCAGTGGAATCAGTATCTGGTGGAGGCGCGCGGGGACCGGATACGGACGTGGGTGAATCATGTGCCGTGCGCGGATTTGGTGGATTCGGAGGATCTGGAGGGGTTTATCGGGCTGCAGGTGCATTCGTTCAAGGGGGATTCGCCGGCGGAGGTGCGGTGGCGGAATTTGCGGATCGCGGAGTTGGGGCGTCACCAGTGGCGGCGGATATTCGACGGGCGGACGTTGAGCGGCTGGAAGAAGGATGGCGGCGGGGATTGGGCGATTGTGGATGGAGCAGTGAAGGGTACGCATGGTCCGGGCGCGGGGCAACGGGGGTTTCTGATGTCGGAGGCGGAGTATTCGAATGTGACGGTGCGTCTGGATTACAAGGTGGTGAAGGGCAACAGCGGGTTCTTTTTCCGGATGGGAGCGCCGCCGGCGATGGGGTATGAGGTGGAGGTGGACCCGACTCGCGACGTGGGAGGGTTGCAGCATCCGGGCAAGCGCGGGTGGCTGGTGCATACGGGTCCTGTGGCGGAGACGCCGCATTATAAGGTTGGGGAGTGGAACCGGATGACGGTTTCCGCGCACGGGCGGCGCGTGGTTGTGCATGTGAACGGGATGAAGATGTCTGAGGTGCGGAATGATCCGGGGCCGCTAGAGGGGCGGTTCGCGCTGCAACTGAATCCGCGCAACGAACTGGAAGTTTATTACAAGGACATTGAAATATTGGAGAAGGTACAGTGAGCAACCGCCGGCAGTTTTTGCAAGCGGCCGCCGCATCGGCGCTGCCACTGAAAGCGGCGACGCGGCCGAATATTGTTTATGTGCTTTGCGACGATCTGGGGTGGGGAGATCTGCGGTGCTACAACAAGGATTCGCAGATTCCAACGCCGAATGCGGACAAGCTGGCGGCGCAAGGTGTGCGGTTCACGGACATGCATTCGCCGAGCTCGGTGTGTACGCCGACGCGGTACGGGATTCTGACGGGGCGCTACTGCTGGCGATCGCGGCTGAAGAGCGGGGTGCTGAATGGGTATTCGAAGAACCTGATCGAGCCGGGGCGGATGACGGTGGCGAGTTTGCTGCGCTCGCGCGGGTATCATACGGGCTGCGTGGGGAAGTGGCATCTCGGGTTGGGGGATCAGGAGCCTGCCGATTATTCAAAACCGCTGCGGCCAAATCCGAACGATCACGGGTTCGATTATTTTTACGGGATTCCGGCATCGCTGGATATGGCTCCGTACTTGTATGTGGAAAATGACCGGGCGGTGGAGCAGGCGACGGATCAAACGCCGGGGAGGAATCAGCCGCGCGGGGTGTTCTGGCGGGAGGGTCCAATGGCGCCGTCGTTCAAGATTGAAGAGGTGCTGCCGGTGCTGGCGCGTCAGGCGACGGGTTACTTGCGGGAGCGTGCGCGCGAGGCTTCGAAGCCGTTTTTCCTGTACTTGCCGCTGACGGGGCCGCACACGCCGTGGGTACCGCTGAAGCAGTTTCAGGGCAAGAGCAAGGGTGGGATTTACGGGGACTTTGTGGTGCAGGTGGATGAACTGCTGGGGCAAGTGCTGCGGACGCTGGAGGAGCAGAAGCTGGGGTCGAACACGATGGTGGTGTTTACCTCGGATAACGGGGCGCACTGGACGCCGGAGGATAAGGCGAAGTTTCCGCACCGGGCGAATGCGCACTGGAGGGGGATGAAGGCGGATATTTGGGAGGCGGGGCACCGGATTCCGTTTATCGTGAGGTATCCGGGTAAGGCGAAGGCGGGCGTGGTGAGCACTCAGCTGTCGTGCTTGACGGATCTGCTGGCGACGGTTGCGGAGATGGACGGGGTGAAGTTGGCTGCGGATGCGGGGGAGGATAGCTTTTCGTGGCTGCCGTGTCTGGAGGGGAAGGCGGGTTCGCGGGATGCGGTGGTACATCATTCCTCGCAAGGGATGTTTTCGATCCGGAAGGGGGATTGGAAGCTGGAGCTGGGGCTGGGGTCTGGCGGGTTCAGCGAACCGAGGAAGCTGGAGGCGAAGCCGGGCGAGGCGGAGGGGCAGCTTTATAATCTGGCGCAGGATCCGGGGGAGGAGAACAATCTTTATCTGAAGCAGCCGGAGATGGTGAAGAACTTGAGCGGGTTACTGGAGCGGTATCAAAAGGAAGGGCGAAGCCGTCCGGCTTAAATCAAGTTTTCTTTTTCCTTGCGCCGTGATATCTTTCTCGTAATCCGGCCGGGCGAATATGAGAACTTTCCGACATGCATCTGGTGCATTCTTCGTGCTGATCATTTTGCTGGCCAGCTGCGGTTCCAAGCCGCAAACAAAGATGTACCGAATCGGGCTTGGACCGTGGGTGGGGTTCGGACCTTTCTACCTGGCGAAGGAAAAGGGCTTCTTTCGCGAGGCGGGAGTGGATGTGGATCTGATTGTGCTGACGGGAGTGGCGGAGCGGAACAGCGCGCTGAAGGCGGGGCGGATTGACGGGTTGGCGGCGCCGGTGGATTATTTCGTGATGTCGGCGGGGAACAACCTGGAGACGAAAGTCGTGATGGCGATTGATGAATCCACGGGCGGTGACGGGATCGTAGCGAAAAAAGGGATTCAAAAGTTCGAGGACTTGAGGGGTAAGAGGCTGGCGTTTCAGCGGGGGTTGCCGAGCGAATTCTTTGTGCGGGCGATGTTGCGGCAGCATGGCCTGAAGGTGGAGGATTTGAATACGGTGGATATGGAAACATCGGAAGCGGGGGCGGCGTTCATTACGAACAAGGTGGATGCGGCGGCGATCTGGGAGCCGTGGCTGACGATGGCGCGTGAGGAGGGCGGGGGTCACATTTTGGCTTCGACGAGCGATCACCCGGATCTGATCGTGGATTGCCTGGCGTTCAACAACGAGGTGATGGCATCGTCGCGTGAAGACGTGCAGAAGATAGTGAATGCGCTTTTGAAGGCGATTGCTTATTGGAAGGCGAACGCGGCGGAAGCCAACCAGGTGATGGCGCCGCATTTCCAGGTGGACGCGGCGAAGTATGGGGCGATCCTTAGCGGGGCGAAGTTTTGTGATTTGGAGAGGAACCGGTCTTACTTTGGAGCAGAGGGCGTGCGTGGGCCGGTGTATCAGGTGGCGGAGCGGGCGGCGGAGATATGGAAAGAGGCGGGAGTGATTGGGCGAGCGGTGAAGGCGGATTCGGTGGTTGATCCTGGATTTATCCATAAAGCAGCGAGGTAGAAAAAAATGCGGAAAAAGAGAATGTTCGTTGCATCGAGCGGGAGGAGCGCACCGCTGGCCCGGGCGCTGCAGTTTCATCTGCAAGGCAGTGTGGATGTGCAGATTTGGGAAAGAGACACGTTCGCGCCGAGCACGGAGACACTGCAATCGTTGCTGGATGCGTGCAAGGAAGTGGACTTTTTCGCGGTGCTTCTGACACCGGATGATCCGACCGAGCAGCGCGGGGAGGCGAAGATCGTCCCGCGGGACAACTGCATCTTCGAGTTGGGATTGTTCATGGGGGGCCTGGGACTTCAGCCGGAGCGGTGTTTCATGATCGCCTCGGTGGACCGCGACGATGTGCCGAGCGATCTTGCCGGAAGGACATTCGTGCATTTCGAGCAGCCGGGGCAGCTGACACCGGCGGCATGCCGGGAGGCATTGAAGGACGCCGCCGTCATGATCCAGGGTGTGATGGATGAGAAGGGTGTTTATGTGCGGCCGGAATTCACTTACGTGGATGCGGCGGTGCTGATGGCGTATGAGCAGCTGAAGTCGATCACGCCGGGGCAGTTGCAGGATGGAAGCGAGGTGATCGTGCGGACGGGGCAACCGATTGAAAGCGACGGGGAGTTTGCCGATCATGCATTGGGCAACATGAAGACCGGGGTCCGGTACATGTACTTCCTGAGGGAAAGCCAGAATCATTCAGTCACATCGAAGTTCCTGCAAACGCTGGCCACGGCGGGATTGGGTGGAAAGAACACCGCCGACCGGAGGAGGCTGACCAAGGAGAAGAAAGAGGACGTGATCAAGAACTTGGAGCTACTGAAGGAGTCGATGACGATCTGCATCCTTCCGCATGGGCCATTCGATTTTTGCATCCACAACGCAGACAGTGAATTGTTTGCGAAATGCTACATGCGCAAGCATCTGGAGGGGAAGTTTGTGACGTGGCTGGAGAAGGATCGAGCTTACGACACGGCAGAAGACATCAAAGTGAACTACATCGAACCGCCCGAGGGTCCGACATCCTCGATATTTCAATCGACGAATGCGTTCAAGCTGGAGGAGAACGGCAACGGAGAGAAGATCTGGCAGCGGCTGAAGCAGGAGTTTGATCCGGCGATTCATGCTGAGCTAAGGAAGTACTGCTTCGGGCAAACGCCGGTGGGAGCTGCGGCGGGCAATTAGCATCCTATGGAACATGCGGCCATGGGAATCTGGCAGCGGCGGGTGATGACGGCGGCGCCGTTGGTGTTTCTGGCCGCGCTGTGGGTGGGGCTGACGGAGACAGGGACGGTGGATCCTGTGTTTTTGCCGGGTCCGGCGGAGACGCTGGCGGGATTCCGGAAGCTGCTGACGGTGGATTTTTTGCAGGGGCACCTCTGGCCAAGCATAGTGCGAGTTGGCGGAGCATTTTTGTTTTCGACGCTGGTTGCGTTTCCGCTGGGGATCATGACGGCGCGGGTGGATTGGATGGCGCGGGTGATTCACCCGCTGTGCGGGTTCACGAGGTATCTGCCTGTGGCGGCGCTGGTGCCGCTGTGCATTCTGTGGTTCGGGATCGATGATTTGCAGAAGATGGCGGTGATCACAATTGGGCTGGTGTTTCAGCAGGTGCTGCTGTTTGCCGACGATGCGCGGACGGTGCCGGGTGATCTGGTGGAGGCGGGGCGGACGTTCGGGCTGAGCGAGTTCGAGATCATCCGGCGGATCGTGCTGCCGTGGGCGATGCCGGCGATTTGGGACGATATGCGGATCGCGGCGGGGTGGGCATGGTCGTACCTGGTGCTGGCGGAGCTGGTGGCGGGGAACAAGGGGATCGGCTACTTCGTGATTCAGTCGCAGCGGTATTTGGAGACGGACCGGGTATTTGCGGGAATCCTCTTTATCGGGTTGCTTGGGTTGCTGACGGACCGGATGTTTAAACTGGGTGCAGGCAGAATGTTCCGATGGCAGTGACCGACAATGCGGCGTTGCGGTTTGAAGATGTCACGCGAGTGTTCCTGGATGAGAGAGGCGGCTCGATCACGGCGGCCGAGGAGATCAACCTGACGATTCCGGAGGGCGAGTTCATTTCGCTGGTGGGACCGTCCGGATGCGGGAAGTCGACGCTGCTGCGACTGGCGGCGGGTTTGGATTCGCCGACTACGGGCAAGGTGTGGTTTGAGGGGCGGTGTATAGAAGGGCCGTCGCCACAGCGGGGACTGGTGTTTCAGTCCTACAACGCGTTTCCGTGGCTGACGGTGCGGGAGAACGTGGCGTTCGGGTTGCAGGAGAAGGGAGAGTGCGCGAACGGAAAGGTGAAGGAGTGGCTGGAGTTCATGGGGCTGAGCGAATTCGCCGATTCGTTTCCGAAGGCGCTGTCTGGGGGGATGAGGCAGCGGCTGGCGATCGCGCGGACGATGATCGTGGAGCCGCGACTGCTGTTGCTGGATGAGCCGTTCGGGGCGCTGGATGAGACGAGGCGTGACAGCATGCAGCAACTGCTGTTGAAGGCGGTGCGTCAGACTAAATGTACGGTGATTCTGGTGACGCATGACCTGCGCGAATCGGTGCTGCTTGCCGATCGGGTGGTGTTGTTGAAGCCGCGGCCGGGGCGGATTTTGAAGGTGATCGATTCGACGCTTGCGAAGCCGCGGACGCGGGAGCAGATGAAGACGCCGGAATTTCTGGAGATCTATGAATTGCTTGTTCACAGCTTCCCGGCCTAAGCGGTTGCCGTGGAATGAGACGACGGTGCATGTGGTAGAGGGCGTGCGGGAGCGCCTGGCGGCGGGGCTGGCTTCGGGGCTGGATGTCTATTTGCCGGCATCGATCAGCCTGTATGCGGATCTGGATGTGGAGCCGGAGCGGGTGGAGCGATTCGTGGAGAATTGCGGGGAGTATCTGAAGCGGGAGATACCGAACCGGCTGGCGCGGCGGGATGCGATGGTGTCGCAGGGGCTGGTGGGGGAGGAGGAAATTGAGGAGATACTGACTTGGCGGACGCATGTGCAGCCGTGGGCGATTTACTATTCTTCCGACGGCGGGTTGCGGTTGGATGAGGAGCCGTTGCTGACAGCGGAGTCGCGGCGGGGGATTGTGCCGTGCTCGACGATGCGGAACCATGGGGTTGCGTGGAGGAGTGGAGAGAGCGGAGAGCCGGATGTGTGGCTGGTGACGGCGCGGAAGCTGGGGCAGGATTGGGATTGGGATTCCGATATTGGGCATGAGTCGGCGCATGCGGCGTTCGCGCCGGTGCCGCTGTTCGTGCAGCCGCATCAGCTGGATATCACGAAGACGAACCTGGCGTATGTTTCGCGGGCGGCTGATCTGGAACCTTCGCATGTGGCGAGGATGTGCTATTTGTTTTCCGAGATCGGGGTGGTTGCGGTGCGGGATGAGAGCCGGCCGACGCGGACGCGGCTGCCTGTGGAGGACCCAAGCGAGCTGGAATCGTTGTACGGGCTGGCCGATGAACTGCTGCCGGGAGCGGGATTTGACGTGCGGGTGGATGCGAGGGATGTGTTCCGGCTGGCGGCTCCGGTGCTGCGGCTGCTGCCACGGCTGAGCGGGTATGCGAACCGGCTGCATCCGCCGACGGCGGCGGATCTGCGGGCGGCGGCTCAGCGCTGAAGCATGGCGGAGTCATCGAGCGAGGAGAAGAAGCCAAGGCCGGTGCGTCGTTCCACTTCATCGGCGGAAACAAAGAAGGCATCGAGTGGCTGGGGGATGGGATCGAGATTGGGAAGGATGGAAGCGTGGAGAGTTCTGTCGTGGGGGCGCAGGACGAGGATCACTTTGAAGAAATGGGTGGGGACGGCAACGCGGCCGGGGCCGATGACATCGATTTCCTGGGAATCAAAGATGGGGCCGGTGAATACGAAAACGGCTTCCGCGGTTGAGGTGGTGAGGGAGGAGTTCATGAGGGGCAAGTGATACGGGTTCGGTGGGCCTTTTGAGGGGGAGTCTAGTCTGGCTGTCCGGGGCGCTTTTTTTCCTGGGGAGGTTCGGGGGCGAATTCGAGGGTGACGTCGACTTTGAGGGTTTTCTCGTCGACGGCGAGGCGGGAGCGGGTATTTTCGCCGAGGTTTTCGAGGATCTGATCTTCGCGGAGGCGGTTGAGGAAGAAGTCGGGGTAGTCGGCGTTGAAAAGTTGATCGGCCTGCATGCCCCAGATGCGGCGCATTTCGTGCTCGGCGTGGAGGTCGAGGCCCTTGATGAAGAGCTTGCCGAAGCGGTATTCGGGGCCGGGGGTGACGTGGAAGGTGAGGTCGACGGTTTTTTTGCGGTCATCGAGTTTGCGCTCGAAGCTAGAGGCGACTTTCATGTAGCCGTTGCGGCGCATGGCGAGGTGGATACGCTGTTGGGCTTCACGGACCTGGTCGAAGTTGGCGAGGTCGTCTTCCTTGAGTCCTGCGACATTGACGAGTTCCTCGTTGAGGGTATGTGTGCCTTCGACGGTGATGTGGCCGAAGGAGTAGGTTGGGCCTTCGACGACGTCAACGGTGATTTTAAGGCCTTTGACAGAGGAGACGGGTTCGGCCTGGATCTTGGGGAAATCGACAGCGACGCGGCCGCGGGCTTCGTACAAGGGCCGGACGCTGGTGCCGAGCAACTCGCGGAAGCGGCTTTCGCGGTATTCGATGCCTACGGCAACACCGTGAATGGCCAGTTGGAGGACGGTTGTGGGGATGACGTCATTGCCGCGAAAGTCAACTTCGGCGACGACAGGGGGCGTGCCGGAGGGGTGGAACATGATGTAAAGCTGGTCGGGACGGTCTCCGGTGAGGCGGGCAGTGATGGGGGCGTTGTTGAGGAAGGCGCTGATTGCTTCCCGGTAACGGTCCATCAATTCGCGGCTGCCGGGGATGCGGTCCTCAAAAAGAGGGAAGCGTTGCTTGAGATGGGCGCGGAGGGCGTGGTCGTCGGCTTGAAGGCGCTCGAAGCGGAACGGGTAGAGCTGTTCGATGTCGGCGACTTCATAGGTGACGGCATAGCCGCGGCCGTCCGAGGAGGGTTCATATCGGTAGCCGACGCTGCCAAAGGCGTTGGACTGAATGAGGCGATCCTTGGCAGCTTCGAATCTGTCGGGCGTGCCGGGGTCACCGATCTTGAGTCCGGTGGCCTGGACGAGCTTTTCCTGGGAAAAGAGCAGGCTGCCTTCGACGCGGATGGACTTGATGGGAAAGTTAACGGGGGCCTGGGCAAAGAGGAGGGCGGCGAACAGTGCGGACCACATAGATCAATTATGTAGTGAGATGCTATACAAGCGCGTCAGGTTTCCAAACGTGGGACTGGTAGAATGTTATGGTGTCCCATGATTTGATTGTGATTGGCAGCGGGCCTGGAGGCTATTCCGCAGCCATACGAGCCGGCCAGTACGGCCTGAAAACCGCTTTAATTGAGAAATTTCCGAAGCTTGGCGGGACGTGTCTGCACGTGGGCTGCATCCCGACCAAGGCGCTGCTGCATACGGCTGAGGTATGGGACTATTTTCAGCATTCGGCCGAGCAGGGGATCCATTGCGAGAATCCGCGGCTGGATCTGCCTGGGGTGCTGAAGCGCAAGACGGGGATCGTGGACAAGCATGCCAAGGGCATCGAGTTCCTGATGAAGAAGAACAAGGTGGAGACGGTGGCGGGGTTTGGGACGCTGAAGGGGAAAGGGCGCGTGGAGGTGCAGACGGCGACGGGCACGCGGATGTTGGAAGGGCGCCACATTATTGTGGCGAGTGGATCAGAGGCGCGGATGCTACCGGGGCTGGAGGCTGATCCGGAGCGAATACTGACGAACGTCGAGATCCTGGAGATGAAGCAGGTGCCGGCGAGGCTGGCGGTGATCGGCGCGGGGGCGGTGGGAGTGGAGTTCGCGTCGATTTTCGCGCGGTTCGGATCGAAGGTGACGGTGCTGGAGATGCTGCCGCGGCTGGTTCCGGTGGAGGACGAGGATGTCAGCAAGGAGCTGGAGCGGAGCTTCAAGAAGCAGGGGATCGCGTGCGAGACGGGTGCGCGTGTGGAAAAGGTGGAGAAGACTGCCAGGGGCGTGAGGCTGACGGTGACGCTGAAAACGGGCAAGCAGGAGACGATTGAGGCGGAGAAGCTGCTGGTGGCGGTGGGTCGCAAGCCGAACACGGACAAGATCGGGCTGGAGAATACGCGGGCGGAGACGGATGGCGGGTTCTTGAAGGTGAACGAGTATCAGCAGACGGGGGAGCCAGGGCTGTACGCAATCGGGGATGTGGTTGCCGGAACGCCGCAGCTGGCGCACGTAGCGACAATGGAAGGGATGGTGGCGGTGGCGCACATGGCGGGCAAGCCGTGGCGGCCGGTGAACAAGAACCGGATTCCCGGAGCGACGTATACGGAGCCGGGGATCGGATCGGTGGGGCTGACGGAGGCGCAGGCTCGCGAGAAGGGATACAAGGTGAAGGTAGGGAAGTTTCCTTTCCTCGGCAACAGCAAGGCGACGATTCTGGGAAGCCACGATGGATTCGTGAAGGTGGTTGCGGATGAGAAGTACGGGGAGATTCTGGGTGTGCACATCATCGGGCCGCATGCGTATGAGCTGATCGCGGAGGCGGTGGCGGCGATGGAGGCCGAGGCGACGGTGGAGACGATGATCGCGACGATCCACGCGCATCCGACGCTGTATGAAGCGGTGGGCGAGGCGTTCAACGCGGTATACGGACAGGCAATCCATGCGTAGTTGCGAAGTACGGGAGCTGGGTCGGATGGGATTCGGCGAGGCTTATGCGTTGCAGAGGGAGCTGGTGGAGAGCCGGAAGAAGGGGCTGATCGCGGATCAGCTGCTGCTGCTGGAGCATGCGCACGTGATCACGCTGGGGCGGAACGCCGAGGAGCGGAACCTGCTGGCGAGCGAAGAGGTGTTGTCGCGGAACGGGATCGAGTTGCACGAGACGGACCGCGGGGGTGATGTGACGTATCATGGCCCGGGGCAGCTAGTGGCGTATCCGATTTTCGATTTGCGGGAATGGAAGCGCGACGTGGTTGCCTATGTCCGGGGACTGGAGCAGGTGATGATAGCTGCGCTGGCGGGGTTCGGGATCGAGGCGCGGCAGCAGGAAGGCTGCACCGGGGTGTGGGTAGGGGAGGCGAAGGTGGCGGCGATCGGGGTGCACCTGTCGCGATGGGTGACCTCGCACGGGCTGGCGCTGAACGTGGATACGGACCTGAATTATTTCCGCTACATTGTTCCATGCGGATTGACGAAGCCGGTGACTTCCATGAAGGAGCTGGGCTGCGGCGCCTCGATGGGCGAGGTTCGCGAGGCGGTAGTGGAGCAGTTCGCAAAGGTTTTTGCATTCCAGACAGAGATAGTGCAGGAGACGATGGCATGACCGACGTTGTGATGCCCCAGATGGGGGAAAGCATAGTAGAAGGCACGCTGACGAAGTGGCTGAAGAAGCCGGGCGAGAAGGTGGAGCGGGACGAGCCGCTGTTTGAGATCTCGACGGACAAGGTGGATAGCGAGATTCCGTCGCCATCGGCGGGCGTGCTGAGCGAGATTCTGGTGGAGGAAGGCGCGACGGTGGCGATCAACACGGTGGTCGGCCGGATTAGTGATGGAAGTGGGGCGGCTGCCGCCACGCCGCAGCCGGCGGCGGTGGAAGCGCCAGCTCCGCCACCTGTAGCGGCTCTTGTTGCGGGTGCGGCGCTGGTGGCGGCTCCGGCGGCGGTGGTGGAGACGGCAGGTCCAATTTCGCCGCTGGTCCGGAAGATGGCGCGCGAGCATGGCGTGGACGTGAGCCAGGTGTCCGGAACGGGGGCGGGTGGACGGGTGACGAAACAGGACATGGAAGCGTATCTGGGCGGACGGACCGCGGCTGCGGCTCCGGCGGCTGCGGTTCCCTCCCCTGCCCCGATGGCTCCGCTGGGGCGAACCGAACCGGCCAAGACGCGCGTGGAGCCGATGAGCGTGATGCGGCAAAAGATTGCCGAGCACATGGTCTTTTCGAAACGCACTTCGGCGCACGTGACGACGGTACACAAGGTGGACTTCACGAAGATCGCGAAGCTGCGTTCGCGCGTGAAGGAGGATTTCCAGGCGCGGTATGGCTTCGGGCTGACGTTCCTTTCGTTTGTGGCGCGGGCGACGGCGGAGGCGTTGCGCGCCTATCCGCTGCTGAACGCCTCGATCGAAGGGACCAACATAATTCACCACTCGAACATCAACCTGGGGATCGCGGTGGCGCTGGACGGCGGGCTGGGGCTGATCGTTCCGGTGATCAAGGACGCCGATGAGAAGAACGTGGTGGGGCTGCAACGGTCGATTGTGGACCTGGCGGCGCGCGCGCGGAGCAAGCAGCTGAAGCCCGACGAGGTGCAGGGTGGGACGTTTTCGATCACGAATTTCGGCACGTTCGGCAGCATCTTCGCGACGCCGGTGATCAATCAGCCGCAGGTGGCGATTCTGGGCGTGGGAGCAGTGGAGAAGGTTCCGGTGGTGGTGGATGACGCCATCGCAATCCGGTCGGTAGCGCACCTGGCGCTGACGTTCGACCACCGGCTGGTGGACGGGGCGCTGGCGGATCAGTTCTGCCAGAAGATCAAGAGTGTGCTGGAAAACTGGTCGGAACAGGTTCTATAATCTAAACCACCATGAGAACCTCCCGCCGAGACCTGCTGACCGGGATGCCCGCGGTGCTGGCCGCGGCAGCAGGAGCGGATACGGCTTCGCCCGTGGTCCGTTTGCCGCGCAAGATACGCGTCGCCCTCCTGGGTCTTGAAGGTCACACGGGGGAGGTTCTCGGTCCATTGAAGCAGCTGCCGGACGTAGAGGTGGTAGCGTACTACGATCAGGAGCCGTCGCTGGTGCAGCGATTCTCGCGGAACGCGGCCTTGGCGAAGGGGCGCAGCTATAGCGACGCGCGGCAAATGCTGGATAAAGAGCAGCTGGACGTGGTGGGGGTGTGCAACCGGAACCATGAGCATGCGCAAGCGATTCTGGAGTGCATGGGGCGCGGGCTGCACGTAATCGCGGAGAAGCCGATCGCAACCGAGTTCAAGGATCTGGAACGGATCCGTGCGGCGGTGGAGAAGGGTCCGGCGCGGCTGACGTCGATGCATCCGATGCGTTATTCCGCGCCCTACAAGGCGCTGAAGAAGATTGTGGATTCCGGGGAGATCGGGGAAGTGGTTCAGATGGACGCGCAGAAGTCCTATAAGGTGGGCAACCGGCTGCCGTGGTGGTATCAGCGCGAGACCTACGGCGGGACGCTGCCGTGGATCGGCATACACATGGTGGACCTGATGCTGTTCACATCAGGCCGGGATTTGGTGGAAGCGGCGACGTTTCAGAATCACATCGGGTTTCCCGAGACCGGCGATACGGAGAACGTAACGGGCACGGTCTTCCGGATGGATAACGGCGGGGTTGCGCTATTGCGGATGGATTATCTGCGGCCGCAGAAGGCGGTGACGCATGGGGACGACCGGCTAAGGCTGGCGGGGACAAAGGGGATCGCCGAGTATATGGCGGCGACGGGGGTGACGGTGGTGAGCAACGCACGGGCGCAGGAGGTGGTCCGCGATCTGCCAGCGGAGGGTTCTCTTTTTGTCGAGTTTCTCGACTGGATCTACAACAACAAGCCGATGTCGCTTAGCTGGAAAGAGATTTACCGCGGGCACCAGATTGTGCTGGGGGCGCGGGAGGCCGGCGAGAAGCATCGCATCGTGAAGCTGTGAGTCATGGCGGAGACGACGGATCGGCTGTTTATCGAGTTTTCGGCGGAGAAGCTGGAACAGATGGCGGGGCGGATCGCAGCGTGCCTGGACAAGCTGAGTTATGAGCAGGTGTGGCTGCGGCATTCCGAGAATGAGAATGCGGTGGGGAACCTGGTGCTGCACTTGTGCGGGAATCTGCGGCAGTGGATCGGGACGGGAGTGGCGGGGAAGCCGGATGTGCGGGTGCGGGATCGCGAGTTCGCGGCGCGGGGCGATATACAGGTTGGGGAGTTGAAAGAGCGGCTAGCGGGGGCAGCGGAGGACGCGGCGGGGATTATTCGCGGGGTGACCGCGGAGCGGCTGACGGAGCGGGTGACGGTGCAGGGGTATGAGAAGTCGGTGCTGGAGGTGATCTACCACGTGGTGGAGCATTTCTGCGGACACGCGGGGCAGATTATCTTTGCGACGAAGTTGGCGACGGGGGAGGATATGGGGTTCTACCGGCATCTGGGGAAGGCGGCGCACGCGGAGAAGACGCCGTAGGGTGATCAACGGCAGATGCGGGTGACGGTGAGGACAGAGCGCGAAATGGAGTGGTTTGAGGCGGGCTTTCTAAAGGTGATGAGCTAGGGTGTAGCGGCCTCCCAGTTTTGGATGACGATGATGGAAGGCGGCTCGCCGGGGCCGGTGATGGGGATGAGAAAGCGCCGGCCGTGGGGAGAGACGTCGAATCCTGTGAGGGAATGGATATTAGCGCGGGCATCGGAGCCGATGGTGAACAGAGCCTGGGAAGCGCCGAAGGTTGGCTTTGGGGAAAGGGTGACAGGGACGGCGTGAACGCGGCCGTCCCAGCCGAGGTAGTAGATCTCCTTGCCGTCGCGGCGCCAGCGGACGGCGAGGGCTCCGGCGCGGGAAACGAGGTGGCGTTCGCCGGCCATTTTCGGGCTATCGGATAAATGGAGGCTTTGGATGTAGAGTTCGGAGCGACCGGATTCATTGGAGGTGAAGGCGAGCCACCTGCCGTCGGGGGAGAAGACGGCGTTGGCTTCGTGGAAGGGGGAGTTGAGGAGGGGGATTGTTTTGTTGCCGCGGGCCAAGTCCAGCAGCCAGGCGTCGCTTTGGGTTTCATTGGAATACAGAGGGATGCCGGTGTTGGCGAACAGGAGGAAGCGGCCGTCGGGCGACCAGTCCGTGGGGAGCTGAAAGTCTCCGGTTCCGAGGAAGGTTTCCGGGTGGTTCTCCCCGGCGCCGCGGAGGGCGATGCCGGGAGGACGAGCGCCATCGGGGTTGAGCATATAGGCCAGGCGGGCGGAGTCCGGGGACCAGACGGGGCCATCGCGCAAACCTACGGCTGGGGTGATAAGGCGGCCTGCACCGGAGGCGGTGTCGAAGAGCCAGAGATTCTGATAGCCTTTTTGGACATCGTAGATGGCGGCGACGAGGCGGCGGCCGTCTGGGGAGAGGCGGCCGGACTTTACGTTGATTCCGGCGGGGCCGATGGTGGAGAGCTGGCGGCCCTGACGGTCTACCCAGGCGAGTTGGGAGCGGCTGGAATAGCTCATGTAGGCTATGGATCCGTTATCGGAGACGGAGAAGTCGGCGGCGCCGGTGGGGAAGAAGGAGTAGAGCTTGCTGACGATGGGGATGGCTTCTCCGGTGATCTTGGCGGAGGGGAGGTGGAAAGGCTGGGCCAGCAGCGCGCCGGAGCGGACGTAGAAGAGATGGCCTGTGCCGCGGTTGCGGGCCGAGGGCATGTACATGACGCGGGAGTCGGCTTCAAGCAAGCCGGTTGAGGAGGAGAGGTCGTTTACGGAGGCGAGGTGGGCGCGGTGGCGAGCAGCCTTCTCGTCCCAGACGGTGTAGAGGAGCTTGGCGCCGGGCAGGGTTTGCGGCCAGCAGTAAAGGCCGGCGACGGATTCCATCTGTCCGCCGGAGGGAGAAATGGTGAAGGAGTTCATTTTGCGGGACAGCAGAAGCTTCTCCGGGCTCAGCCAGGCTCCCGAAAAAAGAAAGGCGGGCGAGCGGGAGAGGATGACCTGGGGGTTGCCATTCAGCCAGGCGCGGCGAAGCTGACCGCGCGCGGTGAAGAAAAGCGAGCGAGAGTCAGGAGACCAGAACATGGTGTGCGCGCCCTGGCTTTCGGGAAGGAGGCGGGTATCGAGGGAGGAGAACTTACGCAGGAAGATGCTGAGGGTGCCGCTGGCATCCATGGCGGTGAAGGCGATGCTGGTTCCGTCGGGAGAGAGGGCAAAGGCCTGGCGGCTGGATGCCCCTTCGAGGGCGAAACCGGCGGGAGGCGAGACGGTGAAGCGGGAGGGCTTGAGGGCGGTGGAAGTGGAGCGTGAGCCCATCCAGAAGCCGGCGAGCGCGGCGGCGAGCAGGGCAAGGCCGGCGGTCCAGGGGAGCCATGAGCGGCGGGATGGGCTTGTGCGTGAGGCGGGCGGGGCCATCTCGAGCACTAGTTTGGCTGAGCGCTGGATGGGACCGATGAAGCGGTAGCCGCGGCCGGGTAGGGTTTCGATATAGCGGGGCTGGCCGGCGGAATCACCGAGAGCTTGGCGGAGCTTGTTGACGGCGGCGTTGAGGCCTTGCTCGAAATCGACGAAGGTGGTTCCGGCCCAGAGGTGGCGCTGGAGTTCTTCGCGGGTGAGGAGCTGGCCGGGACGTTCGGTGAGGAGGGTGAGGATCTGGAGAGGCTTGCCTTGGAGGCGAATGCGGGTTCCGAGCTTGCGGAGATCGCCTGAGACGGAGTCGAACTCAAAGGGGCCGAAGACGACTCGTGATGCGGAGGGAATCGGCTGAGAACCCATAGGAAAGAGCTGACCCTTGAGAGTTTAGCAGAAATGAGGGTGGGCGATAACCCTTGCGGCGACAACAAGTTCCGGAGTGAGGAGGAAGGAAGCTAAAAAGCATGGAAAGGGAATGCGGCGGGGAGCTAGACTCCGGCGCATGAAGACAAGAAACCTATTCTGTATCGGGCTACTGGCGGCAGCGGCATGGTGCCAGCCACAAGTGGTGGTGACCGGGCTGCAGGCGCCGCACAAGATGATCTTGAGCGAACAGGGAAACCTGCTGGTTGCCGAGCCGAGCATGAACGCAAACTCGGGGCGGGTTTCGCTGGTGACGCGGAGTGGGACGCGGCGGAGTCTGCTGGAGGGGCTGCCGTCGGGGACGGAGGTGACGCTGGCGGGGGGAAGCGGGCCGTCGGCAATGGCGCTGCGTGGGCGGACGCTGTACCTGGCGCTGGGCGCCGGCGATGTGGAGAGAAGAGGAACGGCTCCTGGGACATCGATGCACAATCCAACGGGGGCATCTTCGCCGCTGTTCGGCTCGATTCTGGAGATCCGGTTCAGCAGGGATGTGGACGGGATCAGCGGAGCGTTCCGGATGACGCCGCAACATCAGATGGCGCTGCACGATGGAGGAGAGGTGGAGTTGAGCGAGGAGGGCGGGGCGACGGCGCGGATTTCCGTGCTGACGCGGTTTCCGATATCGGAGCCGGCGCCGAATGTGATCTACCGGTTCTCGAATATTTGGGGATTGGCGCTGACGGAGGATGGGCGGAGCCTTTACGTGAGCGACGCGTCGGTGAATTCGCTGGCTCGAGTGGATCTGGCAACGGGGCGATGGCAGCGGCTAGTACGGTTCGCGCCGATTCCCAATCCGACGCCGGTGGGGCCGCCGGTGCTGGACAGCGTGCCTACGAGCATTCGGATCTATGGAGATGAGGTGCTGGTGAGTTTTCTGTCGGGATTTCCCTTCCCTCCCGGGCATGCGCGGGTGTTGGCGGTGAATCCGGGTGCGCGGACGGTGGAACCGTTCATTTTCGGGCTGACGAGCGCGACCGATGTGCTGTGGCGGGCGATGCCGGATGGAGGCGGGCAATTCTATGTTCTGGAGTTCAGCCAGAATCAAAGCGCGACGCCAGCGCCGCCGGGGCGGCTGATGCGCTTCGACGCGACAGGGGCGCGGGTGATGGTTCCGGTGCTGATCACGCCGGTGAGCATGGTCTATGATGACTCGACCAAGGATCTGTTCATTCTGGAGCTGCGGGGGCAGATTGTGAGGTTGAGGCTGGATTAGCGGCAGAAGCCAGCACGGAAGCCCTGACCGGGATCGCAGAGGCGCAGGGAGGGCGCGGCGGCATACGGTGTACAGGGCTGGGCGAGATGCCAGCATTGATCGCCGACGGGGATACGCAGATGGAGTCCGTTTTGTTCCGAGATGCGGCTGAGGACTCCATCGCGGAGGGGTGTGGGGACAAGGAGGCGGCGCCCGGTGAGGTTGGTGCGCGGGATCTCGGGCAGGCGGCGGTAGAAGGCTTCATGAGCGGCGGCATCTGTCAGGATGAGCGCGATAGCGAGCGGGGCTAGGCGGCGCGGAGCGAGACGGAGATGTATGGATGCGGTGTAGCCGACGAGGACGGCGGTGTAGCCGAAGGCGAAACGGAAGTCGGGCGCGGCGATGAAGATGTAGGCCGAGCCGAGCAGACCGAGGACTACTGGCGCGGGAATTGATTTGCGGCGCCAGCAGGTGAGCTTAGCGGCGGCGATGGCGGCGACGAACAAAAGGTTGAAAGGCTGGATGATCCAGCGGGGCAGCCAGTCGAGGGAAAAGAATCGGGCATGGGAGGGGAGGCGATCGAGGTAGCGGGCCCAGGCGGTGGTTTCCCAAGTGATGGTTTCGGCGACCTGGCGTCCAACAGCGGTGGTGTTTTCCGAGCAGGCCAGCGATGAGGGGAACAGTGGACAGCCCGAGGTCTGGAGATTGACGAGGAGAAGCGGCGCGGTGATGAGGGCGGCTGGAATGAGAGCGGGGAGGATGCGGTGCTGGGAACGGACGAGGAGGAACAAGGCCACGGGAATCGCGGCGGCGGAGGAGGACTTGACGGGGAAGGCAACGGCGGCAGCCAGGAGCGCAAGAGGCGGCGATAGACGTAGCAGCCAGGCGGTGAGGAGGATGCCGAGGGCGGCGGGGAGGTTGGGCGAAGGGGAGACGTGGAGGCGATAGACGAGGCTGGCGAGAAGGATGACGGGATAGCCGTAGAGAAGGAGGGAGTCATGTGCGGTTCGATTAGGCCGGGCGAGCAGGCGGAGGAAGTGAAAAACGATCAGAGCGAAGAGGAGACCATTGAGGATGGTAGTGGCGGAGGCATCCATGGCGGCGGAGGCGGCGAGCCAGGAAGAGGAGAAGCCAAAGCGGTAGTGAACGAGAGCGAGACCGGGCACGGCGCCGAATCCGGCCAGCCAGTGGATGAGCGGATAGTGATAGAGGCCTGTGTCGTGATGGGTAACGGGTCCGGAGGAGTTGAGGGCGGTGGCGAGAAGGATGGCGGCGAGGAGCAGGAGCGGGCCGCGTGAGGGTGAGCTATCGCACAGGGATCGGCGGACGGAGGGGATGAGCGCGAGAAGCAGCGGTGCGGCGAAGGCGGGAAGCAGGCCGGATAAGTGGGTGATGATCGAAGCGGCCAGTGTCAGGCTGGCGAGGGAGAAGAGGCCGAGGCAGACGGCGGCGAGGAAGCGGTCTTCGGGTTCGGAGGAGGGGATAGGGCAAAGACGGAGGAGAGCCGCGCCCGTGACCCAGGCGGCCGTGCCCACCAGGATCCAGACCAGCAGGAGAAGGAGCACAAGTACTGTTCTACTCTAGTTGACCTTGCGGAGTTCAGTGGGGACGCGTTGGCGGTCGGATTGCTGGACGGTGAAGGTCCACTTCAGAGGGACGGTTTGGGGCGTGTAGCAGAGTTTGTCGTCGCAGGCCTGGTAGCGGAAGGCGGCTTCGACCGTGAGGTTGTTCCCGGATGTGAGCAAGGAGGTGAGTTCGTTGGCTTGGGCGATGGTGAGATCGCGTTCGAGGCGGAACTTGCCTTCAAAGACCGGAGCCGATTCCTTGATGGCGGGCAGGTGCAGGGTTCTGGGTTTGGGGTAGATGGCGTCGAAGGCGAGCCAGGCTTTCGATTCCGGGATCTTCCAATCAATGGGGATGTAGGAAGATTGCACGCCGGGGGCATAGACGTGCATGCCTTTGGGCAGGTCGATTTCCAGGGTGAGGCGGACGCGGCTGCCACCGAAGACGGTCTGGTTGCTGGCCCAGTTGGCGAGCTTCAAGTGTTTGGTTTCGATTTCGGTGCGGGTGGTGCCTGCGACGTTGTAGACACGCTCGAGAATGGCTCCGGCGGTGAAGCGCTCGCGGTAGTCATCCTCGAAGAATTTTGATTGGACGACGCCATCGGGATTGACGATGTAGGTGCCGGGGAAAGGAACACCATGGAAAGGCGTGCCGGCGGGAACGTTGTCGTTGAGGATGCCGAAGGCGCGGATAACGGCGGAATCTCGGTCCGACAGCAGCGGGAGGTTGATGTTCATGCGCTGGGCGAAGTGCTTGAGGATCTCGGGGCTGTCATAGGTGATGACGGCGAGGCCGAGACCTTGGGCGGCCAGCTGGTTTTTCTTTTCCGCCAGCTCGACGAGCTGGCCCTTGCAGTAGGGTCACCAATCCGCGGAGCGGACGAAGGCGAGCATGAGGCCATTGGGTCCACGGAGAGATTCCAGGCTTTGCGACTTGCCGTCCTGATCGGGGAGCGAGAAGGAAGGGATTCTGGCGCCGACTTCGGGGCCGGTTTTCATGTTCTGTCCGGCTTGAGGAACGGGGCGGAGGCGCGGGCGGTTGTCGGTTTGGGCCATGAGTGTGGCAGCGAGCAGGCCGGCGGCGGAAGCAATGACTGTTAACTTCACGGAGTTTCCTTACACAATTCTAGATGATCCGGATCAGGAAGGAGATTTAAACGGGTACACTGAAGCTGAATGCGGAGCATCGTTTTGGTGGCGCTGACGGCATGGGTAGGAATGGCAGCGCCGGGATCAAGCAGGCGGGTTATACGGAACGGGACTCAGCATGCGGGAGAGCTGAGCCGCTGGCAGACGGGGGAGGTGTTCCGTGGAATCGGGTGTTACTACAGCGGGGAGGCGCGGCTGCGGGTTCGGGCATCGGCGGACGGAGTCCTGTGGAGCCCGTGGGTGGAGACGCATGAGGAGTTCCAGCTGGGGGACCGGGCGGGCACGGATCTGATCTACTTCGATGAGGAGAGGAGGTACCTGGAGATTGAAGTAGTGTCGGGGAAGGCAGAAGGGCTCCAGGTGTTGTTCATCGATCCGGGAGCGGGAGCGAAGCCGCAGCCACGGCAAACAACAGGGAGCCCGGCGATCGTGGGGCGAGCACAGTGGGGCTGCACGGCACAGACGTGTCCGGTGCGGGGGAGTCCGGCTTACACGCAGGTGACGCACCTGGTGGTGCATCATTCGGCGGGGACAAACAACGCCACAGATTGGGCGGCGGTGGTGCGGGCGATCTGGATTCTGCATGTGGAGGGGAACGGATGGAACGACATCGGCTACAACTACCTGATTGACCCGAACGGGGTGGTGTACGAGGGGCGGGCGGGCGGAGATGGAGTGCTGGGGGCGCATTTTTCGGGTGTGAACAGCGGAACGTCGGGTATTTGTTTGATGGGCACATTTTCGACGGTCAGTCCGAGGGAGGAGTCGCTGACGGCGCTGGAGCAGGTACTGGCATGGCAGGCGGCGAAGTGGGGTCTGGATGGAGGCGGACAGCGAGTGCATGCGGCGAGCCAACTGCGGCTGAACGTAGTTAGCGGACACCGGGATGCGGGGCTATCGCCGAGAGCCACGAGCCGGACGGAGTGTCCGGGAAACGGGTTGTACACCGCACTGGCGGGGATGCGGGGAGGTGTGCGGAGGAGATTAGAGGGAAGCTGTCCGGTGAAAGTATCGGGTGCGCCGCGCTGCCTGAGACGGGAAGCGGGACGGGGCAGCATCACGGTGACAGCGCCGGCGGGATGCGGCTGGGAAGTGGAAGCGACGGGGGGCTGGGTGCGTGCGAGGAGGGGAGAGGCGGGGGAGGTGGTGTTGGAATGGGACGCTAACGGCGGCGCGAGGCGGACTGCCGCGGTGCGGATCGCGGGGAGAGAGTTCGAGCTGACGCAGGCGGAGGCGGGGGTGGAGGAACTGGCGTGCGTGGTGGAGAATGGAGTGATCAGCGCCGGAGGAGCAGAGTTGTGGCCCGTGGCGCCGCACGGGCTGGTTTCCGCCTATGGAACGGGTTTGAGCGGACAGGCGGTTGCGGCGGTGGCGTTTCCGCTGCCGTTGGAACTGGGAGGAGTGCGGGTGCTGATCAACGGCCGCGCAGTGCCGTTGTTGTTCGTGAGCAGCGGGCAGATCAACTTCCAGCTTCCGGCGAATACGGCCATCGGGACGGCGATGATTGCGGTGGAGAAAAGCGGCGTAGCGGGGCCGGAGACACCGTTCTGGATCAGCGAGGCGGCGCCGGTGTTGTTCCGTACCGGCGGCCGGGCGATTGCGGTGAACCACGCAGACGGAAAGTTGAATGGCCCTGAGGGTCCAGCGTGTCCTGGCTCGGCGTTGACTTTTTATCTGAGCGGAGGCGGGGCGGTGAGTCCGGCCGCGCCCGCTGCGGGTGTGGCGGCGCCGTTGGATGTGTTGCACACGTTGCGATCGCCGGTGGAGGTGAGGATCGGGAACCGGACGGCGAACGTGCTGTTCATCGGGCTGGCGCCGGGGATGGCGGGAGTGTATCAGGCCAATATTGTGGTGCCGGACGGTGTACCGGGCGGAGATCAAGAGGTCCAAGTTTCGGTGGCTGGGGCGAGTGAAAGGCCGGCACTGACTTCGATTTGTACCAATTAGAATTGTGACAATTAATTCTAATTATTTTATTGCATTTTATCGTACATTGCACTATACTCCAGAGCGCAGGTGACGTTTCGGGTCGGACGTTTCAGCCTCGAAGAATCACAGAATACAACGCTATGCCGACGCGTGCAGACCTCTACAGAAAGGTCCTTTCTGAGTTGTCTGAAATGGCGCGCAAACCGATGGGAAGCGGTTATTTGGAATCGCTGTGCCGGCTCTTGAGCACGGCACTGGAACTGGACTGGGTTTGCGTGATTTTGTTCCCTCCCCACTGCCGCGGATGGGGCACGGCGGCGGGGATATGGCAGGGCGGCAAGCCGACACCTTTATTCAGCTATTTGTTAGGAAATAGCGTCGCCTCGGAACTGATTTCCTCCCAGGTTACGCACTTTGCGGCAGAGGTGGAAAAGGATTTCCCGGAGGATGAGTTGCTGCGCATCACGGGAGCAACCTGCTGCATGGGGACGGCATTGACCGGGGCCGGCGGTGAAGCGGTGGGCGCGTTGCTGGTCTGTCATGGGGGAGCGGTGCCCGATGCGGCATGGGTGGAATGCATACTGCGGGTGGCGCAGCCGCGTGCCGCGCTGGAGGCTGAGTGGGAGGTGATGGGAAGCAGCCATGGCCTGCTATTGGAAGAGCTTGACCATGCGTTGATCCTGGTGCAACAGCAGAAGGACTACCATTTTGCCGTTCTGCATCTGGAACTGGACCGGTACCAGATGGTAAGAGAGAGCCTAGGGCAAAGCGCCGGAGAACAGCTGGTTAGCATGGCAACCCTGCGATTGCAGAGGAACCTCCGTCCGAGAGACCGCCTGTTCCGTGTCTCCGGAGGCGAGTTTGTTGTACTGGGCGATGGGATAGGGGACGGGAGCCAACTTCTGGATATAGCCGGACAGATGCAGGAATCGTTCCGCGAGCCGTTGGCGCTGATACCGGCGGTGGTGACACTTGTGACGATCGGAATCGCGGTGAGCCAGACCGGCTACGGCACGGCAGGAGCCATGCTGCGGGACGCAGCCGTAGCCCTGCAAAGGGCGCGGAATAACCAGCGGGGCTCCTGTCAGATATTCGACGAGCGGATACACGCCCGCCTGCGGGAACAACTATCGACGGAAGCGGCGTTGCGTGGAGCGCTGGACCGGGGAGAATTCGCGCTGTACTACCAGCCGATCTACTCCTTGCACACTCACCGGATGCAAGGACTGGAAGCCCTAGTCCGGTGGAACCATCCGACACGAGGACTGTTGCTGCCGGAGGAGTTTCTGGAGGAGGCAGAAGGCGGCGGTCTGATTATTCCGCTGGGCCGATGGACGCTGCTCCAAGCCGCACAACAGATGATGATATGGAGAGCGCGACAGATCGTGGGAGCGGATATGTACGTGAGTGTGAACCTGTCGGGGAAACAATTCTGCGATCCGGATCTGGTACCGGAACTGCGCGCGTTGCTGCGGGAGACCGGGCTGGAGGCGAAATGTCTCCGCCTGGAGATGACCGAAACGGTGATCATGGGCAGCACGGAACCGGTGGCGCGAACGCTGAGGGATCTGGAGACGGCCGGGATTGCCGTGATGCTGGATGACTTCGGCACAGGCTACTCTTCGCTCAGCCGGCTAAGCGATTTTCCAATCAAAGCTCTGAAGATTGACGGGCGGTTCGTGTCGCGAATGTGTGAAGTGGAACGCGCCACGCGGATCGTGAAGGCGATCGTGGATCTGGGAAGGGACCTCGGGATGCAGGTGGTTGCAGAAGGGGTGGAATCGGCCAAACAGCTGGAGATGCTACAGAGCTTGGGGTGCGAGTGCGCTCAAGGGAATTACATGAGCGAGCCCAGGCATGCCCGGGACACTTTGAAATTGTTCCGCTCCGCAGGGGCCTGAACTATTTGCCCTTGCTGAGGCGGCGGAAGTATTCGGCCACCGATTCCTGATAACCGCTGGGAACGGGGCGGGTATCGCCGCTGCGTACCTGGCCGGACTGGTTCTCTTCCAGCTGGCGGCGCAGTTGCAGCTCGAGTTGCTCGAGTCCGGTGAGGACCTGAGTGCGGAGACGGTCGACCAGTTCCGGATTGCCGGGGAAGCGGCTGGGATCCAGACTCTGCATTTCACGAATGAGGTTCTGGATGTCGCGGGACAGATCGGGATTGTAGCGCACGGCCTGGCGCAGGGTGGAGAGGTCACGGAGCCCCTCGCGATAAGCGCGCTCGGCGCCGCCGGGACCGAATGGGGCACCGGGCGCGGAACCGACTTCGGGACGATAACCTCCGCGATTCATGGCGGAGAAATCGTAGTCGCCTCGTTCGCCGCCGCCTTGGCGGGCTTCCTCGGGTCCACCGAATTGACCTCCTCGGCCCTGGGCTTGCTGTCCTTGCTGACCCTGGCCCTGCTGGCCTTGTTGGCCTTGTTGGCCTTGTTGGCCTTGCTGCTGACCTTGCTGGACCCTTTGGCCCTGCTGCCCGCGCTGGCCTTGCTGGCCTAGATTCCGCGCGAGATTCTCCATCTGGTTCCGGAGCCGCTCGACGCGTTCCAGAGCGCTCTCCAAACCGGGCTGGCCGCCTTCGCCCTGCATGGCGTTTTGGGCCTGGCGGACCTGCTCCTTCAGGCGCTCCATGGCCTGGGTGACCGGCTGTTCGCGGAGCCAGGAGTATTGGCCGAGGCCGCGGCGGATCCATTCCCCGCTATACTTGAGGCGCAGGCCGAGTTCGTTCTGCTGCATTTCGCCGAGCGCCTCGCGGAGCTTGCTGGAGGCGGCGCGCTGGCTCTGGGCCAATTCGCGAACGGCGGACTGCATCTCCTTTTCAAGCCGCTCCAGATCTTGAGCCAACTGCTGGCGCTGACCGGCGAGGCGTTCCATCTGTTCGCGGCTGACATTGGGGAGGCGCGGCTGGGCGCCAGGGGTCTGGCCCTGGGGCTGGGAGCCGTACATCTGGCGCAGCTCATTGGCCTGCTGTTTCTGCTGCTCGGCCAGGCGCTCGGCCTGGCGTGCGATTTCCGACATTTGATCGGAAGCTTCCTGGCGGCGCATACCACCGAGCAGATCCTTGGCCTCCTGGAGGCGTTCGGCGGCACGGCGTGATTCGGCGTCGCCGCCGGCATTCTCCTGGCTGGAGGCGCGGCGCATGTCCTCGGTGGCCTGGCGGAGGCGTTCAATGGCGCGCTCGACGCGGGGATCGAGATTGCTCTGGTTGCGGGCCGACTGCTGTTGCTGGGAGCGTTGTGGCCTGCCCTGTTGTTGTTGTCCACTTTGTCCCTGCCGGGAGGAACTGGAGGCGGACTGGCCCTGCTGCCCGCTCTGACCTTGCGAGGAGGATTGCTGCTGGGAGCTCTGGCCGCGGGAGAGTTCCTCCATGCGGCGCTGGAGCTGTTCGGCTTCGCGGCGCAGCATCTCCTGCTGCCAGCGCTGCTGGAAGTTCTGGCGATTCTGGCGCTGCTGTTGGGCGAGTTCCTGCTGGCGGCGGGCAAGCTGCTCGAGCTTTTGGAGGGCTTCGTCGATTTCGCGGGACTGCTGGTTCTGGGAGGCGGAGCGCTGTCCGGTTTCGTATTGGTTTTTCTCGGTATCGAGTTCTAGATCGAACAGGTTTTCCAGATCGCGGCCGGCGCCACCGCCGCCGCCACCACCGCCGCGGCTGCCGAAGGCGACCTGAATCTGACGGAAGGTGGCTTCGGCGCGGAGGATGTGCTGGAGGGCCTTCTGCTCATGCGGGAGGGCTTCCATCCACTTTGTGGCTTTTAGCTTTTCGGCGGCCGCGTCCATGGCCTTGGCCGCTTCATTCATGTCCTTGGTGAAGGAGGAGAACTCCTGGTTCTGGGTGGAGAGCTCTC
>Ga0194132_10003789_pt1 | contig 26466 bp, 24 predicted proteins | sample TA2KigOf80mmetaG_FD_148612 | JGI IMG/M metagenome (GOLD analysis project Ga0194132, IMG submission 148612) | Freshwater microbial communities from Lake Tanganyika, Tanzania - TA2015054 Kigoma Offshore 80m | ecosystem: Environmental > Aquatic > Freshwater > Lake | place: Tanzania: Lake... | reverse complement strand
TCCGCCGACGAACCCGTGTCGTCGGTGCCTTCCCTGATGGTCAGTCCTGTCTCAACTTGGCGGCTGCGCGGCTGCGCTATATCGCAGGATCGGCGTGGTCAGCCAGGTGCTACATGAACATGCGGCCACTCTATCAGCCGCAGGTCCCACAATCCGGAGCCGCCGCCTGATCAAATGTGCGAAAGATTCTGGACAGGACCGAGCGTTGCCAAGGTGCGGCCGTGGAAGCTGCCCTCGAAAGCGAGGATGCGCCAGCGCTCGGGACGGCCGGCGGCGGCGTGATAGCGCCGCGCCAGCTTGATCGCGCACTCATTCGCTTCCGCGCCGGAATTGCCGAAGAAGACGACGTCGCCGAAGGAGAGGGCGGCGAGCTTGGCCGCGACCTTCTCCTGGCCCTCGACCTGATAGAGGTTCGATGTGTGCCAGAGCTTCTTGGCCTGGTCGGTCAGCACCTCGACCAGCTTCGGATGCGCATGGCCCAGGCCGCAGACGGCGATACCGGCGCCGAAATCGAGATAGCGGCGGCCGTCGCTGTCGAAGAGGCGGCAGCCCTCGCCCTTGACGAAGGTGACGGGTGCTCTTGCATAGGTCGGCATCACGGCGCTGGCCATGGCGGCTCTCCTCGGGATCAGGCAGAGGAGGCTACGATGCGGCTCCGGCCGCGAAATCGGAATGGACGGCGCCGCAAGACGGTACCGCGCCTATGCGGCAACCCGCCTGAGCATGACGCCCTTCAGCCGATCGAGAGTCGCCTGCATGCCGGCAATCCCGCCGGTCTCATTCCTTACGAAACGGAAGATATGCTTGTGCGCGACGCCGGGCGCGGTTGGTCGAACGAGAAAGACATCAGGGGCGACAGGCTCCATCGAGAAGACCTGGCCGCGATCGAAACCGAGCCCGTAGCGGATCGCGAGGCCGTCATCGGCGAGCGCCACCGTGTGGCGGCTGGCGATGGTCTCGCCTTCGTAGACGCCGGCAAATAGGGCGAGCTGCTCGGGGCTGCAGGCGATCGGTGGCTGCTTGACCATCAGGCAGACATGGCCGCCGCGATAAAGACGGCAGGACACGGCCTCGCCGTCGAAGGCAAACACTGCCTCCGCAGGCGTGTCGCATCGGTAGTCCTCGTCATGCTGGAAGATCCCGGGCGCCTGCTCGTAGAGCCAGAGGGAATCGCCGAGGGTCTCGCAGGAGAGCACACCGTTCGCGCCAAGAGACGCGTGCATCCACTCGCCCGTCCTGCCCTCGACATAGGTGCCTGACAGATCCTCGGCGCGACGCGGCGAGGAGCGGGCGGTTCGTGCCGGGTGCGGCTTGGGGAAGTCGTCATCGCCTAGCGTCGACTCGAGGATGTCGGCTGCGAGGCCCGACGTGCGCGTATCCTCGCGGTTCGAGAGGATGACGACGCCGATGTCGCGCTCGCGCACATAGGCGACATGCGTCTTGTAGCCGGGCTGGCTGCCGGTGTGGCCGAGTACGGTCAATCCGCGATGGGGACGAATGCAAAGGCCGAGGCCGTAGTGGATCGAACGACCGCTCTCCAGGATGGCCGGCTCGGCCATCGGCCGGAGATCGAGGTCGCCGACCCAGCCGCGGCCGACCGCGACGATCCAGCGGGACATGTCCTCGAGGCTGGTGGTGAGCGTGTCGCCGGAAATGCCCAGGAGGTCGGTGGCTCGGACCCACCCGCCAGCGCCGTCGGCGACATAAGGCGAGGCCAGGCCGGGCAGGACGATGCCCTCATGTGGCCGGTCTGCCGTGGCGGCGAGGCCGAGCGGGCGGTAGATCGCCTCGCTTCTTAGCGCGTCGGTGTCGCCGGCAAGTCGGCGGAGGATCTCCTCGAGCAGGACGAAGTTGACGTTGGCGTACATGTATTGCGCGCCGGCCGGCGCACTGACCTCGCTTTGCGCAAAGGCGAGGTCGAGCAGGTCCTGCACGCGAGATGGCGAGGGCCGCCACTCGCCGCGCAGCCGCGCGATCTCCAGGACGTCGCGCAGTCCGCTGGTCATCGAGAGGAGGTGACGGATCGTCACCGCGCGCGGCAAGTCGATCGCCTGCGACAGCTCAGGCAGGTGCTGGCGAACGGGATCGTCGACTGAAAGCTGCCCTCGAGCGGCGAGGGCAAGGACCGAAGCGGCAACGAAGGTCTTGGATGCCGAGACGATGTGGAACCGGGTTCCCGGACCGATGGGCACGCGATGGGCCAGATCGGCGAGACCGACGCAGCGCTGCTCGGCAACGCGGCCGTCGCGAAGGATCGCGGCTGCGATCCCGGGCTCGTCCGGGCGACTGGCGATCAGCCGCTCCAGCACGCTGGTCATTCCCTGCCTCTTCGCCGGATACTGTTCCCGCCCAGGGTGGCAGAGGAAGGCGAGGGAAGGAAACGATGGCGGCGCAAGACGGTCCTGCATCGCCGGGTGGACGGCTCGATTGGGACGATCTGCGCTTCGCGCTCGCGGTCGCCGATGCCGGTGGCCTGTCGGCGGCAGGTCGGGCGCTCCGCGTCGACCCCGCCACGATCGGCCGCCGCCTCGACGGGCTCGAGGCGAGCCTTCGCTGCAAGCTTTTCCACCGCCGCCGCCAGGGTCTTGTGCCGACGCCGGCCGGCGCCAAGCTGATCGCCCATGCCCGTCGCATCGAGGAAGAGGTGCGCGCCGTCGGCTTCGAGATGTCGGCGGAGGATCGCGGGCTCGCCGGCATCGTCGTCATCACCACGACCGACCCGATCGCTGCCGGTTTCATCGCGCCGGCTCTGCCGGCCTTCGAGGCGAAGCATCCAGGCATCGCCGTCGAGGTCAAGACCGACATCCGCACGCTCGACCTCGGCCGGCGCGAGGCTGACATCGCGCTCAGGCTCGCGCGGCCGACACAGGGCGATCTCCGCGGCCGCAAGCTCGGCCAGGTCGGGTACGGCCTCTATGCGAGCCGCGATTATCTCGACCGCCGGGGCCTGCCATCGTCCGGCTTCGGCAGTCACCTTCTGATCGACTGGCCGGTCGACTACACGATCATCCCGCAGGTGCCGTGGCTAAGGCGCCTCGCCGCCGAGGCGACGGTGGTCCTGCGCTCGAACAGCGCCATGACCCGCCGTGCCGCAGCGGCGTCCGGCGCAGGTATCGCGCTCCTGCCCTCGATCCTGGCCGATCTCGACCCGGCGCTGGTGAGTATCCCGAGCGAGGCACCGCCGAAGCAGGATCTCTGGCTCGTCACTCATCGCGACCTCGCGCGCGTGCCGCGCATTCGCGTCACGCTCGAGTTCCTCGCCGACCTGGCGCGGCGGTCCGCGAAGCGATTGCGGGGCGACTAGAGCTGGTTCGCGCTGAAGGTGTCGCAGGCTTTGAGGTCGCCGGATTCGAGGCCGCGCTTGAACCAGCGGACGCGCTGGGCCGAGGTGCCGTGCGTGAAGGAATCCGGGACGACGCGACCCTGCGCCTGGCGCTGCAGGCGGTCATCGCCGATGGCGCTTGCGGCGTCGAGCGCCTCCTCGATGTCGCCTTCCTCGAGGATCTGCTTCGCGCGCTCGGCGTGATGTGCCCAGAGTCCGGAGAAGCAATCGGCCTGCAGCTCCATGCGGATCTGCATCGCATTTGCTTCGGTGCGCGAAGCCCCCCGTTGTGCCCGCCTGACGCGGTCGGCGATGCCCATCAGGTGCTGCACGTGGTGGCCGACTTCATGCGCGACGACGTAGGCCTGGGCGAAGTCGCCGGGCGCGCGGAAGCGCTGCCTGAGCTCGGCGAAGAAGCTCAGGTCGATATAGACGCGCTGGTCGGGCGGGCAATAGAACGGGCCCATAGCGGATTGAGCGAAAGCCACAGGCGGAATCGACGGCATCCGAGAACAGCACGAGCCGCGGCTCTCGATAAGCCTGCCCGTGCTTGCGAAAGATGTCGTTCCAGGTGTCTTCGGTGCTGCCAAGGACGGCCGAGACGAAGTCCCAGAGGTCGTTCTCGGCGGCGCTGGGTGCCCGGCGCGGCTGCTCGATGGCAGTCGGCCCTCCATCGTCGAGCAGGATGCGGGGATCGAAGCCGAAGATCGCGCTTGCCAGCAGAACCACGATGACGCCGCCGATACCGAGGCCGCGGCCGCCGATGCGGATCCCGCCACCGCCGAATCCGCCCATGCCGCGGCGGTCCTCGACGTTACCGCTTCGCCTGAGATCGCCCCACCGCATCGTCTTGCCTCGATCGCTATCGACCCTCGGCCGTTAACGGCGTGCCGGTACGAGGCGTTCCGTCGTCTGCGGGTGCGGCAGGCAGAGCGTAGGGGGCACGGCGAGCAGCGGCTGCGAGGCTGGCGTGGAGGGTCGCGATCCCAGTGCGGTCGATTCCATGCTCCAGCGGGCCGTCCGGCATGAGCTCGTCGTTGAACGCCTTGAGCTCCCGGCTCCAGCCGCGCCCGATACTGTCGCCCCAGCGCGCCAGAAAGGTCGCCATGTCCCTCTGCCAGACTGCGGGCTGCGTACGGCCCGGCGCCTCGGCTTGCTTGTCCCGATCGGCGATCAGCTCGACGCAGCCGGGGGACATTTCGCATCGACCGCCCGGGCTGTGCCAGACGCGGAGGCCCAGGTCGGGGTCGGCCCAGAAGCTGTGGTAGGCGGTATCGAACCAGCCGACCACATCGATCGTGCGGCGCCGCGCCAGCGGAAAGAACGGATAGTAGAGACCATAGACGACCCCGACGCTGCCGTGCGGCAGATGCGGCGCCCGAATGAAGTTGAGGCCGACAACGTAAGGCGCGGCGCGCGGTTCGTTGACGGTCACGAAGTCGACAGCCTTCGCGATCGCATCCGGCCGCACCCTCACATCGTCGGTGACGGCGAAGACGATGTCGGCATCGGTGGCGGCAAGCGCAGTGCTCTGGGCCTGGGTAACGCCACGCGGTTCGGACTCTTCGATCCATTTGACTCTGGGTCCGTCGATCCGCGTCGGAGACACGACGACGATCTCGGCATGATCGAAGGTTCTGAACGCCACCGCTAGGCTCTCGATCGCGCCGCGAGCGAGGTCTGGGAACAACGTCGGGAGCAGGGCGGCGATCTTCACCGATAGCCTCCGCCCACCGAACGACGTCTCGCTCTAGGTGACCTTCCTGACATCGTCGATGACCTTGCCGTCATTGGGCAGGCTGCCGGCCGCGACGAACTCGACCTCGCCTTTGAGCTTGCAGACGGCCTGGATCGACTCGCCGATCGCGGTGGCGAGATCGGCATTGCCCTCGGCATCGCATTTGAGCGTCATCACGTCGTTGTGGTCGATGCGGTCGACGACCAGTCGCGCCTTGGAAACTTCCCGGTGCCGCTTCAAGACCTCGGCGATCTGGGCCGGGTGGACGAACATGCCTTTGACCTTGGTCACCTGGTCGGCCCGGCCCATCCAGCCCCTGATCCGCATGTTGGTGCGTCCACACGGGCTCGTGCCCGGCAGCACGGCCGAGAGGTCGCCGGTGCCGAAACGGATCAGCGGATAGTCGTGATTGAAGGTGGTGACCACAACCTCGCCGACCTCGCCTTCGGGTACCGGATCGCCGGTGCCGGGACGAAGGATCTCGACCAGGATCTTCTCCTCGACGATCAGCCCTTCCTTGGCGCTCGACTCATACGCGATGAGACCGAGATCGGCCGAGGCATAGACGTTGACGACGCGGATGCCGCGAAGCTCGATCTCGTTCCTGAGCGAGGGCGGCAGCGCTTCTCCCGAGACCACGGCCCGTTTGAGGGAGGTGACGTCGGAGCCGAGTTCCGCTGCTTTCTCGAGAATGACGCGGAGGAAGGAGGGAGTTCCGGTATAGCAGCCGGGTCTCAGATCCTGGACCGCGCGGACCTGCAGCTCGGTATTGCCGGTGCCGCCCGGGAAGACGGGGCAGCCGATCGCATGTGCCGCCGTCTCCAGCATCGCTCCGGCCGGGGTCATGTGATAGGCGAAGCAATTGTGTACGAGCTCGCCCATGCGCAAGCCCGCGGCCCAGAGCGCGCGGGCGAGGCGCCAGTAGTCGGAACCGCGTCCTTCGGGGTCGTAGATCGGACCGGGCGAGGCAAAGACGCGCAAAAGATCGGCTGTCGGCGTCGCCGCGAGGCCACCGAAGGGTGGGGCGGCGCGCTGACGCTCGATCAGCTCGCCCTTGCGTACCACCGACAGCTTCTCGAGCGCGGCGCGGCTCGTAATCTCCTCGGGCTTGATGTCGGCGAAAAGGCGGCCGTACAGCGGCGCCTTCGACTTGGCGTGAGCGATGAAGCCAGGCAGCGCCGCCATATGCGCGGCCTCGCGTGCCTCCGGGCTCCGCGTCTCGAGATCGTCGTAGTGCTCGTTCATGAAACCCTTATGCCAGCCAGCGCTTGCGGCGCTTGTAGTGCTTGACCATGCGATAGCTCTTTCGTCCCGAGGCGGAAAGGCCGAGATAGAACTCCTTCACATCCTCGTTCTCGCGGAGCGCCGAGGCGGAACCTTCCATCACGACACGACCGCTTTCGAGGATGTAGCCGTGATGGGCATAGCGGAGCGCCACATTGGTGTTCTGCTCGGCGAGCAGGATCGTGACCTTCCGCTCCTCGTTGAGCTTGCGTACGATCTCGAAGATCTCCTCGACCAGTTGCGGCGCCAGGCCCATCGAGGGCTCGTCCAGCAGGATCGTGGTCGGGTTCGACATGAGCGCGCGGCCGATGGCGGTCATCTGCTGCTCGCCGCCGGAGGTGTAGCCGGCAAGGCTCTTCCGTCGCTCCTTCAGCCGCGGGAAATAGCTGTAGACCATCTCGATGTCGGTCTCGATCGCCTGGCGGCCATCGCCGCGCGTATAGGCGCCGGTCAGGAGGTTCTCCTCGACCGTGAGGTGGCCGAAGCAATGGCGCCCTTCCATCACCTGGATGACGCCGCGCTTCACCAGATCGTTGGGGGTGAGCCGATCGACACGTTCGCCCTTGAACTCGATGCCGCCCTTGGTGACCTCGCCCCGCTCGGCTCTCAGCAGGTTCGAGATCGCTTTCAGGGTGGTGGTCTTGCCGGCGCCGTTGGCCCCGAGGAGGGCGACGATGCCCCCCTCGGGAACCTTGAGCGACACGCCCTTCAACACGAGGATCACGTGATTGTAGATGACCTCGATGTTGTTGACGTCGAGAAGCGTCGCCGACGGCGTCATGGTTCGACTACATTTCCTTCGAGCAGTCGCGCGGCGTGATCTTCTTCTCCGCGGCGTACTTCTTCGCCGCCGCCGCCACCATCGGATCGAGCAGCTTGCGGTCCGCCTCGATCCAGTCGGAGACGAAGCTCCACTTGGAGCCGTCCCACTGCTGGATGCGGGCGCGGGCGCTGCCCATGTGGTCCTGGCAGGAGAGCTTCATCGGATAGACGAGCCCCTCGAATCCGGCTTCCTTGATTCGGGTCGCCGTGACTTCGAGATTCTCAAGGCTCCAGCGCATCTGCTCGCCGGTGAGCGGCTTGTTGCCGAAGCGGGCCTGGCCCTTCCGCATCGCCTCGGTAGCGAGGAAGGCGTTGACGAGTCCGCGATTGTAGAGGACGTGCCCGACCTCTTCCTTCTTCGCCGCGCCCTTACCCTTGTCGTAGACGATCTTGTAAATGTCGCGATGCACGCCGAACTGATCGCCGACGGCGTGAAGGTTCGCCGCGAGATAGCCCTTGGAGCCATCGCCGGCGGGCGTGACATCGGGTTCGGCGCCGGACCACCACACGCCGATCATCTTGTTGCGTGGGTAGTTGACCGCAGCGGCTTCCTTGATCGAGGTCGAGTTCATCACGCCCCATCCCCAAAGCAGCACGTAGTCGGGACGGTTCTGGCGGATCTGCAGCCAGGTCGCCTTCTGTTCGACGCCCGGATGGGTGACGGGCAGGGCAGCGAAGGTGAAGCCATGGCGCTTGGCAAGCTCTTCGAGCAGCGGGATCGGTTCCTTGCCGTAGGGCGAGTCGTGATAGACGAGCGAGATCTTCTTGCCCTTGAGCTTGGCGTAGCCGCCTTCCTTCTGGGCGACATAGTTCATGATGATGTCGGCGGCGGCCCAATAGGTGCCGAGCAACGGAAAGTTCCAGCCGAAGACGCTGCCGTCCTGGGACTCCGAGCGTCCGTAGCCCATGGTGATCAGCGGGATCTTGTCGCCAGGCGCCTTCTCCGTCAGCGCGAAGGTGATGCCGGTCGACAGCGGGTCGACCACGGCCGCGCCGGTCGGTCCCTTGCCCTTCAGGCGGTCGTAGCATTCTACGCCGCGCGCGGTGTCGTAGCCGGTCTCGCATTCCTCGAAGGTCAGTCTGACGCCGTTGACGCCGCCGTCGCGCTCATTGAGCAGGTTCAGGTAGTCGGCGTAGCCGTTGGCGAACGGCACACCGTTCGGCGCGTAGGGGCCGGTCCGGTAGGTGAGACGCGGCAGGAACTGCTCGTTCTGAGCCATCGCTTCGCCGAGGCCCGCCAACATCATCGCTGCGGCGCCGAGCGCGCCGAGCGTCGCTATCCTCCAATGCTTTCTCATGGGTCCTCTCCCTTTGCCGTGAGCGTTGATCTTTAGGCTTTTACGGTCGAACGGTGCCCCCGGATACGGTCAGCATAGCACCCAATCCCGTCAGTGCGGGAAGGGCCAGAGGCGGAGCTTCTCCTTTCCCAGCGCCCAGAGGCGCGCGAGCCCGTGCGGCTCGACGATCAGGAAGAAGACGATCATCGCCCCGAAGATCATGAACTCGGCGTGCGAGATCATCGCCGTCGAAAGCGGAATGCCGAGCGCCGTCGGAATCTGATTGAGCGCCAGCGGCACCATCAGGATGAACGCGGCGCCGAGGAAGCACCCCAGGATCGAGCCCAGCCCGCCGATGATCACCATGAAGAGAAGGATGAAGGATCGGTTGATGTCGAAGGCGAGAGGTTCCCAAGCGCCGAGATGGAGGAAGGCCCAGAGCGCGCCGGCGACACCGGCATAGAAGGAGGAGACCGCGAAGGCTGAGAGCTTGGCGCGAAGGGGGCGGATACCGATGATCTCGGCGGCGATGTCCATGTCGCGGATCGCCATCCAGGACCGCCCGACGCGCCCGCGCACGAGGTTCTTGGCGGCGAGCGCCATGACCGTGACGATGGCGAGGATGAGGAAGTAGCGGCGGTCCGGCGTGTTGATGGCGAAGCCGAAGATGTCGAGCGGCGGCGCGGCGACCGAGCCTGACGGCGTATAGTTGGTGAACCACTTGATCCGCGCGAAGGCCCAGTCGAGGAAGAACTGCGCGGCGAGCGTGGCGACCGCGAGGTAGAAGCCCTTGATGCGGAGGCTCGGGATGCCGAAGACGACGCCGACCATCGCCGCACATCCCCCCGCCAGGATGAAGACGACGATGAGGTTGAGCTCCGGCATGCGGATCGTGAAGTTGTAGGCGGCATAGGCGCCGACCGCCATGAAGCCGCCGGTGCCGAGAGAGACCTGGCCGCAATACCCCGTCAGAAGGTTGAGCCCGATCGCCGCCAGCGCGTAGATCAGGAACGGGATCATGATCGAGGTAATGAAGTAGTCGGTGGCGAAGAGCGGCAGCGCCACATAGGCGATCAGCAGGATGAGTGCCATGCCGAGGCGATCCTGGCGGATCGGGAAGATCGCCTGATCGTCGCCGTAGGTCGTCTTGAACTGGCCTGCTTCGCGGTAAAGCATGCGCTATCGTTCCATCGCGCTCGTGGCCCCACCCCCACCCCAACCCTCCCCCATCAAGGGGGAGGGAGCATGAGGGCGGCTCGTGTCCCCTCTCCCCGCGGAGCGTGGGGGAGGGTTAGGGTGGGGGGCGTGACTCGATGCGGCCATCACACCCGCTCGATGATGCGTTCGCCGAACAGACCCTGCGGGCGGACCAGCAGGAACAGGAGCGCCAGCATGTAGGCGAACCAGTTCTCGATGCCGCCGCCGAAGGTCGGGCCGATATAGACCTCGGCCAGCTTCTCGCCGGCGCCGATGATGAGGCCGCCGATGATGGCGCCGGGCACCGAGGTGAAGCCCCCGAGAATCAGCACGGGAAGCGCCTTGAGGGCGACCAGCGATATCGAGAACTGTACGCCGAGCGCCGAGCCCCAGACGATGCCGGCAACCAGCGCGACGATGCCCGAGGTCGACCAGACGATGACCCAGATGTCGCGCAGCGGAATGCCGACCGACTGCGCCGCCTGATGGTCATCGGCGACGGCGCGGAGTGCGCGGCCGATCCGCGTCTTCTGGAAGAAGATCGCGAGCACGGTCACCAGCACGCCGGCGATGACTGCGGCGACGAGATCGAACTTGTTCACCAGCACGCCGCCTTCGAAAAGGGACTCGAGGATGATCACCGGCTCCTTCGGCAAGCCGAGGTCGAGCGTATAGACCTCGCTGCCCCAGACGGTCTGGCCGAAGCCGTCGAGGAAATAGGAGACGCCGATCGTCGCCATGAACAGGATGATGCCCTCCTGGTTGACGAGCGGGCGCAGGACGAGGCGTTCGACCACGAGCGCGAAGACGATCATGATCGCGACCGAGACCAGCAGCGCGACGGGTATCGGCATCCATTCCATCAGGCGGACGAGGCTCAAGGCGGCGAACAGCACCATCGCGCCCTGCGCGAAGTTGAAGACGCCGGAAGCCTTGAAGATCAGGACGAATCCGAGTGCGACGAGAGCGTAGAGCACGCCCGCCAGGAAGCCGCCGAACAGGACCTCGACGAAAAAGCCCATGTCAGTGCTTCACCCCGAGATAGGCGTCGATGACCGCCTGGTTGCCGCGCACCTCGTCAGGCGTGCCGTCGGCGATCTTCTTGCCGTAGTCGAGGACGACGACGCGGTCGGAGATGTCCATCACCACGCCCATGTCGTGCTCGATCAGCGCGATGGTGGTGCCGAACTCGTCATTGACGTCGAGGATGAAGCGGCACATGTCCTCCTTCTCCTCGACGTTCATGCCGGCCATCGGCTCGTCGAGCAGCAGGAGCTCCGGCTCCATCGCCAGCGCGCGGCCGAGCTCGACGCGCTTCTGCAGGCCGTAGGGCAGCCGGCCGACCGGCACCTTGCGGATCGACTGGATCTCGAGGAAGTCGATGATCCTCTCGACCACGGCGCGATGCTCCATCTCCTCCTTTTTCGCCCGTCCCCAGTAGAGCGCCTGCCAGAACAGGTTCTCTTTCATCTTGAGAAGGCGGCCCGTCATGATGTTGTCGAGCGTCGACATGCCGCGGAACAGCGCGATGTTCTGGAATGTCCGCGCGATGCCGCGGCTGGCCGCATCGTAGGGGCCGATATCGGTGCGCGCGATGTCCTTGAAGATGATCTTTCCCTGCTGCGGGTGATAGAAACCGTTGATCACATTGAGCATCGAGCTCTTGCCGGCGCCGTTAGGGCCGATAATGGCCCGGATCTCGTGCGCCCGGATGTCGAAGCTGACGCCGGTGAGCGCGCGCACGCCGCCGAAGGAGAGGCTGATATCCTCGACCTTCAGTAGCACGTCCCCGATGCGGCGTCCCCCCGCAGACGTCATCTGGGTCAGCTCGCTTTCTTCAATGGGTCAAGCGGATAGCGTTCGGCCTCGCCGATGGCGAGGTCCGCCTGGAGGCGACCCTTGCGGCCGTCCTCGAAGGTGACCTCGGTCTCGACATGCGCACGCTGGGCGCCCGAGAAGAGCGCGTCGACCAGCGGCAGGTAACGGTCCTGCACGAAGTTGCGGCGGACCTTGCGGGTGCGCGTGAGCTCGCCGTCATCGGCGTCGAGCTCCTTGTGCAGCACGAGGAAGCGCTTGATCTGCGAGCCGGCCAGCGTCGTCTCGTGCGAGAGGTCGCGGTTGACCTGCTCGACGCATCCCTTGATCAGCTTGTAGACCTCGGGATGGGCGGCAAGCTCGGCGTAGCCGCCATAGACGATGCCGTTGCGCTCGGCCCAGTTGCCGACGGCGGCGAGATCGATGTTGATGAAGGCGGCGGCGAAGTCCTTCCCGGCACCGAAGGCGACAGCCTCCTTGATGTAGGGGAAGAACTTGAGCTTGTTCTCGAGATACTTCGGCGCGAACAGCGTGCCGTCGGCGAGCTTGCCGACATCCTTGGCGCGGTCGACGATGCGGAGATGGCCGTCGGCACCGAAGAACCCGGCATCGCCGGTGCGGACCCAGCCATCCGCGGTCTTGGTCTCGGCCGTCGCCTTGTCGTTCTTGTAGTAGGCGAGGAAGACGCCGGGGCTCTTGAACAGCACCTCGCCCGACTCCTCGATCCTGACCTCGACCTCGGGGCCGGGCGGACCGACCGTATCGGGCTTCACCTCGCCATCCGGCTGGATGCAGATGAAGACCGACGCCTCGGTCATGCCGTAGAGCTGCTTCACGTTGATGCCGAGCGAGCGGTAGAAGTCGAAGATGTCCGGGCCGATCGCTTCGCCCGCGGTATAGGCGAGCCGGATGCGCGAGAACCCCAGCGTGTTGCGCAGCGGCGCATAGACCAGCAGGTCGCCGAGGCGGTAGAGGAGCCGATCGACGAGCCCGACCGGCTTCTTGTCCAGCAGCGCGGGGCCGATGCGCTTGGCATGGTCCATGAACCGCTTGAAGAGCCAGCGCTTGATCGCGCCCGCATCCTCCATGCGAATCATCACCGTGGTCAGGATGTTCTCCCAGATCCTGGGCGGAGCGAAGAAGTAGGTGGGCCCGAGCTCGCGAAGATCGGTCATGACGGTCGCGCCCGATTCCGGGCAGCCGACGGCGAATCCCGCGACATAGGACTGGCCGAGAGAGAAGACGTGATCGCCGACCCAGGCCATCGGCAGATAGGCTAGGGTCTCTTCGTTCTCGGTGAGGTTATCGAGCTCCGCGGCGTTCAGCGAGGTGATCAGGACGTTGGTGTGCGTGAGCACGACGCCTTTCGGCTGTCCGGTGGTGCCGGAGGTGTAGAGCATGACCGCGATGTCGTCGCCCTTGCCCAGCGACACCTCGCGCTCGAAGAAGCCGGAATCGCGCTGGAGCAGCGCCGCGCCCATCTCCTGGACCTTGTCGAAGGAGAGGAGGAAGGGCTGCGTGTAGTGACGCATGCCGCGCGCATCCTCGAAGACGATGGTCTCCAGGTTCGGATGCGCATCCTTGATCTGCAGCAGCTTGTCGACCTGCTCCTGGTCCTCGGCGACGGCGAAGCGCGCTGCGGCATTGTCGATGACGAATCCCATCTCGGCGGCGATCGCGTCCTGGTAGACCGGCACCGGGATGCAGCCGATGGCTTGCGCCGCGCACATGGTCCAGTAGAGGCGCGGCCGGTTGTCGCCGACGATGGCGATCTTGTCGCCGCGCTTCGCCCCCAGAGCTGAGAGGCCAGCGGCGAGCTTTTTTGTTTCCTCCAGGACCTGAGACCAGGTCCAGGTCTGCCAGATGCCGAGATCCTTCTCGCGGCTCGCGGCGCGATCGGCGAAGTCCTTGGCGTTGGCGATCAGGACCTTGGGGAAGGTGTCGCAGCCGGCAAGGCGCGCACGCGAGCGTCCTCCGCCGATCGCCGGCCGCCTCATGGTCGTCTGCTGGCTTCCATCCATGCCCGACGCCTCCTCGCCCCCGCCGGATGTGGATTCTTTCTGCCCGCTTAGGGGGTAAATCCTTGCTCCGACGTAGAAAAGTTAATAGCGCGAGCGAGCGCGAAGGGTCAAGGCGGGGCGGCCCCTACGAAGGGAGGGTGATCGGGAACGAGACCGCCGCATGCCTCCGTAGCCGCCCTGCCTAGCCCCGGTCTTCCGGCGCGTGTAGGGTCCGCCGCCATGGCCGATCCGAAGCTGCCGCGTTTCGACACGCTGGCCCTGCATGCCGGGCAGAAGCCCGACCCCGCCACCGGGGCCAGGGCGCAGCCGATCTATCAGACGACCTCCTATGTCTTCCGCGACGTCGACCACGCCGCCTCGCTGTTCAACCTCGAGCGTGCGGGGCACATCTATTCGCGCATCTCCAACCCGACGGTGGCGGCGTTGGAGGAGCGGATCGCCGCACTCGAGGGCGGCGTCGGTGCGATCTGCGTCTCCTCCGGCCAGGCGGCGCTGCATCTGGCGATCTCGACCTTGATGGGCGCTGGCGGCCACATAGTCGCCTCGCGCTCGATCTATGGCGGCTCGCACAACATGTTCGTGCACACGCTGCCGCGCTTCGGCATCACCGCGACCCTGGTCGATCCGCGCGACCATGATGCCTGGCGGAAGGCGATCCGGCCGGAGACGCGGCTCGTCTTCGGCGAGGTGCTGGGCAATCCGAGGCTCGAGGTGCTGAACATCCCGGCCGTCGCCGAGATCGCGCATGCGGCCGGCCTGCCGCTGATGCTGGATGCGACCTTCGCCACCCCCTTCCTCTGCCGGACCTTTGAGCATGGGTGCGACATCGTCATGCATTCGGCGACCAAATGGCTCGGCGGGCATGGCATCGCCATCGGCGGCGCGCTGGTCGATTCCGGCAGGTTCGACTGGGAAGGCGGCAAGTTCCCGACCCTGACCGAGCCCTATGCCGGTTATCACGGCCTCGACTTCGCCGAGGAGTTCGGGCCCGAGGCCTTCGTCATGCGCGCGCGTGCCGAGGGTCTGCGCGACTTCGGCGCCTGCATGAGCCCGACCAACGCCTTCCATCTGCTGCAGGGCGTCGAAACCCTGCCGCTCCGCATGGCGCGCCATGTCGAGACCGCCTTCAAGGTCGCGCGCTTCCTGCAGACGCATGAGGCCGTCGCCTGGGTGCTCTATCCGGGACTCGAGACGCATCCCGACAACGCGCTTGCCAAGAAGCTGCTGCCGAGAGGCGCCGGCTCGATGATCGCCTTCGGCATCAAGGGCGGACGCGCCAAGGGCCGCGCCTTCATCGAGCGGGTGAAGCTGTTCTCGCATCTCGCCAATGTCGGCGACGCCAAGTCGCTGGTGATCCATCCGGCCTCGACCACGCATCAGCAGATGAGCAGCGAGGAGCTCGATGCCGCCGGCGTCGGCGAGGACCTGATCCGGCTCTCGATCGGCCTCGAGGATCCCGAGGACATCCTCGAGGATCTCGACCAGGCCCTGAAAGCCTCGCAGAAAAGCTGATGGATCTCATCGTCGACGGACGCCGCGTCTTCGCCGGCACGGGCGGGCGCCCACTGGAGCAGGATCGGCCGCTGATCGTGCTGCTGCACGGCGCCGGCATGGATCACACGGTCTGGGTGCTGCAGGCGCGTTTCCTCGCGCATCACGGCTTTTCCGTGCTCGCGGTCGACATGCCGGCGCATGGCCGCTCCGAGGGCGAGCCGCTGACGACGATCGATGCGATGGCGGACTGGGTCGCGCAGGCGATTGCGGCGACCGGTTTCCCGCGTACCTCGCTGGTCGGCCACAGCATGGGAGCGGCCGTCGCTCTGTCGACGGCGGCGCGGGCACCGGAACGTGTCGAGAAGCTGGCGCTGCTCGGTGCCTCGCTCGCCATGCCGGTGCATCCGGTGCTGCTGGAGTCGTCGAAAGCCGGGACGCAGCTCACGCCCGAACTCATGACCTTCTGGGGGCTGGGCCGGACCTCGCAGGTCGGCGGCCATCCGACGCCGGGCCTCTGGCTCACCGGCGCGGCGCGGCGCCTGATCCAGAAAGGCGTCGGCCCGTCGCTTGCCGCCGACCTTCAGGCCTGCGCCGACTGGAAAGGCGGGCCGGACGCGGCCGCAAGGACAAGGGCGCCGACGCTGGTCTTCGCCGGGTCGGAGGACCGCATGGTGCAGGCCTCCAAGACGCGCGAGATGGCGAAGGCGATCCAGGGGGCCGATATCGTCACCATCCCGGCCTCCGGCCACATGATGATGCTCGAAGCACCCGACGCGACGGTCGACGCGCTCAATCGCTTTCTCGGCGGGAAGCAGTAGTGGCCGAGGCCCAGGAGACGCGCGCCGCCTATGGCCACTGGCTCGTCATCCCGACCCGCTGGATGGACAACGACGTCTACGGCCATGTGAACAACGTCGTCTACTATTCGTATTTCGACACGGTGATCAACGCTTACCTGATCGATACCGGGAAGCTCGACATCGAGAAGGGGCCGGTGATCGGCCTCTGCGTCGAGAGCCAGTGCCGCTACTTCAAGCCGCTCGCCTTCCCCGACACGATCGACGCGGGCTTGCGTGTCGGCAGGCTGGGGTCGTCCAGCGTGCGCTACGAGATCGGCCTGTTCCGCCAGGGCGACGACGAGCCGGCGGCGGCGGGGCATTTCGTCCATGTCTTCGTCGACCGTGCCGGCCGCCGGCCGACACCGATCCCCGAGCCGATGCGGTCGGCGCTCGCCCGCCTGGTCAAGGCGTGACGCAACTTTGTTCCTGGCGTTCCGTCCGGACTCGCCGCATCCTCTCGAGCGATGTCGACCGCTATCATCACGCGCACCTATGACGAGGCGCTGTCGCTGCTGATCGAGACCCGGAACTATCTGAGCTTCCGGCAGTCGGTCGATGCGCGGCGCCTCCATCCGATGCAGAGTCTCAAGCTGACGCGCGAGGCGTATCGGCTGACCTCGCGGCTGACCCAGGTGCTGGCCTGGTTGATGCTGCGCCGGGCGGTGATCGAGGGCGAGATCGCTGACGAAGAGGCGCGTCTGCCGGAGCGCCGCCTCGCTGGGCACGATATATGCCTCGCCCGCGCCGACGACCTTGAGGACGGTCTGCCGGTCGGCATGGACGGGCTGCTCGAACGCAGCCGTCTCCTCTACGAGCGCGTCGCCCGCCTCGACCGGTTGCTGAGCTAGAAAAGCAAAGGCCCCCATGCGGGGGCCTTGGAACGACGCTAAGGGGCGCCTTCGGCTATTTCTTGAGGCCGAGATTGGCGAAGCGCTTGTTGAACTTCGCGACCTGGCCGCCCGAGTCGATCATGCGGTGCACGCCGGTCCAGGCCGGGTGCGACTTCGAGTCGATCTCGAGGCGCATCACATCGCCTTCCTTGCCCCAGGTCGAGCGGGTCTCGAACTCGGTGCCATCGGTCATGATGACCTTGATGGTGTGGTACTTGGGGTGGATGTCGGCTTTCATGTCTCGGCTCCGGCTTGAAGCGCGGGCTTATAAAGGAGGGGGAGGCCCCTGGCAAGGCCCGCGGCGCGGCCGAAAAATCCGTTAGATCTTAGGTACTTGGACGACGCAGAAAAGGTTGCCGTCGGGGTCTTCGAGGACCTCGAAGTCGTCATGGGCCTGATGCCGCCAGGGATAAGGCTTGGCGCCGAGCGCGGTCAGCCGCCGGATCTCGGCCTCCGGGTCCTCGGCATAGAGGTCGAGATGGATCCAGCTCCGCTTACCAGTCCGCCGTTCCGGCGCCTGGTCGAGCGACAGGTTCGGGCCCTTTCCAGCCGGATCCGTGAGCACGACCCAGCCGCCCTTGGCCGGCTCGCGCGGCACATAGCCCAGCGCCGCCTGCCAGAAGGCCAGCATCTTCTCGAACTGGTGGCAGCGGATGACGATCGAGCCGATCTTCATGCCTCTAGAACTCAGGCCGGCGTGTAACGGTTCAAGAGGGCGTCGGGCAGGGCCATCAGGCGCGGCGTCTCGGTCCACAGCAGATGGCACTCGACCGGGCGGCCTGGATAGACGAGGCGAAGCACCGCGCGATATGCGGCCATCTGGCGAAGATAGAGCGCCGCCACCTTGGCCGGATCGGCAGGGGCCGGGCGGTTGGTCTTGTAGTCGATGACCATGACCTTGCCGGGAAGGGCAACCAGCCGGTCGACCTGCCCCGCGACGACATGGCGGCCGATGACCCCGCTTACCGGCACCTCCGGCCGGCTCTCCGGCCCGAACAGCGGTGCCAAGGCAGGATCGTCGAGGATCGCCAGCGTCTCCTTCAGCAACTCATCGGCCTCATCCGCCGTCAGCCCCTGGCCCTTGCGGCCGAGCCAGCGCCGCCCGGCGGCGGCGCGAGACGCCGGCGGCAATTCGGGCAGCGACTGCAGCAGGCGATGGACGAGGCGGCCGCGGCGGAAGCGCAGCGTGTCCTCGGCGAGCATTGGCGAGCGTGCCGGCGGCTCGGGATCCTCGGGCCGGCTCGGCGCCAGCGGCTTCGGCGGCGTCGGCTCAGGCGGCGGCGGGCGCGTCGCCCATTCGGGAAGAAGCGAGGTCGTACCGACGGTCGCGGCCCGCGTGGCTTCAATCGGCGCCGACTGCGCGTTCTCGAAACGGAGACCGGGCTTCTCGAAGGACGGCACCACTGCCGTCAGCGTGCCGTCGAGATCCTTCAGCCCCGCTTCGATGAGCTGATACCAGCAGCCATCGGACGGTGCCTTCTGCGTCTGCCAGCCGCAGACATAGAGACGATCTTCTGCACGCGTCATCGCAACATAGAGGAGGCGGCGCTGTTCCTCATCGCGACGCTGGCGTGCGGCAGTGCGAAGCCGCGCGGCGACGGCATCGGCATCCTCGGAGCGTGCGCACCACACTGGCAGCCCCTGCTCGGCCCAGAAGAGCTGCGTGTCGTCGCGCAACTGGCTCACCGTGTCGGGCAGGATGACGATCGGCGCCTGCAGGCCCTTGGCGCCGTGCACGGTCATCACGCGCACCTCGTCGCGCACGCCATGCTCAAGATCGCGCCTGATGTCCTCTTCCGATGCTTCGAGCCAACGCAGGAAGCCTTCGAGCGACGGAGGATGTCCGCGCTCATAGGCGATGGCGGCATTGAGGAATTCCTCCAGCGCGTCCAGCGACTCCGGACCCAGGCGCGCGCGGATCTTCCGGCGCCCGCGCATCGGTCCCAGTACATGGGCGAAGAGCGCGAAAGGCGGCATCAGATCGACACGCGCCAGCAGGTCGGAGATGAAGTCGTGCGCGCGGCCATAGGCCGGATCCTGATCCTTGATCTGCGCGAGCCGCCGCCACAGCGAGACGCCTTCGCGTCCATGCGCGAGCTTGAAGAGCTGCTCTTCATCGAACCCCACCAGCGGTCCCTTGAGCACCGTTGCGAGGGTGAGATCATCCGAGGGCAGCAGCAGCGCATGGCCGAGCGCGACCAGGTCCATGACCGCGAGCTGGTCGGTAAGCAGGATGCGGTCGGCGCCGGCGACCGGCACGTCTTGCTGCTTGAGCGAGCGTACCAGCGCGTCCAGAAAAGCCCCGCGCCGGCGTACCAGCACCATGATGTCGCCGGGTCGGATCATGCGATCCTTCGAGGGCAGCTTCTCCTTGCCCACCCAGCCGCGAATTCGGCGCGCGAGCAGAGCGGCGAGCTGAGTCTCCGGATCCTCGGTTGCGCGCTGAGTGACGGGCGGCGTCCAGGCCTCGAAGGGATCGCGCTCGGCTGGCTCGATCAGCGGCCAGAGCTCGACCACCCCGGCGGCGCCGGCGCGATGCGCCTTGTGCTGGATGCGCGTGTTCTCCGGCGCAACGCCCGCCAGCGCCTCGGGCCGCGCAAACACGGCATCGACCACGGACAGTACGGCCTGGGTCGAGCGGAACGAGGTCTCGAGATCGACCTGCACCCAGTCCTTCGCCGCAGCTTCGACGCGCAGTGCGAAGTGCAGCTTCATGCGCTCGAACTCTCTGGGATCGGCGCGCTGGAAGGAGAAGATCGACTGCTTGTGGTCGCCGACCGCGAAGATCGTGCGCTTCGCGTCGCGGGCGCCTTCGCCGGAGAAGAACTCCTCGGCGAGGCTTTCGATCACCTGCCATTGGTCGGGATTGGTGTCCTGCGCCTCGTCGATCAGGATGTGGTCGAGGCCGCCATCGAGCTTGAACAGCACCCAGGGCGCGACGCCCTCGGCCTTGAGCAGGTCGCGTGTCTTCAGGATGAGGTCATCGTAGTCGAGAAGCGCGCGGCTGTGCTTGAGCGACTCATAGGTCTCGCCGACGGCGACGGCGAGCCGGACCAGCGCGGCGGTGGCGCGCGCGAGGCGATGCGCCTTGAGCCGGCGGTCGAGCGCGAGAAGCCGGTCGGCTTCTGCCACCATCGCTGCTTGGATCGCCGGGTCGCGAGTCGCGATGGCCTTGGCGCAGAGTCGACCGCGAACCGTGCCTTCCTTCGTGAGGAAGACCAGGCGGTAATCATCGAAGAATTCAATTCGACGGTCGCCTTCGGCCAGGAAGCGCGCGAGCGCGGGCGCTCGCTTCTGGTCGTCGACACCGCTCAGCGCCATCGCCGAAGCGGCACGCCGGAGCGCGGCAAGGTCGAGCGGTGCCTCTTCACAGTGCTCCGCTATCATCTGCTCGGGCGTGGTGCCGGGATCGGCGCCGTGATGGTCGAAGATCGCGGCTGCCGCCGCGTCGACGGTGCCGTGGTCGTCGATCACCCGCCTCAGGCGCCCGCGCTCGGCGGCGAGCGCGCGCAGCAGCTCGTCAAAGCGCTCCTCGCCGGCACGCTCGGTGACGGTCCGCAGCGCCTGCGCCAGCGCTCCGCCGGATTGCGCCTCGGCGAGCACGCGGTTGCGAGCCTCGACCATCAGCTCCTCGGCGGTGCGTTCATCCGCGGCCTCGAAATAGGGAACGACGCCGGCCTCGAGTGGGAAGCGCCCGAGCAGGCTCTGGCAGAAGCCATGCAACGTCTGGATCTTGAGGCCGCCCGGCGCGTCGATGGCACGCGCGAAGAGACGCCGCGCGCGCACCGTCTCGTCTTCGCTCGCCGGCTTCCCGAGCAGCTTGAACAGGTGATCAGCGAGGGACGTTGCGTCAGCCGCGGCCCAGCTCGCGAGCTCGGCCATCACGCGTGTCTTCATTTCGGCGGCGGCCGCTTTGGTGAAGGTTAGGCAGAGGAGGCGCTCGGGCCTGGTGCCGTCGACGAGCAGGAGACGCAGCACGCGATCGGAGAGGACTGAGGTCTTGCCCGATCCCGCCGACGCGCCGACCCACACCGACGCCTCGGGGTGCGAAGCGGCAAGCTGCTCGGCGGATCGCGTGCGGGCGAGGGTCATGACGAGAGAAGCCCCCTCCCTGACCTCCCCCGCCTTCGGCGGGAGAGGGGGCCGATTTCTTGCTCCCTCTCCCTGCGAAGCAGGGGGAGGGTTGGGGAGGGGGCTTCTTTCGTCATCCCACGCTCGACCATTCTTTCACGCGGGCGAGGTGGTCGTAGTCGCTGTAGCGCGGGCCGAAGAGCGGGTCGGGGCGCGAGCGGTAGGGCGTGTTCGGATCGGCGAACTCGCGGATGAGGCGGCGAAGCCCGTCGCGCGCTTCGTCGATCAGAGCGCGAAGCTCCCCCTTACTCGCCTGGCGGATCTTGCCCGCCGGGTCGCCACCGGAGAGCTGCCAGTATTCAAGGCGCTCGACTTTGCCGCTATCGACCCGGTTGTAACGACCCTGCTCGGCAATCAGCGCCTCCAGCGGCAGTTGCGGAGAAAGCCCCCACTCGACATGCTTATCGCTTGGCGGCTCGCCGGTCTTGTAGTCGACGATCACGAGCCCGCCGGTCTTCAGCCGATCGACGCGGTCGGCGAGCGCGGTGAGCGTGAAGCCGTCGATCTCGATCTCGCCCTTGGTCTCGGTCGCGCTCGCCGCGAGCAGCGGTCGACGCTGCTTCTCCTCGTCGAGGAACCAGCGCGCGATGCGCTCGAAGCGCGGCCACCAGAAGGTCTCGACGCCCGGCCGTGCCAGCGCCGTGCCGAAAGCCTCGCGGCCGAGTCTTTGCAGCTCGACAAAGGCGAGCTCGGGCAGGGCGTCGGGGTACGCGGTAACGAAACGGTCGAGCGCCTCATGGATGAACTGGCCGCGCTCGGCCGCGCCAGGATCGGCATCGACCGGATCGAGCCGCCTAAGGCCCAGCACGCGCCGCGCATAGACGGCATAGGGATCGCGCATCAGGCGCTCGATGTCGGTCACCGGCAGCTTCGTCGGCCGTGCGGCGGCCGGCGGCTTCGGCTCCGGCGGCGCGATGGGCTTCACTGGCCCTTCCGGCGCATCGAGGGCGTCGATCCAGCCGCGCATCTCGGATGTGCCGGCCTTGAGCCGGTCGGCGCCGTCCCTGCCGAGCACGACGTCGAGGCGCAGCAGCCAGCGCGAGGCCACGCTCGGCGTGCCCTCGACGCGCTCGGCGCGCGTCAGCACGACCTCAGGCGAGGAGGCGAGCTCGACGAAGTCATGTGCCGAGAGCCCGATGCGGCGCTCGGGCGAAGGGAGGCCGAAGCCGGCGCGCATCGGCCGCGACAGCCAGGGATCGGCGGCCGGATCGGCGGGCCAGGTGCCCTCGTTGAGGCCGCCGAGCACGACCACATCGGCGGTCTGCAATCGCGCTTCGAGCGGGCCAAGGATGGTGAGGCGCGGATGCTGGCCGCGCAGCGGACGGATGACGAGCCCGTCGGTCAGCGCGCTGTAGAGCGCAGGATAGGCGCCGCCGTCGAGTGGGGGGAACGCGTTCGCGGCCAGGTCGAGCTCGCCGAGGGCTTCCGACAGCGCCTCGCCGGCCTCGCCCTGCCAGAGCCGGTCGGTGCCTTCATCATCGGCGCTCGCCGCCAGCGCTTCGGCGGCGGCGAGATGCGCGTTCAGGAGCTGCGACAGCGTCGTCTGCTTCGCAGCGACCGCATCGATCAGCGGTGCGAGGCGCGATCCCAGATCGCGGACGAAAGCGAGAAGGTGGCTGCGCTCCTCGCCTTCCTTCAGCGCGGTGACGGCCTGAGCGAGACCTTCGATGCCCGGTGCCGGGCGCGGTCCGCGCAGCACGGCGCGTTCGAGCGCACGCGCATATTCGCGGAAGCGCTGCGGCTCGCGCCCGCCGGCGGTCAGCGGATGCTTGAGGAGAGCCAGCAGCTCGACCGGCGCCAGCTCGGTCTCGACCGCTGCGAGCAGCAGGCGAAGGAAGGTGCCGGGCGGCGTGGCGGCGAGCGGCTGGCCGCCGGAATCGTCGACCGCGATGTCCCAACGTGCCATCTCGGCGGCGACGCGGCGGCCGAGGCTGCGGTCGGGCGTCACCAGCATGGCGCGGCGTTCCGGCGTCTCCAGCGCCTGGCGCAGCACCAGCGCGATGGCGCGCGCCTCGCCTTCCGCCGTCGGCAGGTCGAGGCGCCTGAACTTGCCGATCGGCGGCGCCGGAGCCCCTGCATGCCAGTCATCCGAGGTCGCCGCCGGCTTCAGCGCATGCTGGAGGAAGGCGGCGCGCGGACCTGGCGCGGCCTCCACCGGCCATGTGCTCACCTGCTCGCGCGTAACCTCGAGATGGGCGAGCAGGCGGAACAGCGTGTGCTGCGGATGCGTCGGCTCCTCCCCGATCGCCTCCCAGGTCTTCGCGTCGGCGGCGCGGTCGAGGCCGGGCAGCACCAGATCGCCCTCAGGCAATCCGGCGACGACCTTCATCAGGTCGGCGGTGGCGCGGATACTGCCGGTCGAGCCGGCGACGATGATCGGCGTTGTCGGCGGCGCCTTCTTCCACGCCTCGGCCTGCAGCTCCATCAGCTTCCGACGGCGATCGGCCGGATCGAGCATGCCGATCTCGGCGAGGATCCCGGGCCAGGCGGCGGAGATGATCTCGAGGAAGCGGAGCGTGATCTGCCAGTGCTGCGCCAGATCCGCCGGCACGAGGCCCGGCAGGTCGGCGAAGGAGAGGCCTTCGGTGTGCACCTGGTCGAGCAGGCGCGCCAGCTCGCGCGCCAGCCGCGCCGCGTGATCGGGCGTGCGTCCCTCCGGCTGCTTCAGGATCAGCTGCGTCAGCAGGAGCTGGCGCCGCGGCTCCTCGATCGCCGGTGCCAAGTCGAGCGATTCGGCGAGGCCAAGATCGCCGGCGGCACCGAGATCGAGCTCGGCCGCGTCGACATCGCCTAAGGGCACCATGCGGGGCAGCAGCATCGCGGCGCCGCCGCCATGGCGGAGGAAGGATTCCGACAGCGCGCGTGCGGCACGCCGCGTCGGCAGCAATATCTGCATGTCGGCGAGATGCAGCGGATCGGCGACGCGCTTCAGCAGCCCCAGCGCCAGCGCATCGAGGAAGGGTACGCCCGGCGGGATGGTCGAGAGCCTCACGGCGCGAGGTCCTTCAGCCGCTCCCGCCACGAGGCGCCGCCTGAGATCGTGACGATGCGCTCATCTTCCGTCGCGCCGAAGGCGAGATGGATGTCGAGCCGATCCTCCGGCAGCAGCGACCCCAGCCGCTCCGGCCACTCGATCAGCGAGATAGCGTCGGCAAAGGCATCCTCGATATCGAGCTCATGCGCATGCTCCGGCCGTGCCAGCCGATAGAGATCGAAATGCCAGACCGGCACCGGCACGAGATCATAGGTCTGCACCAGCGTGAAGGTCGGCGACGGCACATCCTCAGGCCCGCCGAGCGCCTGGATTGCCGCCCGCGCGAAGAAGGTCTTTCCCGCGCCAAGCTCTCCGGACAACGCGACGACATCGCCGGCGCGGAGAAGTGGCGCGAGGCGGGACGCGAGGGCGCGCGTGGCTGTCAGGTTGGGGAGCAGGGGGACGAGCACAACCGACTCATACGCCCTGCCACGAAGACGCTCAATTAGGCCACGCGTGCGGCGTTTGACGCCAGTGAGTGGAGATCGAACCTGTCTCGTTTGGAGCGAATCGCGGACGAGGGCGTGGGCTTAGCAGTGCCGCCGCGGTAGCGTACTCCTACCGGCGCATGGGGGCGCACGCCTATCGGATCATCGGCGGTATCCTATTGCCCGTCGCGCTCATGCGGGTTGTGACCGATGGGGTGCAAGTCATTGTCTTTCGCAGCCACTCGGCGCGGCGCGCGTTCATTGCACGATCGTTCATACGCCACCAGCAAAGAGGAGGCAGTCCCATGCGCCGGCATCGGGTTGCATCCACCAGTATTCGCTCCGCAGGCTACGACGCGCGCACGCGTACGCTCGAGATCGAGTTCATCGACGGGCAGGTCTATCGCTACCTCGACGTGGCGAACGGCGTGTACCGCCAGCTGATGAGCGCGCGCTCGAAAGGGCAGTTCGTCAATTCGCAGATTCGCGACGTCTATCGATACCGCGACAGCAACGGCTTCTCGGCCGCGGCTTATGCGGACACCGCGCCGCGCGACATCCCGGAGGACCGGCGGCACTGATCACGGAACCCCGTCTCCACGGGGCCGTTGGACCGCGGAAGACACAACCGAGGAACATCCGATGAGGAAGTCCATCCTTTCGCTCGCGGTCGCGACCACTCTGCTTGCCGGCGCCGGAGTCGCCACAGCGCAGACGACGACGACCACGACCTGGAGCAATGACCACGGCACGGTCATACGGGAGTACTCGACGACCCAGAAGTACACGCCGTTCAGCGATCCGTCGGTAAAGGTGACCGTCGGCACGGTGCTGCCGGGCACCGTGACCGTGGCCCCGCTGCCGCCGACCATCGTCGTGCCGCAGCGCGAGACCTATAGCTACGCGATCGTCAACAACCAGCCGGTTGTCGTCGACCGTGGTCGCAAGGTCATCCACGTCTGGAACTAACGGCGTAAGCTGAAGCGAAGCATCGCGGCCGAGGCTGGCACCCCCTGCCTCGGCCGTTTGCTACTGGGCCGCCAGCGCGAGCGCGGCCGGCGGGAGCGGACCTTTCCCGACCGCGGCGATCGCGGTCTCGAGCTGGTCCAAGGTCGCGGTGCCGGCGAGCACCGTCGACAGCGCCTCGCCCGAGATCGCAAAGCGCAGCGCCGCCTCGATCAGGCTCGAAGCGTGTCCTTCCTTGATCAGCGCATCGAAGCGGTGCGCGTTGCTCACATCCGTGGCGTAGTCGGGGCCGGAGGCGATCGGCGGCACGCTCGGCACGCCGTTCGGATGCCGCGCCTCGCTGCCGCTGAGCGCGCCGCCGGCGAAGACGCGGATGCCGATGCGGCCCATGCCGGCATCCTTCGCCCGCAGCGCCAGCTCGGCGAAATCCTGCGCCGGCAATCCCGGCGGCACCGGCAGCGCCGCGCTCGGGTTCAGCAGGTTGAAGCAGATCTGCGCCGTGTCGAAGACCTGCGCCTTGACCACGCGATGCAACAGGTCGGTATCGCCAAGCGCGGTGATGCCGCCGAAGCGGATCTTTCCCTTCTGCTTGAGCCTGTCGAGCGCCGGGGCAACCTGCTCGATCACCTGCCGTGCATCGAGCGGGCGGTCGTCGCCGGAAGCGGCGATGCGGTTGTGGAGCTGCAGCAGGTCGACGCTGTCGCGCTGCAGGCGCTTGAGGCTCGCATCGAGCGAGCGTTCGACGGCGCCGGCGACATCGTCCTTGTCCTCCGGCCGGATCGTGAATTTGTTGGCGAGGAAGAGGTCCGGCTTGAGCGTCTTCAGCACGCGTCCGACATTGGTCTCGCTGGCGCCGTTGCCATAGGAAGGCGCGGTGTCGAAGAAGGTGATGCCAGCCTCGAGCGCACGCGCGAAGGCGCGCTCCTGATCCTTCGGATCGCCCTTCACCATCATCCCGCCGACCGCGCCGCAGCCGAATCCCAGCACCGACACCTCGACCCCGGTCCGGCCGAGCTTGCGCATCTGCATGAGGAGTCTCCTTCAGTCTGGAGACTAGCGCAGGACGAGGCCCCCACCCTATCCCTTGTGTGTAGGAAGGAGTGGAGCCGAAATAGCTCGGCTCGCAGCGCAGCCTGCGGGATCCCGTCCAACCCTGAGGTCGGAAGAGGCCGAGGGGGAGCCGAGGGACCCGCCGGTTTCGTCGATCA
>Ga0194132_10003787_pt1 | contig 26481 bp, 24 predicted proteins | sample TA2KigOf80mmetaG_FD_148612 | JGI IMG/M metagenome (GOLD analysis project Ga0194132, IMG submission 148612) | Freshwater microbial communities from Lake Tanganyika, Tanzania - TA2015054 Kigoma Offshore 80m | ecosystem: Environmental > Aquatic > Freshwater > Lake | place: Tanzania: Lake... | reverse complement strand
GGCCTCCGAGCACGTTCCTGCCGCGCCGGGCACGCAGCCGTCTGCTGGGCGGCGCGTCGCGCTGGTGACGGAGCCCGGGCACGTCGCGCATGCGGCGCCGGGGCACGTCGAGCGGCCGGAGCGCACGATCGCGATCGTCGAGCAGCTGGAGCGCACGGGGCTCGCGGCGCGCATGCGTCCGCTGGCGCCGCGCGCCGCGACTGACGCGGAGCTGTTGGCGGTGCACGACCAGGGGCTGTTGGACGCGGTGGCAGCCGCGGGTGCATACGGCGGGGCGTGGCTGGACTCCGACACTTACGTGACGCCCGCGTCGCCGGACATCGCGCGGCGCATCGCCGGCGGCGCGGTAGCGGCGACCGAGGCGGTGATCGCGGGCGACCTCGACAGCGCGTTCCTCGCGACTCGGCCGTGTGGCCACCACGCGACGCCGAGCTCGGCGATGGGCTTCTGCCTGTACAACCACGTCGCGCTCGCCGCGGCCGCCGCGCTGCGCGCCGGAGTCGAGCGGGTGGCGATCGTCGACTGGGATGTGCACCACGGCAATGGCACGCAGGCGATCTTCGAGGCCGACCCGCGCGTGCTCTACTTCAGTACGCACGCCTCTCCGTTCTATCCCGGCACCGGCGCCGCGGACGAGACAGGCTCGGGCGCCGCGCGCGGCACGAAGGCGAACGTGCCGCTGGCCCACGGCACCGGCGACGCCGGCTTCGTCGCAGCGTACGAGCAGGTGTGCGTGCCGCTGCTGGAGCGGCACCGCCCGCAGCTCGTGCTCGTCTCGAGCGGCTGGGACTCCCACGCGCGCGACCCGCTGGGCACGCTGAACGTGTCGACGGCCGGTTACACGCGGGTGGCGCAGCTCGTGCTCGAGGCGGCGCAGCGGCTGTGCGCGGGGCGCGCGGTCGTGGTGCTCGAGGGCGGCTACGACCTGCACGCACTCGCGTGGTGCGCGAGCGCGCTTTGCGAGCTGCTGCTCGGCGACCCGCCGACGGCGGACCCGGACCCGTCGCGGTACCCGGACGGCCCGGACGCCGCGCGGGTGATCGCCGCGGCCCGCCGGGCGCTGCGGCTGGAGTGACGCCGGAGCCCCGCCCGTCTCCCCGCCGAGCCGCGAGCCGGTGCTTCACGTGAAACATCTGTTCTAGCGACACGTGATATCAATGCATCAGGATGAAGCGCACAATGATCTCGCTACCCGAGGAGCTGCTGCGGCGGCTGCGGGTGCGCGCTGCGGAGCGAGGCACGTCGATGGCCGCGCTGATCCGCGAAGCGCTCGAGGATGAGGCCGGGCCGATTGCGCAGACTCCTGTGCGTCGACCGAAGCCGAAGAGCATCGGCATGTTTGCGTCGGGGCGTACTGACACGGCGGAGGGTGCAAGCGACTTGCGGCCCGAGCCGCACGCTTAGCGCTGATTCTCGACACGGGACCGCTGTACGCGTCGCTCGATCGGAGCGACCGGCAGCACGCCTCCTGCCGAGCGTTGATCGAAGGCTCGAGCGAGCCTGTGCTTATCCCATCGCCGATTCTCCTGGAGATCGAGTTCCTGTTGCGCTGCGACGGCGCACTCGCTGTCTTTGCCGCGCTCCTTGGTGACGTCTCCGCCGGGTTCTACACGGTCGTCGACCTGCTGCCATCTGACTACGAGCGAGTGCGCGAGCTCTGTCTGCGCTACGCGGACGCGGACGTGGGGTTCGTCGATGCGGCCGTGCTCGCGGTGGTCGAGCGCCTCGACGAGCCCAAGCTCGCAACGCTCGACCGGCGGCACTTCGCGTTGATGTGCTCGAGGCATGTAGGGTCGCTGACGCTGCTTTCGGAGCTCGCGTAGCGTGGGCTGACGGGCTACTCCAGGACGCGCGCTTGCTCGAAGGTGGCGGGGCGGCCGCAGGCGGGGCAGCGCTCGGGGAGCTCCTCGCGCGGCACGCCGGTCTCGCGCATCGCGGAGATGCCGAGCCAGACATCGTCGCGCCAGCGGAAGCTGCCGTTCGGCGACCCGGCGGGGCCGGTGCGCCAGGGGCGCGTCTCCTCCTCGATACGGCGGCGGATCTCGGCGGGCGACAGTGGCCCGGGCTCGCGCACGAGGATCTCGCGGCGGCACTCGAGGCAGCGGTAGATGAGCACCGGCACGCTAGGTCTCGTGCTCGGGCGCCGCGTACGCGCGTTCGGGCGAGGCCGGTTCGTCCGGCAGCAGCTCCACGAACACCTCGTTGGCCAGGAACTGGCCGCGCGCGGTGAGGCGCAGGCGGTCCGCAGTGCGCTCGAGCAGGCCGGTGCGCAGGTGGCGTTTGATGGCCGGCCCGAACGCTGCTTCGAGCGTGCAGCCGAAGCGCACGGCGAAGGCGTGTGGATCGATGCCCTCGATGAGGCGCAGGCCGAGGATCGCGGCGTCGGCGCGCAGGGTCGCCGCGGACGGGGTCTCGCCACCTCGGATCTGCTGCAGCGTGCTGCGGCCCGTGGCGGCGCGCTCGGCGGCGGAGGCGCGCACCGCCTCGACGTAGCGCGTGGGCGCGTCGACGTTCGCGAAGCGGCGGCCGGCGAAGAACGAGTGCGCGCCGGCGCCCATGCCGAGGTACGGGTCCGAGCGCCAGTAGACGAGGTTGTGGCGGCACTCGCGCCCCGGCAGCGCCCAGTTCGAGAGCTCGTAGTGACGGTATCCCGCGCGCTCCAGCCGGTCGCGCGTCCACTCGAACTGGTCCGCCACGACATCCGGGTCCGGCTCGGGCAGCTGCCCCTTCGCGACGCGGTAGTACAGCGCAGTACCGGGCTCGACGGTGAGCGCGTAGCACGACAGGTGCTCCGGGCGCACGGCGAGCGCGCGCTCCAGCGTCTGCTGCCAGCGGGCGAGCGGTTGGCCGATCAGCCCGAAGATGAGGTCGATGTTCAGGTTGTCGAAGCCAGCCGCGCGCGCGGCCTCGACGGCCGAGAGCGCGCGCTCGGCCGAGTGCTGGCGCTCCAGCAGCGCGAGCTCGTCGTCGTGCAGCGACTGCACGCCGATCGAGAGGCGGTTGATGCCGAGGCCGCGCATGCCGGCGAGGTGCTCCGCCGTGAGCTCGCTGGGGTTGGCCTCGAGGGTCCACTCAGCGTCGGGTGCGACGGTGTACTGCGCGTACACCGCGCGCAAGATGCGCTCGAGGTCGGCGAGCGAGCTGAGGCTCGGCGTGCCGCCGCCGAAGAAGACGGTGTCGACCCGGAAGTCGCGCGCGGCCGGGGCCCACAGTGCGAGCTCCTGCACAAGCGCCGGGGTGTAGTCCGGGACCACGTGCTCCAGGCCAGCGTAGGAGTTGAAGTCGCAGTAGCCGCACTTGGCGGTGCAGAACGGGATGTGGAGGTAGAGCGCGAGCGCGGTGGCCGCCGGGGCGTCGCTGGAAGCGGGACGGGGAGGCGCGGCCATGACAGGCAGGGTACAGGGCGCGGTCGCGCGGCGCGCGGGGGGTAGAGTGGGTGCGCTCGGGGCGGCGCGCCGCAGCGAGGGGGCGACCGTGTGCGACGGCGGCGGCGAGCGCGGGCGGCGGGGCCTTGGCGCGATCGTGTCGAACTGGCGCGAGTACGACGCGCCGCTAGCCACGAAGCTGCGGCTGGCCCTGCGCAACTACGGGCTGCGGCTGCGCCGGCGCAGCGGTTGCTGCGGCAACGCCGGCGAGCCCGGCTGCTGACAGCTGCCGCAAGCGGCCCCGTGAGGGCCGCGTACCACGCGCGACGCGCGGCGAGGGGGCGACATGACAGGCGAGGCCGTGGGCGATGCCGGGGGCGTGCTGAGCGCGGAGCAGGCGGCGTTCCTGCGTGAGCATCGGCTCGGTGTGCTCGGCACGGGCCGGTGCGACGGGTCGCCGAACCTCGCGACGGTGCGGTACGACTTCGACGGCGACGACGTCGCGATGTCGATACTGGAGTCGAGCGCGAAGTGGCGCAACGCGCTGAGGCAGCCGCGCGTGGCACTGGCGGTGCTGGACGGGCGCACGCAGCTCGTGGTGTACGTCGAGGCGCACGCGGAGCCCGAGGGCGACGGGCGTCGCTCGGCGATGCGCAGGTTACGCGCGAAGCAGCGCCGGCGTGACGACGCGGCGGAGCCGACCGATGCAGAGCTCGGCGCGGCGCTCGACGCGGAGGGATGGGTGGTGCTGCGGCTTTCGCCGGAATATGCGCGTTCGTAACGCGGTGGTTCCCGCGCGATAGTTGACGTTGACCGATGGCCCCGTACCCTACGCGACGCGCCCGCGCGGAGCTCCCCACGTTCGAGGCACCACGGACGGTATGCGATGGCGACGGCGGCCCAGTACAACAGGCGCTATCTCCTGGTGGTCGCGCTGTCCTCGCTGACGGCGGTGCTGTTCGTCGGGGGCGCGTTCGCATTGCGCGAGCCGCTGTTCGGGCGCGGCGGCACGCCTGCGGCGCCGAGCGTTGTGGTCGATGTGGCGCCGCCTGCACAGCCGGCCGACGAGCCCATGCCGCAGGAGCACCCGCGCAAGGAGCTGTTCGCCGCATCGTGGCCGCTGCCCGTGCCGGAGACCGCTACTGCCGGTGCGCGGCCGACGGTGGCGGGCAAGGTGGCGCTGCCGCCGGCGCCGCCGCGGGCGATCGCGCCGATCGCGGGCGTCGCAGTGCGCTGGGTGAGCGCGCCCGAGCTCGGACTCGACCACGGGGTCGAGTCGCTTGGGCTGACCGCGTCGAACGAGCTCGACTCGCCGCACGACGCCAGCTACCGCGTCGGCTGGTACCCGGCGTACGGGCTGCCGGGCCAGGATCGCAACGCGGTGCTCTCGGCCCACGAGAGCTGGAACCACATGCAGGGCCCGTTCTATTTCATGTACAAGGCGGCGCCGGGCGATGAGATTGTGGTGGAGCTCGCCGACGGACGGCGGGTGCGCTACGAGGTGATGTCGAACGTGCGCTACCCGCTGAACCGGCTGCCCATGGGCGAGTTGCTGTGGCCCTCGAAGCGGCCGGCGAGTCAGGAGTGGCTGACGTTCATCACCTGCGGCGGGCACATCGTGTACGACGCCACGGGCTACGGCGAGTACCTCGACCGCGATGTGGTGGTCGCGCGCCGCGTCAGCTGAGGCCGCGCGGCCGGGCCGCGTCCGCGGCGCTTCGTTGCCGCTCCCCGCACGCGCGTGCGACACTCCGCTGATGGAGCAGGCGTGGCGCAGTCATCGCTGCGGCGAGCTGCGCGCGGAGCACGCGGGGCACGCGGTGCGGCTGGCCGGGTGGGTGCACCGGCGGCGCGACCACGGCGGGCTGATCTTCCTTGACCTGCGTGACGTGTCGGGCCTCGTGCAGGTGGTCTGCCACCCGGACGCGGCACCGGCGGCGGCTGCCGTCGCGGCTGGCGTGCGCCACGAGTTCGTGCTGCACGTGCGCGGCGAGGTGGCGCTCCGGCGCGAGGGCACCGCGAACGCGGAGCTGCCGACCGGCGCCGTCGAGGTCGTGGCTACGGTCATCGAAGTGCTGAACCCGGCGGAAACGCCGCCCTTCCCGGTCAACCAGGAGACCCCGGTCGACGAGCTGACGCGGCTGCGCTACCGCTACCTGGACCTGCGCCGCCAGCGCATGGCCGCGAACCTGCGGCTGCGGCATCGCGTGGTGGCGTTCATCCGCGCGTTCCTCGACGCGCGCGACTTCGTTGAGATCGAGACGCCGGTGCTGAACCTCGCGACGCCCGAGGGGGCGCGCGACTACCTGGTGCCCAGCCGGGTGCATCCGGGCCAGTTCTACGCGCTGCCGCAGTCGCCCCAGCAGTGGAAGCAGCTGCTGATGGTCGCGGGCTTCGAGCGCTACTTCCAGATCGCGCGCTGCTACCGCGACGAGGACCTACGTGCGGACCGCCAGCCCGAGTTCACGCAGCTCGACCTGGAGATGTCGTTCACGACGGAGGAGGAGATCCTGGCGTTGATCGAGGAGCTGTACAGCGCGCTCGCTGCGGCCGTTGCGCCGCAGTTCGCGCTGCCGGCGCCGTTCCATCGGATGACGTACCGCGAGGCGCTGGAGCGCTTCGGAACGGACAAGCCGGATCTGCGCTACGGGCTCGAGATCGCCGACGTGTCGGCGCTGGTCGCGGGCAGCGCCTTCGCGGTGTTCCGCGAGGCGGTGGCGGGCGGCGGGCGTGTGCGAGGGATCGCCGTGCCGGGGGGCGCGGAAACGCCACGCCGCGGGCTCGACGCGCTGACGGCACTCGCGCGCGAGGCGGGCGCGCAGGGCCTCGTCACGGCCGCGCTCGGCGGCAGCGGGCCGCTCGCGACACTGACCATCGAGGACGTGCGTTCGCCTGCGGCGCGCTTCGTCACCGCGGCCGAGTTCGCAGCCGTGGCCGAGGCGTGCGGCGCGGCGCGGGGAGACCTGCTGCTGCTGGTCGCGGGCCCGGACGCGGTGACCTCGCGCGCGCTCGACGCACTACGGCGCCACGTCGCCGAAGAGCGCGGGCTCGCGGACCCGCAGCGGCTGGAGTTCGCCTTCGTGACGGAGTTCCCGATGCTCGAGTGGGACGAGCAGGAGGCGCGCTGGAGCGCGGTGCACCACCTGTTCACGGCGCCCTACGAGGCGGACATCGCGCGCATCGACGACGACCCCGCCGCGGTGCGCTCGCACGCGTATGACATCGTGTGCAACGGGCAGGAGATCGGATCGGGCTCGATCCGCATCCACCGGCCGGAGCTGTTGCTGCGCGTGCTGGCCCGCCTCGGCATGGGCGAGGCGGAGGCGCGCGCGAAGTTCGGGCACATGCTGGAGGCGTTCACGTTCGGCGCTCCTCCGCACGGCGGCATCGCGCCGGGCATCGACCGTACCGTGGCGCTGTTCGCCGGGGAGCGAGATATCCGCGAGGTGATCGCGTTCCCGAAGACGAAGTCGGCCTCGGACCCGATGACGGGGGCACCGAGCGCGGTGAGCGCGCGACAGCTCGCCGAGGCGCACATTGCCGTCGTTGCGCCGGAGGCGGCGGCCGAGGGCGCGGCGAGGCGGACGTTATGATGGACGGCGATCCTCGGGAGGCTCCCACCTCGTACGTACGGACGCAGGACGCGACGAAGTGGAGCGCTCGATGAGTCAGAACCGCATCCTGGCGATCCTGCTTGGTGTGCTGGCGGCGCTGGTGCTGGTGGTCGGTGGGCTGTCCGCGGTGCTGCTGCTGAGCGGCGGCAGCGACGGCGACGACGCCGCGAGCGGCGGGAGCGGCTCGAGCGGCAGCGTCGACAGCGGCGCGGCCTCGGGCCGGCTGCGCCTGGGGGGTGGCGACCCGATCACGCTGGACCCGGCGCTGGCCGGTGACGCCGGTTCAGCCGAGTATATCGTCGAGCTGTTCGGCGGGCTGATGACGCTCGACCAGAACCTCAACGTGGCGCCGGACCTTGCCGCCTCGTTCGAGGTGTCGCCGGACGGCCTAGTCTACACGTTCAAGCTGCGCGACAACGCCGTGTTCCACAACGGCCGCGCGATCGAGGCGAACGACGTGAAATGCTCGATGGAGCGCGCGACGGAGCGCCGGCTCGCGTCGAGCACTGCCGCGGCGTACCTCAACGATATCGTCGGCGCGCGCGAGAAGATGGCGGGCAGCGCGCAGAGCGTGCGCGGCGTCGAGGTGGTGGACCGCAAGACGGTGCGCATCACCATTGACGCGCCGAAGCCGTACTTCCTCGCGAAGCTGACGTACCCGACGGCGTTCGTGATCGACTGCCAGCAGGCGGAGTCGAATCCGCGCAACTGGACGCTGAAGCCGAACGGGACCGGCCCGTACAAGATGCGCGAGTGGCGGCTCGGCGAGCGCATCGTGCTGGAGGCGCACGCCGGATACCACCTCGGCGCGCCGAAAGTGAGCCAGGTGCTGTACCAGATCTCCGGCGGCAGCGCGCTGACGCGCTTTGAGAACAACGAGCTCGACGTCGCGAACATCAGCGTGAACGACATCGAGCGCGTGCGCGATCGCAACAACGCGCTGAACAAGCTGTATATCGAGGCGTCGTCGCTGTCGATCTCGTACTTGGCGTTCAACACCAAGGTACCGCCATTCGATGACGTGAACGTGCGCCGTGCGTTCGGCTTGGCGATCGACCGGCAGCGCATCGCGGATGTGACGTTCAACAAGATGATCTCGCCGGCCACGGGCATCCTCATGCCGCAGTTGCCCGGCTACACGGCGGACGACAAGACGCTGAAGTTCGACCCGGAGGAGGCGAAGCGCGCGCTCGCCGCCTCGAAGTACGCGGGCCGCGTGCTGCCTGCCGTGACGCTCACCGAGATCGGCGCGGGCGCGGAAGGCGCGATCGACACGCAGGCGTTCATCGAGCAGTGGCGCCAGGTGCTGGGCGTGCAGGTGCAGATCAAGCAGTCCGACGCGGCCACGTTCTTCGCGGACGTGGACGCCGGCCGGCTGCAGCTGTTCAACTCCGGTTGGATCCTGGACTACCCCGACCCGGAGAACGTGCTCGACCTCAAGTTCCACTCGCGGTCGGCGTTGAACGACCTTGGCTACGCGAACCCGACGCTCGACGGGCTGCTGGAGCGCGCGCGCACGGAGCGGGAGGCGCCGGTGCGGCTGCGCTTGTACCAGGATGCGGAGCGCGAGGTGCTCAAGGACGCGGCGTGGATCCCGCTGTACTTCGCGCGGCAGCACGTGGTGGTCAAGGCCGCGGTGAAGGGCTGGACTGAGCCGCCGATGGTCATCCCACGGCTGCGCTTCGTCAGCATCGAGCGGTAGCGGGTCCGTGGGCGCCTACGTTGTTAGGCGGCTGCTGTTCCTGCCGGTGACGCTGGTGATCGTGTCGTTCGTGACGTTCGCGATCGCGCGGTTCGGGCCGGGCGACCCGCTCTCGGTCGCCGCGGGCCAGCTGCGCGACCCGGAGGTGCTGGAGCGCGCGCGCGCGGAGAAGGGCCTCGATGGCTCGGTGTTCGAGCAGTACGGCAAGTGGGTGCGGCGTGCGTTCAACGGGGACTTCGGCGAGTCGTACAGCATCCAGCGCGGGCGCACGGTGCGTGAGCTGATCATGCCGCGCATGTGGGTGTCGGCGCAGCTGAACCTGATCGCGATCGTGCTCGTGTTCGGCATCGGCATCCCGCTCGGGCTGCTGGCGGCGTGGTTTCAGGGGCGGTGGCTGGACCCGCTGATCACGACGACGCTGCTCGGGCTGTCTGCGGTGCCGGTGCTGGTGGTGATTCCGCCGGTGCTGTGGCTGTTCGCGATCAAGCTCTCGCTGCTGCCGGTCGGGGGCTGGGACGGCGTGCTCGAGATCTACTGGATCGCCGACGTGATCGCGATCCCGATCCCCGACCCGCACCTGTACATCCCGATCGCGGCGATGACGATCCCTGGGTTCGCGGGCGTGGCCCGGCTCGTGCGCGTGACCGCGCTGCAGGTGCAGCTGGAGGACTACGTGCGCACCGCCCGCGCGAAGGGGCTGCCGGAGCGACAGGTGGCGTTCCGCCACGTGCTGCCGAACTCGATGCTGCCGGTGGTGACGGCGATCGGGCTGAGCCTCGCGGGGGTGCTCGAAGGCGCGTTCTTCACGGAGACACTGCTCGGCATCCCGGGCATCGGCAGCCTGACGTTCGCCGCGGTGGTGAGCCGGGACTACGACGTGATCCTCGCGGTGACGCTGATCCTCGCGGCGTTCTTCATCGTCATGAACCTGGTGACGGACTTGACGTACGCGCGCGTGGACCCGCGGGTGCGCGTCGGGGCAGCGGCGCGCGTATGACTGCGATCGCGGGCGAGCTGGCGGCCGTCAGTGGCGCGGCGCTGCGCTCACGGGGCCAGTACGCGCTGTTCTGGTCGCGGCTGCGCCGCAAGCGCCTCGCGATGATCTCGCTCGCGTTCATCGGGCTGTTCTACGGCGTCGCGCTGTTCGCGCCCGTGATCGCGCCGTACTCGTACACCGAGCAGAACCTAGACCGCGGCCTGGAGGGGCCGAGCGCGGATTACCTGCTCGGCACGGACCGCCTGGGGCGCGACCTGATGAGCCGGGCGATGTACTCGGCGCGCACCACGCTCATCGTCACGGTCGCGGTGCTGGTGAGCGGCGGGCTGGTGATCGGCAACACGCTGGGGCTGCTCTCGGGATACCGGGGCGGCTGGGTGGACGGGGCGATCATGCGCGCGGGCGAGGTCTTCAGCTCGCTGCCGGGGTTGCCCATGCTGATCCTGATCAACGCGACGTTCTCCCCCCGGGTGCGCGAGTTCACGGGGTGGCTCGACGACCATACGTTCCTGTCGGGGCTGACGACGTCGGGCTTCGCGTCGTATCTCACGGTGTTCGGGGCGCTGTCGCTGTTCTTCTGGGTGGGCACGGCGCGGCTCATTCGCGTGCAGGTGCTGCAGCTGCGGGAGCGCGAGTTCGTGCTGGCGGCGCAGGCGCTGGGCGGCGGGACGGCGCACATTATCCGCCGGCACCTGCTGCCGAACGTGGCGTTCCTGATCATCCTGCAGCTGTCGGGGACGCTGGGTGTGGTCGCCGGCACCGAGATCGCGCTGACGTGGTTCGGGGTTGGCATCCAGCCGCCGACGCCGTCGTTCGGGGGGATGCTGTTCGAGGGCTCGGGCGCGCGCACGTTCGCGGCGCACCCGCACCTCCTGCTCGTGCCGGGGCTCATCACCTCGGGACTGCTGTTCGCGTTCGCGCTGCTCGGCGACGCGGTGAACGACGTGATTCGCGGGCGCTAGCACCCTTAAGGGCGGGTTTGTGACGGGCGGGGGCGAAATGAGTAGCGTGCTATACTCAATTTCCGCACGCCTCCGGGCGATTCGCGAGAGCCGTTAGAACGGGACATCACTTGCCGGTCACGACGGAACGCCTGCCACGCTCGCTGGTCGCGCTCGAGATCGAGGTCGAGGCGGATCGCCTCGAGGCGCACATGGACAAGGCCGTGCGCCGGCTCTCGCAGCGTGTGCGCATCCCCGGGTTCCGGCCGGGAAAGGCCCCGCGCCAGATCGTGGAGCGCACGCTCGGGCGGCCGGCGCTGCTCCAGGAGGCGCTGGAGCAACTGCTGCCGGACGTGTACCAGGAGGCCGTGACCAGGGAGTCCATCGAGGCGATCGGCCGGCCCTCGTTCGAGCTGAAATCGACAGAGCCGCTGGTGGTCGCGGCGACCGTGCCGGTGCGGCCCACGGTGAATCTGGCTGACTACCAGGCGCTGCGCGTGCCGCGCGAGCCCGCGACGGCGACGCAGCAGCAGGTGGAGGAGGCGCTGGAGGGCGTGCGACGGCGCTACGCGACGCTCGACCCGGTGGACCGGCCGATCGCCTGGGGCGACGCGGTGCGCTGCGACGTCATGGTGAGCGTCGAGGGGCAGGCGCAGCCGCACGTCGAGGAGGGCGCGGAGTTCCGCGTGACGGAAGGCGGCGTCGTCTCGTTGCCGGGGTTCCTCGAACGGCTGGTGGGGCTCGAGGCCGGCGGGCCGCACGAGTTCGAGTTCGCGCTGCCCGAGGACTACGAGGCGAGCGAGCTGGCCGGCAAGCAGGCACACTACACTGTGACGGTGCTCGAGGTGAAGCAGGAGGTGCTGCCGGAGCTCGACGACGCGTTCGTGCGTTCCTTCGACGATGAGGGCCTGACCACCGTCGATGAGCTGCGGGCGCGGGTGGCGGAGAACACGCAGACGCGCGTCCAACTCGAGGCTGACGCCGCGTACCGCGAGGAGGCGATGGACCTGCTGCTGGCGAGCGCGGACATCGACTACCCCGAGGTGCTGGTCGAGACCGAGGTGGAGCGGCACATCGACCAGCAGTCGAATCACGCCTCGCACACGCGCGAGGGGCTGGAGCGGTGGCTGGAGTCGATCGGTCAGACCGAGATCGACCTGCGCGAGACGTTGCGCCCGCAGGCGGACCTGATGGTGCGACGCGCGCTCGTGCTGCACCGCCTCGCCGAGTTTGAAGGCATCGAGGTGACGCCGGAGGACATCGAGGCGGAGGTGGACCGGCTGGTGGAGCGCGTGGCCGGGGGCTTCACCTCCGGGGCCGGGGCGTCGGAGGAGCAGCTCGCCTCGCTGCGCAGCATCTTTGACTCGCCGGAGCAGCGGCAGACGCTGGAGGACCAGCTGTTGACCACGCGGACGCTCGACCGCCTCGTAGAGATCGTCGCGCAACTGGAGGGCGGCGACGGGGAGGTCGAGCGGCCCCGCGGCAGCCGCCGGCGCCGCGGCGCGCGTGCGCAGGACGGCGAGGCGGACGAGGCCGAGCGCGACGTGGCCGAAGCCGGGTCCGGCGAGGCGGAAGGGGGCGGGTCGGCGGGGGCCGACTCGGGAGAGCCCGGAGCGAGCGAGGCGCCTGCGGAGGGCTAAGCGAGGTGAGGGGCGGCGGTTCCCGGCCGTAGGCGGGGGGCCGCAGGATCGAACATCGGTGCCCCGGTCGGGGGCGCAGGGACGCGTGGAGTGGGGACGATGCCGAGGGGGAGAGGGATGCAGGCCGAGAATATCGTGCCGATGGTCATTGAGACGACCGCGCGCGGTGAGCGGGCGTACGACATCTACTCGCTACTGCTGAAGGAACGGATCGTCTTCCTAGGGACGCCCATCGAGGATCAGATCGCGAACATCATCGTGGCACAGCTGCTCTACCTCGAGCGCGAGGACCCGGATCGGGACATCCACATGTACGTCCACTCGCCGGGCGGGGTGATCACGGCCGGGCTGGCGATCTACGACACGATGAACCTGATTAAGCCCGATGTCTCGACGATCGCGGTGGGGTCGACGGCCTCGATGGCGTCGGTGCTGCTGTGTTCCGGGGCGCGCGGGAAGCGCTACGCGCTCCCGAACGCGACGGTGCACATGCACCAGGCACTGGGCGGAGCGCGCGGGCAGGCGTCGGACATCGAGATCGCGGCGCGGGAGATCTTGCGCAACAACGAGATCATCCGCGGCATCCTGTCGCGGCAGACCGGGCAGCCGATGGAGCGCATCCAGCGCGACTTCGACCGTGACTTCTACATGAGCGCGGACCAGGCCAAGGACTACGGGTTCGTGGACGAGATCCTCGCGCGGCCGCCGGTGGAGGCGATCGCGCGGTAGCGGAATGCGGTAGCGTGGTCGCGCCGTGCGCCCCAGCGCGCGGACGAGGTCAGGGGGCCGGGGTCCGATGGCGAACACGACGGTGCGCGGCAGCCGCGTGCAGTACCACTGCTCGTTCTGCGGAAAGAACCAGGACCAGGTGAAGCGCCTGATCGCTGGGCCCGGCGCCGTCTACATCTGCGATGAGTGCGTGGAGCTGTGCCAGGAGATCATCAGCGAGGAGACGCAGGCCGCCGGCAAGGGCCAGCAGAAGGGCGCGACGCCCCGGTTGCGCACGCCGCAGGAGCTGGTGCAGCAGCTCGACGAGTACATCGTGGGGCAGGAGCGCACGAAGCGCGTGCTCTCGGTGGCGGTGTACAACCACTACAAGCGCATCGACGGGCCACAGCAGGCCGATATTGACCTCGAGAAGTCGAACATCCTGCTGATCGGGCCGACCGGCACCGGCAAGACGGCGTTCGCGCGGACGCTCGCGCGCATCCTCGACGTGCCGTTCTCGATCGCCGACGCGACCGCGCTGACCGAGGCGGGGTACGTGGGCGAGGACGTCGAGAACATCCTGCTACACCTGATCCAGGCGGCCGAGTTCGACATCCAGAAGGCGGAGCGCGGGATCGTCTACATCGACGAGATCGACAAGATCGCACGCAAGACCGACAACCCGTCGATCACGCGCGACGTGTCCGGGGAAGGCGTGCAGCAGGCGCTGCTGAAGATCATTGAGGGCACGGTCGCGAGCGTGCCGCCGCAGGGCGGACGCAAGCACCCGCACCAGGACTTCATCCAGATCAACACCTCGAACATCCTGTTCATCGTGGGCGGGGCGTTCGAGGGGCTGGAGCGGATCGTCGGCAAGCGCACCGGCGCGGGCGTGCGCTCGCTCGGGTTCGGGCAGCCGGGGCGGCTCTCCGACGCGGACCGCGCGGCGGTGCTGCGCGATGTGTCGCACGACGACCTGCTGCAGTTCGGGCTGATCCCGGAGTTCGTCGGGCGCCTGCCGATGGTGTCGACGCTCGACCCGCTGGACGTGGCGACGATGATGGCGATCCTGACGCAGCCGAAGAACGCGGTCGCGAAGCAGTTCCAGCGGCTGTTCGCGATCGACGGCGTGGAGCTGGTGTTCACGGACGACGCGCTGCGCGCGATCGCGGAGACGGCGATCGGGCAGAAGACGGGTGCGCGCGGCCTGCGCACCGTGATGGAAGAGCTGCTGCTGGACGTGATGTACGAGGCGCCCTCGCGGCCCGAGATCCGCAAGTGCGTGGTCTCGGCGGACTGCGTGCTGCGGGGCAAGCGGCCGGTGTTGCTCGCGGAATCCGGGCAGGAGCTCGGCGCGGGCGAGGACATCCAGGAGTCCGCGTAGCGCGCCGCGCCTCGCCGGCGCGTGATGCGGGACGCCCGCCCAAGAGAGCCGACTGATGGCCGCACGCGCACAGACGCAGTCGCAGAGGTCGCGGCAGCGGCTGGATGCGCTGCTCGTGGCGCGCGGCTTGGCGCCCTCGCGCGAGCGCGCGCGCGCGCTCGTGCTGGCGCGCAGCGTGCTGGTCGACGGCGTGCCCGCGCTGCGCGCGGGCGCCTCCGTCGACGCCGGCGTCGCGCTCGCGCTGCGCGAGCAGCCGCGCTACGCGAGCCGCAGCGGAGAGAAGCTGCGCGACGCGCTCGTGCGATCGGGGCTCGCAGCGCTTATCCCCGGGCGGCGCTGTCTTGACATTGGCGCGTCGACCGGGGGCTTTACGGACTGCCTGCTGCAGCACGGGGCCGCGTCGGTCGTCGCCGTCGACGTGGGCTACGGCCAGCTCGCGGTGGCGGTGCGCGCTGATCCGCGCGTGGAGGTGCGCGAGCGGACGAACGCGCGCACGCTCGCGCCGCTCGACCCGCCGGTCGGCCTCGTCACCATCGACGTCTCGTTCATCTCGCTCGCGCTCGTGTTGCCGGCGGCGGTGGCGTCGCTGCGCCCGGGCGGCGACGTGCTCGCGCTGGTGAAGCCGCAGTTCGAGGCGGGGCGGGCCGAAGTGGGGCGCGGCGGGGTGGTGCGGGACCCGGCGGTGCAGGCGGCTTGCGTGGGGCGCGTGGCGCGCTGGGCCGTCGAGCACGGGCTGCGCGTGCGTGGCGTCTATCGCTCCCCGCTGCCCGGGCCGGCGGGCAACCTCGAGTTCTTCCTGTGGTTGCGCAGGCCGGCCTGATGCGGCGAGTCGCGGTCTGCTACCACCGCGCCGTGCCGGGGGCGCGGGCGCTCGCGGAGCGGCTCGCGGAGCTCGCCGGCGAGGCGGGCGTGTTGGCGGCGTACGCCGAGCTGCCGGACGACGGCTGGGGGCTGCCGCTCGCGTGGCCGGACGGCCGCGCGGAGCTCGACGCGGCGGAGCTGCTGATCGCGGTGGGCGGCGACGGCACGATGCTGCACGCCTCGGCGATCGCCGCGCCGGCCGGCGTGCCGGTGTTCGGCGTGCGCATGGGGCGCCTCGGCTTCCTTGCCGAGTCGACCGAGGCCGAGGCCGAGCGCGACCTGCGCCGCATCATCGGCGGCGGGGGGCGCCTCGAGGCGCGCACGATGGTGCAGGCGCGGCTCGGCGCGAGCGGGGCGTTTGTGCACGCCCTCAACGACATCGTCGTCGGGCGTCAGCACCTCGGGCGCACGGTCTCGGTCGGCCTGCGCGTCGATGGGGTGCTGCTCGCCGAGTATCGCGCCGACGCGGTGGTCGTCGCCACGGCGACGGGCTCGACGGGCTACGCGCTCGCGCTGGGCGGGCCGATCCTGCACCCGGCAGCCGGGGAGCTGGTGGTGGTGGCGGTGGCACCGCACCTGTCGTACCGCAACGCGCTCGTGCTGCCGGGCAGCGCGGCGATCGAGCTCGAGATCGCGCGCGCCGAGGGGTGCGTACTGCTCGCGGACGGGGGGCAGGAGCAGGCGGTAGAGGCGGGAGCACTGGTGCGGGTGTCGCGCTCGCCCCAGACCACGCGCTTCCTGCGGCTGGGCGACGAGCGGCAGTTCTACGCGAACCTCGCGCGGCGGCTGGGCTGGCTGCGCATCGACCACGCGCTCGACGACCGCGCGCCGGACGCGGAGGGCGCCGGCGGCGGCGAGGCCGGTCCGGCAGGCGCATAACGGGACGCCTGTGGGCCGCGTGCTCTATCCTGAGCGTTCGGCACGTGGGCGTGACGGCCTCGAGAGCAGGGATCGGCGATGGTGGAGGCACGGACGGCAGCGGCGGCGGAGGCGCGCGCGGTACGCGCGACGGTGCACGACGCGGAGGCGATCCACCGCCTGGTGAACTTTTGGGCGGCGCGCGGCGACATGCTCCCGCGCACGCTGGCCGAGGTGTACGAGAACCTGCGCGACTTTTTCGTGGTGCGCGAGGGCGACGAGGTGGTCGCGTGCGGGGCGCTGCACATCACGTGGGCGGACCTCGCGGAGCTGAAGTCGGTCGCGGTGCGCGAGGACCGGCAGACGGCGGGCTACGGCAGTGCGATCACGCGCGCGTGCATCGAGGAGGGGCGCGGCCTGGGCCTCGCGCGGCTGTTCGCGCTCACCTATCGGCCGGGATTCTTCGAGCGGCTGGGCTTCCGGCAGGTCGACGTGATGACGCTGCCGCGTAAGGTGTGGAACGAGTGCTACCGCTGCCCGAAGTTCCCCGGCTGCAACGAGATCGCGATGACGCTGGAGTTGAGCGCGACAGCGTGAGCGCACGCGCCCGATGACGGTGGACGGTGCCGAGATCCTCGGCCGCCGCGTCGTGTACCGCTCGTCGGTGTTTGACGTGTCGGAGCAGCGCTTTCGCTTCGCGGACGGCGCCGAGCACGCGTGTGCCGTGGTGGAGCACCCCGGCGCGGTCGCGATCGTGGCGCTGGACGACGCGGGGCGCTGGCTGCTCATCGAGCAGTACCGCCTGCCGACAGGCGGGGTGCTGCTGGAGATTCCGGCGGGCACGCTCGAGCCTGGCGAGGCGCCCGAGTTGACCGCGCACCGCGAGCTGCGGGAGGAGACGGGCTTCGCGGCCGCGTCGCTGGAGCGGCTCGGCGGGATTTGGATGGCGCCGGGGTTTTGCACTGAGTTCATCCACTACTTTGTGGCGCGCGGCTTGCGCGCCGATCCGCTGCCGCACGACGCCGATGAGCGCATCTCGGCGCCGGTCGCGTACGCGTTCGACGAGGTGCTCGCCGCGATCGAGGCGGGCCGTATCTGCGACGCGAAGAGCGTGGTGGCGGCGCTGCTGTACGAGCGCTGGCTGCGCGGGCCGGGAAACGCTGCCGCGCGCCCTTGACCGTGCTGGGCGCGCGGCGAATAGTCACGGTAGCAACGGGACGGGCCCGCGCCGGGGCGGGCGGCGAGCGCAGGCAGGGGTCGGGATGGCGCAGGCGACTGGGGCGCTGGCGCGCGAGCGCCGCTACGGCAAGACGCAGCGGCGGGACCGCTGGTGGCTGGAGCCGGTGCTCGTGGCTACCGGGCTCGGCGCGTTCATCGCGTACTCGACGGTCTCGGCGCTGCTCGGCGAGCACTGGGCGTTCGAGGTGGGGCCGTACCTGTCGCCGTTCTTCGAGCCGCTGATCCGCCCGGACTGGCTGCCGGACTGGTTCTCGCCGGCGCTGTTCATCTTGCCGGCGCCGCTCGCGTTCCGCACCACCTGTTACTACTACCGGCGCGCGTACTATCGCGCGTACTTCATGAGCCCGCCGGCGTGCGCCGTGCGCGAGCCCGCGGGGTCGTACTCCGGCGAGTCGCGCTTCCCGCTCGTGCTGCAGCAGCTGCACCGCTTCGCGCTGTACGCGGCGCTGGTGTTCGTGCCGGTCTTGTGGTTCGGCGCGCTGCGCTCGTACTGGCACGACGGCGAGCTTGGCGTCGGACTCGGCTCGGTGCTGATCACGGTCAACGCGTTCCTGCTGATGATGTACACGTTCGGGTGCCACTCGTTGCGCCATCTCGTCGCGGGGGGATTGAACTGCTTCAGCTGCTCGACCTTCCGGCAGGCGCGGCATCGCGCGTGGCGGTTCGTGACGGTGGCGAACGAGCATCACCGGTTGTGGGCGTGGACGAGCCTTATCGGCGTCGGCCTCACGGACCTGTACATCCACCTGGTGGCGAACGACGTGATCACAGACCCCAACACTTGGGGCAGCTTCTAGCGCGCGAGCGGCGGGGGGCGGCGCGATGCCCGACTACGAGACGCACGAGTACGACGTGCTGGTGATCGGCGCGGGCGGCGCGGGCTTGCGGGCCGCGATCGAGGCGTCGGCGGAGGGCGCGCGGACGGCGCTCGTCTGCAAGTCGCTGCTCGGCAAGGCGCACACGGTGATGGCTGAAGGCGGCATCGCCGCCGCGCTCGGCAACGTGTACGAGCAGGACAACTGGCAGGTGCACTTCCGCGACACGATGCGCGGCGGCAAGATGCTTAACCACTGGCGCATGGCGCAGATCCACGCGCAGGAGGCGCCGGACCGAGTGCGCGAGCTCGAGCGGTGGGGCGCGCTGTTCGACCGCACGGCCGACGGCCGCATCCTGCAGCGCGACTTCGGTGGGCATCGCTTCGCGCGGCTGGCGCACGTCGGCGACCGTACGGGCCTCGAGATGATTCGTACGCTGCAGCAGCACGCCGTGCATCGCGGCATCGACGTGTTCATGGAGTGCACGGTGACGCGACTGCTGAAGGACGGCGGCGAGAGCGGCGCCGTCTCCGGCGCGTTCGCCTACTGGCGCGAGAGCGGCCGCTTCGTCGTGTTCCGCGCGAAGGCTGTGGTGCTCGCGACCGGTGGCCTGTGCAAGGTGTACTCGATCAACTCGAACTCCTGGGAGGGGACGGGTGACGGCCACGCGCTGGCGACGTGGGCGGGCGCGGACATGATTGACATGGAGTTCGTGCAGTTCCACCCCACGGGCATGGTATGGCCGCTGTCCGTGCGCGGCATCCTCGTCACCGAGGGCGTGCGCGGCGACGGCGGTACGCTCAAGAACGCCGGCGGCGAGCGCTTCATGTTCCGCTACATCCCGCCGATGTTCGCGGCGGAGACGGCAGACACGGAGGCCGAGGCCGACCGCTGGTACAACGACCGCATCAACGCACGGCGCACGCCGGACCTGCTGCCACGCGACGAGGTCGCGCGCGCGATCAATGCCGAGGTGAAGGCGGGCCGCGGCAGCCCGCACGGCGGGGTGTTCCTCGACATCGCGTCGCGTCGTGACGCGGCGTACATCCAGCGCCGGCTGCCGAGCATGTACCATCAGTTCCGCGAGCTTGCGGACGTGGACATCACACAGGTGGCGATGGAGGTGGGGCCGACGGCGCACTACGCGATGGGCGGCGTGCGCGTGGATCCGGAGACCGGCGCCGCGACCGTGCCGGGGCTGTTCGCCGCCGGCGAGGTGGCGGGTGGCATGCACGGCTCGAACCGGCTCGGCGGCAACTCGCTGTCGGACCTCGTGGTGTTCGGGCGGCGCGCGGGGTTCGGTGCGGCGGAGCACGCGCGCGGTCTGGGCGGCCTGCCGCACGTCGACGGCGAGTCGCTCGAGCTCGCGGCCACCGAGGCACTCGCGCCGTTCGAGGCCGGGGGCAACGAGAATCCGTACACGATCCACCGCGAGCTGCAGGAGGCGATGCAGGCGCTGGTCGGCATCATCCGCACCGAGGGCGAGCTCGCGCAGGCGCGCGAGCAACTGGGCACGTTCCGCGAGCGCGTGCAGCGCGTGCGCGTGGAGGGGACGCGACAGTACAACCCAGGCTGGCACCTTGCGCTGGACCTGCGGGCGCTGCTGACGGTGGCGGAGCTGATCACACAGGGCGCGCAGGCGCGCAAGGAGAGCCGCGGCGGGCACACGCGCGACGACTTCCCGGGGCCAGACGCGCACTTCGGCACGGTGAACCTGGTGCAGCGGCAGCGCGATGGCGTGCTGGCGCTGCGCGAGGAGCCGCTGCCGCAGATGTCGGACGAGCTGCGCCGGCTGTTCGAGGAGGACTGAGATGCCACAGGCGCACCTGCGGGTCTGGCGCGGCGGCGACGACGGCGAGTACCGCGAGTACGACGTCGAGTACAGCGAGGGCATGGTTGTGCTCGACGTGCTGCACCTGCTGCAGGCGACGGCGGCGCCGGACATGGCGGTGCGCTGGAACTGCAAGGCGGGCAAGTGCGGCTCGTGCTCGGCGGAGGTGAACGGCAAGCCGCGGCTGATGTGTATGACGCGCATGCAGCTGTTCGACCCCTACGAGACGATCGCGATCGCGCCGCTCAAGACGTTCCCGCTGATCCGCGACCTGGTGACGGACGTGAGCCACAACTACGCGGTGGCGAACGGGATGCCGGAGTTCGCGCCGGGCCCGCCGGCGCCGGACGGGGACTACCGCATGCAGCAGATCGACATCGATCGCATGCAGGAATTCCACAAGTGCATCGAGTGCTTCCTGTGCCAGGACGTGTGCCACGTGATCCGTGACCACTCGGACAACCTGCCGAACTTCGCGGGGCCGCGCTTCTTCGTGCAGCTCGCGCAGGTGTCGATGCATCCGCTGGACGAGCACGCGAAAGGCGACACGGTTTCGGCCGGCTTCGGGCTCGACTACTGCAACATCACGAAGTGCTGCACGGACGTGTGCCCCGAGGGCATCCACATCACGGATAACGCGATCATTCCGCTGAAGGAGCGCGCGATCGACGAGCGGTTCGACCCGATCCGGGCGCTCGGTCGCAGGCTGTTCGGACGCGGCGATGGGCGCTCGCACTAGCTCTGCGGAGCTGAGGACGCGTTTCGCGCGGGGGAGCCCACCCGCCCGCCCCATTTGCGAGAGGCGAAGCCCCTCGCGCTCCTCGCGCTGCGAGGCATCAGTGAGCCGACGGTTACAGGTGTTCGGCACGCGGAGCGCCAGCGGGATGCGGGTCCAACGTCGTCTCGATGCACACAGCGCTGGCTAGCGTGTGAAGCGGCGCGGAGTGCGAGGGCGCTCCCCCGGCCCGGAGGGTCGACCCTGGCGCTACGGGTGGATCATGTCCTCCGGGCGCACCCACGCGTCGAACTGCTCGTTCGTGACGAAGCCGAGCTTGAGCGCGGCCTCGCGCAACGTCGCGCCTTCGTGGTGGGCGGTGTGGGCGACCTTCGCGGCCCTGTCGTAGCCGATGTGCGGGCTGAGCGCCGTCACGAGCATGAGCGAGGAGCGCATCAGCTCCTCGATGCGCGCCATGTTCGGCGCGATGCTGACGACGCAGTTGTCGGCGAACGAGCGTGCGGCGTCGCCCAGCAGACGGATGCTCTGCAGCGTGTTGTAGACGATGAGCGGCTTGAAGACGTTGAGCTCGAAGTGGCCGGTCGCGCCGCCGATGTTCACTGCGACGTCGTTGCCCATGACCTGCGCGCACACCATCGTGAGCGCCTCGGACTGCGTCGGGTTTACCTTGCCCGGCATGATCGAGGAACCCGGCTCGTTCTCAGGCAGCATGAGCTCGCCGATCCCGGCGCGCGGCCCCGAGCCGAGCAGGCGGATGTCGTTCGCGATCTTCATGAGCGAAGCGGCGATAGTCTTCAGCTGGCCGGACAGCTCCACCTGCGCGTCGTGCGCGGCGAGCGACTCGAACTTGTTCGGCGCCGTGACGAACGGCAGCCCCGTCAGCCGCGCGACCTCGGCCGCGACGCGCTCGCCGTACTCGGGGTGTGCGTTTAGGCCGGTGCCGACGGCCGTGCCGCCGAGCGCGAGCTCGTGCAGGCGCGGCAGCGTGCTCTCGGCGCGCGCGAGGCCGTTCGTCAGCTGGTGCACGTAGCCTGAGAACTCCTGCCCAAGCGTGAGCGGCGTCGCATCCATCAGGTGCGTGCGGCCGATCTTCACGATGCCGTCGAACGCCGCCGACTTTGCCTGCAGCGCGTCGCGCAGGTAGCGGAGGTTGGGCAGCAGCAGCTGCGTGACCTGCTCGGCCGTCGCGATCGCCATCGCGGCCGGGAACACGTCGTTCGAGGACTGCGACATGTTGACGTGGTCGTTGGGGTGAACGGGGTCCTTGGAGCCGAGCGTCCCGCCGAGCAGCTCGATCGCGCGGTTCGAGACCACCTCGTTCCCGTTCATGTTGGTCTGCGTGCCGGAGCCGGTCTGCCAGACGACGAGCGGGAAGTGGTCGTCGAGCATGCCGTCGATGACCTCCTGCGCGGCGTGGCGGATAGCGTCGGCGCGGGTGGCGTCGAGCTTGCCGAGCTGCTCGTTGACCGTCGCCGAGGCGTGCTTGATGAGGCCGAGCGCGCGGATCAGCGGCCGCGGGAAGCGCTCGCCGCCGATCTTGAAGTTTTCGAGCGACCGTTGCGTCTGCGCGCCCCAGTACACGCTCGTCGCCACGTCGATCGGGCCGAAGCTGTCGGTTTCGACGCGGGTGGCGGTGGTGGTGGTCATCGCGTTCGTCCTTCGGCGAGGGGTGAGGCTTCGGGCGCTCCGCTAGGCTTTCGGGGTGGCGGCGACGAGCTCGCGGACGGCCTTGCCGGCAGCGCGGATCGCTGCGACCTCGTCCTCGGCGAGCGGCGGGGTGTAGACTTTCTGGACGCCGCCCGCGCCGAGCAGCACCGGCGCGCCGACGTACGCGTTGCGCACGTCCCACTGCCCGCCGAGCAACGTGCAGCACGGCAGGATGCGCTGCTCGTCGAAGAGGATCGCGTCGACCATCTCGAGTGTGGCGACGGCGGGTGCGATGAACGCGCTGCCGGTCTTCAGCAGGCCGACGATCTCCGCGCCGCCGCGCTTCGTGCGCTCCACGAGCGCGGCGAGCGGCTTCGGGCGCACGAGCTGCGTCAGCGGCACGCCGCCGACGCTCGCGTTGGAGACGATCGGCACCATCGTCGCCTCGGTGTGCCCGCCGAGCACCCACGCCGCCACGTCCCTGACGGAGGCGCCGGTCTCCATGGCGATGAAGGTGCGATAGCGCGCACTGTCGAGCATGCCGCCCTGGCCGATCACGCGCTCCTTCGCGAAGCCGCTCGCCTCAAGCGCCACGTGACACATCGCGTCCATGGGGTTCGCGAAGATCACGAGCACGCAGTCGGGTGAGTGGCGCACGGCGTTCGTGACCACGCTGCGCACGATGCCGGCGTTGGTGCCCAGCAGGTCCTCGCGCGTCATCCCTGGGCGGCGCGGCACGCCCGACGTGATCACCACCACGTCGGACCCCGCGGTCGCCGCCCAGTCGTTCGTGCCGACGATCGACGTGGAGAAGCCGGCCCACGGCGCGGATTCGGCGATGTCGAGCGCCTTGCCCTGCGGCAGTCCCTCGACGATGTCGATGAGCACGACGTCCGCGGTGCCGCGGGCGGCAGCGAGCTGGGCCATGGCGCCGCCGGTGTTCCCGGCGCCGACGAACGTGACTTTTTTGCGCAGTGTGGTGCCTCCCTGGAAACGCGCGTCTCTGCGCGGCGGGGCCGCGTTAACCGGCCATCGCCGCGCCGAGGCGGCTGTTGAGCGTGGCGAGGAACTGCTGCGTCGTCTCCCACGGCTGCTCCGGGCCGACGAGCACCGCGAGGTCCTTCGTCATGTGCCCGGACTCGACCGCGTCGACGCACACGCGTTCGAGCGTGGTCGCGAAGCGCGCGAGCTCGGCGTTCGCGTCGAGCTGCGCGCGGTGCGCGAGCCCGCGTGTCCACGCGAAGATGGACGCGATCGGATTCGTCGACGTGGGGTTGCCGCGCTGGTGCTCGCGGAAGTGCCGCGTCACGGTGCCGTGCGCGGCCTCGGCCTCGACGACCTCGCCGTCAGGCGTGAGCAGCACGGAGGTCATCAGGCCGAGCGAGCCGAAGCCCTGCGCGACGATGTCGGACTGCACGTCGCCGTCGTAGTTCTTGCACGCCCAGACGAAGCGCCCGCTGGACTTCAGCGCCTGCGCGACCATGTCGTCGATGAGGCGATGCTCGTAGGTGAGGTTGGCGTCGCGGAAGCGGTCCGCGAAGTCCGCGTCGAACACCTCCTGGAACAGGTCCTTGAAGCGGCCGTCGTAGGCCTTGAGGATCGTGTTCTTCGTCGACATGTACACGGGCCAGCCGCGTTGCAGGCCGTAGTTGAAGCACGCCTGTGCGAAGCCGCGGATCGAGTCGTCGAGGTTGTACATGCCGAGCGCGACCCCGCCGCCTTGGAAGTGGAAGACCTGGTAGTTCACCGGCTCACCGCCGCCGTCTGGCGTGAACGTCATCGTGAGCGTGCCTGCGCCGGGCACGCGGAAGTCTGTCGCGCGGTATTGGTCGCCGAAGGCGTGGCGGCCGATCACGATCGGGTTCGTCCAACCCGGAACGAGCCGCGGCACGTTCTGGCAGATGATCGGCTCGCGAAAGACGGTACCGCCGAGGATGTTGCGGATCGTGCCGTTGGGCGACGGCCACATCTTCTTGAGCGAGAACTCCTTGACGCGGGCCTCGTCCGGGGTGATGGTCGCGCACTTCACGCCGACGCGATGCTCGCGGATCGCCTCGGCGGCCTCGACGGTGATGCGGTCGTCGCTGGCGTCGCGGCTCTCGATGGAGAGGTCGAAGTAGCTGAGGTCGATGTCGAGGTAGGGCAGGATCAACTGCTCTTTGATGAACGACCACATCACGCGCGCCATCTCGTCGCCGTCGAGCTCGACGACGGGATGTGCGACCTGGATTTTCGCCACGGCGCCTCCTGGTGCGTGCCGCGCGGCGCCCGCCCGCGGCGGCGTTACAGCGGGATGTTCCCGTGCTTCTTCGCGGGCAGCGAGTCCGTTTTGTTGCGCAGCATCTCCAGCGCGTGGGCGATCTTTGCCCGGGTATCGCGCGGGTCGATCACATCGTCGATGTAGCCCTTCGCGGCCGCGATGTAGGGGTGCTCGAAGCGGCGTTTGTAGTCGGCGACGAGCTGCACGCGCGCCCCGTCGGGATCGGCGGCCTGTTGGATCTCGCGGCGGCTGATGATGTTGACGGCTTGGCCGCCACCCATGACGGCGATCGCGGCGCCCGGCCACGCGTAGTTCACGTCGGCGCCGAGGTGCTTCGAGCCCATCGCGTCGTAGGCGCCGCCGAAGCCCTTGCGGGTGATTACGGTGACCTTGGGCACGGTCGCCTCGGCGTAGGCGTAGAGCAGCTTCGCCCCGTGGGCGATGATGCCGCCGTACTCTTGGGCGACGCCCGGTAGGTAGCCCGGCACGTCCACAAGCGTCACGATCGGGATGTTGAACGCGTCGCAGAAGCGCACGAAGCGTGCTGCCTTGCGCGACGAGTCGATGTCGAGCACGCCGCCGAGGTACATCGGCTGGTTGGCGACGATGCCGACCGAGTGCGCGTCGATGCGCGCGAAGCCGACGACGATGTTCTGCGCGAAGTGCTGATGCACCTCCAGGAAGTCGCGGTGGTCGACGAGCCGCTCGATCACGTCGCGCACGTCGTAGGGGAGCTGCTCGTCGTCGGGCACTACCTGCAGGATGTCGTCGATCCGGCGGGCGGGATCGTCGTCGGCGGCGGCGACGGGCGGGTCGGCCATGTTGTTGGAGGGCAGGAAAGAGAGCAGGCGCTTCACGTCGTCGAGGCAGTCCTGCTCGTTCTCCGCGGCGAAGTGCGCGACGCCGGACTTGGCGGCGTGCGACATCGCGCCGCCCAGCTCCTCGAACGTCGTGCGCTCGCCCGTGACGCTCTGAATGACGTCGGGGCCCGTGATGTACATCTGGGAGGTGCCCTCGACCATGAAGATGAAGTCTGTGATCGCGGGCGAGTAGACGGCGCCGCCGGCGCAGGGCCCCATGATCACGCTGATCTGCGGGATCACGCCGGAGGCCTGCACGTTGCGCAGGAAGATGCTGCCGTAGCCGGCGAGCGAGCCTACGCCCTCCTGGATGCGTGCTCCGCCCGAGTCGTTCAGGCCGACGACGGGGGTGCCCGTGCGCGTCGCCAGGTCCATGGTCTTCGCGATCTTCTCCGCGACGACTTCGGACAGCGAGCCGCCGAAGAGCGTGAAGTCCTGCGCGAAGACGTACACGGGCCGGCCCTCGACGCGGCCCCAGCCGGTCACGACGGCGTCGCCGTAGAAGCGCTCGGCGTCGGACTCGTTCTCGTCCCACTCGACGGCCAGGGCGTCGATCTCCTGGAAGGTCCCGGGGTCCACCAACTGGGCGATGCGTTCGCGGGCGGTGAGCTTGCCGCGCTCGTGCTGGGCGTCGATGCGGTCCTGGCCACCGCCGAGCGCGGCACGGCGCTTCAGCGCGGCAAGGTAGTCGAGTTTCTCCTCGTAGGGCATAGCTGCTCCGGGGGCGTTGGCTCAGGATCCGCGCCAGTATCGTGCGGATCCGGAGCCAGCGCCAGCGGCCGACGGGCGGCCACCGAGCGTGGTGCGGCCCCGCGCCACTCGTAGCTGTACTGATTACATACCAGCGAGACGGCTGACTGCAGGGGGACCTCCGACGAGACTTGGGGTTGCGAAAGCTCCGAGTTCCGAAGGAGGTCCCGATGAGTGATGCTACCCCGCCCCGGCGCATGCGCTATTCGTACGAGGCCCGGTGCCGCACGGTAGAGGCGATGCTGACCGGCGCATCGACCGCGGCGTCACGCG